>Ga0207639_10000281_pt1 | contig 36552 bp, 30 predicted proteins | sample KBSCornC32_FD_184299 | JGI IMG/M metagenome (GOLD analysis project Ga0207639, IMG submission 184299) | Corn rhizosphere microbial communities from Kellogg Biological Station, Michigan, USA - KBS Corn C3-2 (SPAdes) (version 2) | ecosystem: Host-associated > Plants > Roots > Rhizosphere > Soil ... | reverse complement strand
GCTGTCATCCTGAGCGGAGATTGGCGGTTTTTACGCCAAACGGAGTCGAAGGACCTGCGGTTTGCGATTCCAATTTATGCTAAGAACCTTCGAGACACCACACTGGAAGCAACGGCGACTGCAACTGCAACGGCGACTGCAACAGCGACTGCGGGGATTCTTCCCCTTCGACAAGCTCAGGGTCAGAATGACATGTTTTGATTGTCATGGAGTGCGGCGGAGGCGGGCTTCAATGTGGCCGTGGGGCTCGTCGGTGGGGACGAAGATCTCGTTGGGGTTGTCCTGGCCGAAGCGGGAGAGATCGACGAGCAGGCAGTGCTTGTTGGGCATGGTGAGGTGCATGTCGTCGATCTCGGGCACAGTTTCGAGCGCGTCGTGCGCCATGGCGTAGAGCGTGTGCTGCACGGATTGGCTGTCGTGCGCGGCGAAGGTGTGGAGCATGGTCTCGCGGATTTTCTTGCGGAGCGAGTCGAAGTTAAGTTGCGCAGAGGTGTAGTGCCATTCGGCGCGGACGGCGGTGCCGAAGAGGCGGTCGGTGGTTTCTTTAAGCGTGGTGAGCGGGTCTTTAATGTAGCCGGTGAAAGCAGAGTGCGCGGTCTTGAGCAGGACGAGGTGATCGAAGCCGGAGTGGATGGTGAAGGGCCGGCCCTGCGCGCGCTCGACGCGCGTGGTCTGGACTTCGTTTGAGCCGTGCATGAAGGTGTCGGGATGCGGCTGGCCATCGATGGTGAGACGCCGCCAGAGTGCGGCTTCGATGCGAATGGCGGCACACGCGACCTGCGGGTTGCGCGTGAGGATATAGTCGGCGAGTTCCCCGGCGTAGTCTTCCATCGTGGTCGCGGTAGAGCTGCGCGCGACGGAGTAGACGGTGTTCTTCATCGTGTCGGTGGGGAGGATGTTCGCGTTATCTCCGGCAGTGTGCGCGGCGTCGAAGTCCCCTTGGAGGAGCACCTCGACGGTCCACTCGCGGAGGTCGTTGCCATGCGGGTGGCGCGTGACCTTCATCAGGCGCACGCGGGATTTGCCGTAGCGGTCTTCGGCGATCTCGATCATGTCAGCTTCCCCGATAGGTGGTGTAGCCGTTGGCGGTGAGCAGCAGCGGGAGGTGGTAGTGCTCGGCTGCGTCGCGGACCTCGAAGGTGATTTCGACGTAGGGATAGAGGCAGGCGGCGCGACGCTGGGCGAAGTAGCTGGATGTATCGAACTGGATGCGGTAGACGCCGGGGGAGAGCGAGTAGCTCTCGGGAAGCAGCGTGGTTACGCGGCCGTTGTTGTCGGTGGCGGTGACGTAGAGCACCGACCAGGTCTCTTCGATAAGGCGCGAGAGCGTGACGGCGAGGGCCGCGGCGGGGCGGCCGGTGGCGAGGTCGAGGACGTGGGTGGAGATGCCCATATTTTTCGTGCTCAAGTGTATATCGCGGCGCGCATCAGCGCGATTCGAGCCAGCGGCGGAGGCGGAGTTCGGTAATCTGGCGCTGCTGTTCGGCGGCTTCGCGGAGTTCGGTTGCGGCGTCGTTGTTCATGCGGGATGCGAGCGCGGCGAGGACTTCAGCAGAGGACTTTCCGGCGGCGCAGATGAGGAAGATGCGTCCGAATTTTTGTTCATAGCGGCGGTTGGCTTCGGCCAAATCATGTTTGGTGAAGTCGTTCGCGCGTGAGATCGTGCGCTGCTCCTCGGCGGACCAGCGGAGGGATTCGGCGGTGGCGTGAGACTGCGGCTTTTGTTCACCGATGCGCGGGTGGCTATCGAACGCTTCCTGCCAGTCTTCTTGAGGGAGCGCGCGCCAGATGGCGTTTGAATGAGCGATGAGGGAAGTCTCGTCTGCGATGGGACGCGCGGCGGCGAGTATTCGTGCCCATGCGCGAGAGCCGCAGCAGGACAGAACTTCGCGGGCGGCGGAGTCGGGGTCGAGCGTGTTCCAGCGGGCGAGGACCTGGTTCATAGGGAGATGATCTCGCGGCCGGTTGGCGTGGGCATGAAGGTGCCTTCGCTGAAGATGGGTTCGCCGCGCAGCCAGGTAGCGCGGACCTCGCCTCGAAGGGTTTCTCCGAGGTAGGGCGAGATGGGGTGATGGAAGTAGAGATGGTCTGGCGTGACTTTCAACTCGGCGTCGGTGTCGAAAAGGACGAACGTGGCTTCCCGCCCCGGTTCGAGCGCGCCGGTGCGGTGGCCGAGGCCGGCGAGCGCGGCTGGGGCGGCGCTCATCCATCGGACCATGTGATCGAGTGTGAAGCCGCGCGCTCGGCACTCGGTGTGAATGATGGAGAGTGCGAGCGAGAGGCTGGCGATGCCGCCCCAGGCCTCATCGAAGCGCGCGGTATCGGAACTGCCTCGGTCTGCGCACTTCATCGCGGGCGGGCATGGGGAGTGGTCGGTGACGATCATGTCGATGTCGCCTGCGCCGAGCGCCTGCCAGAGTGCTTCTCGGTTTTCGCGGCCGCGGATGGGTGGGGCGCATTTGTGAACTGCGGAGCTGTCGGGGATCTCTTCGGCGGTGAAGTGGAGGTAGTGCGGGCAGGTTTCGACGGTGATGGGGAGGCCCTCGGCGCGGGCGCTGCGGAGGTCGTCGAGCGCGAGCGCAGTGGAGAGATGGACGATGTGCAGCCTGAATCTGTACCGGCGGCAGAGGCCGATCATCATGCGGATGGCTTCGAGTTCAGCTTCGTCGGGGCGCGAGGCGAGGTAGGTGGAATACCTGCACCAGTCCGCGCCTTTGAGAGATTCGGTAGCGCGGTCGATGGGGCCTGCGAGTTCGGCGTGGACGAGCAGCGGCAGGCCGGACCTGGCTATGTGCGGGAGCGTGGCTTCGAGCTGCCGATGGTCGATCATGGTGAAGCCTTCGCAGCCGGGGTGGATGAGGAAGCATTTGTAGCCGAGCACTCCGGCGCGGGCGAGCGGCAGGATGTCGCGCCGATTGTCGGCGACGGCCCCGCCCCAGGGTGCCCAGTCGATGAAGCATTGGCCGCGCGCGGATTCGCGCTTGGCTTCGAGCGCCGCAACGGTCGTGGTCGCGGGCAGGCAGTTCAGCGGCATATCGACGACGGTGGTGATGCCTCCGGCAGCGGCTGCGCGGGTGGCGGTGGGGAAGCCCTCCCACTCGGTGCGTCCGGGCTGGTTGATGTGGACGTGCGTATCGACAAGGCCGGGAAGGATGGCGAGGTGGCCGCAGTCGTGAAGGGTTGCGTCGGCGGGAACCTCGGAGGGATTCGAGATGGCGCGGATGCGTTCGCCTTCGACCAGCAGCGCGGCAGGGCGCGTTCCGCCGGGCGTGACGACGCGATTCGAGACGAAGGCGTGTGACATAATTTGAGTATCCCGCAATATCCCGCAAGGGCCTCCGCGCAATCCGAGTGTAAGGATACAGAGCCGATGCAAGGCAATCCAATGTTTATGGAGAAGGCAATCGCGCTGGCGACGGAGAATGTGACGTCGGGACGCGGAGGACCGTTCGGCGCGGTCGTTGTGCGCGACGGCAAAGTGGTGGCCACCGGCGTGAATCTGGTGACTGCGACCAACGACCCGACGGCGCACGCTGAAGTGGCGGCGATTCGCAATGCGTGCGAGGCGCTGGGCAGCTTTCAGTTGAACGGCTGCTCCATCTATACAAGCTGCGAGCCGTGCCCCATGTGTCTGGCGGCGATCTACTGGGCGCGTTGCGATGCCATCTTCTACGGCAGCACAGCGGCAGACGCGGCTGCGGCGGGTTTTGACGATGCGTTTTTGTACGAAGAGATGAAGCGGCCCGTTGGCGCGCGGAAGATTTTGGCGGTCAATTTGCTGCCGGAGAAGGCGCGGTCGAGTTTTGATGCATGGAAGAAGCAGGCTGGGAGGGTGGATTACTAGGGTTACTCATTCCCCCCCCATCGCACGAAGCCGCGATGGATGGGGCACCCGAAGGTTGGTGGCTGGTTTGGAAAAGCGGATTCCTTCCCCTTCGACTTCGCTCAGGGTACGGAATGGAAATGCAAAAGATAGGTGAAGAGTAGAAGAATGACGACGAAGAAGAAGCAGGCAGTGAAGAAGGATGCGGCGGTGAAGGTGGCGCTGCTCGGGTTTGGCACGGTGGGCAGCTCGGTGGCGCGCGTGCTGGCCAGGCAGCGGTTTCAGGGCATCGAGCTGACGCACATCTTCAACCGCAACGTGGCGCGGAAGCGGGCCTCGGATGCGGCGAAGGTGGTGCCTGCTTCGGTGAAGTGGACCGAGAATGTGGATGAGATTCTGCGCTCGGATGTGGATGTCGTCATCGAGCTGACCGGCGGGCTGAACCCGACCGAGAGCTGGATTCGTAAGGCGCTTGCTTCGGGCAAGAGCGTGGTGACGGCGAACAAACAGTTGATTGCGTATCGCGGCGCGGGTCTCGCAAAGCTGGCCGCGGCAAACGGTGTGCATCTGGTACATGGCGCGGCGGTGGCGGGCGGAGTGCCGGTGATTCCGGGAATGCTGCAGGGCCTGGGCGGCGACCGGGTGACGCGACTGAGCGGCATCGTCAATGGCACGTGCAACTATATTCTGAGCCGCATGGAGTCCGGCGCGGACTACGCCACGGTGCTGGCGGACGCGCAGCAGCTTGGCTACGCCGAAGCCGATCCTTCTGCCGATGTGGACGGCTACGATGCGCGGGCGAAGCTGTGTATCCTCTCGCGCATTGCCATGCACGCGGAGCTTGACCCGGACCAGGTGATGACGCAGACAATCTCGGCGGTCGAGGCCGTGGATTTTTCGTATGCCAAGGAGCTGAACTCGACGATCCGGCAGATCTCGCGCGCGCAGGTGGAAGGGTCGCTGGTTCACGCGCGCGTGGCGCCGATGCTGGTGCCGCTGGCGTCTCCGCTGGCCTGGTCGCACGGCACGCTTAACATGGTGGTGGCGAGCGGCGAGTTCGGCGGCGACGTTGTCTTCTCCGGCCACGGCGCGGGCGGCGAGCCTACGGCTGTGGCTGTGGTGTCGGACCTGCTGGCCGTGGCGCAGGGATGCAAGGCGGTCGAGCTGCCGGTGCGCAAGCGGCAGGTCACGGGCGACTTCATGGCCCCGCACTACCTGCGGTTTGTCGTGGACGACAGACCGGGGATCGTCTCGGGTATCTCCGGCGCGCTGGCGAAGGTGAGCGTGAATATCGATTCGCTGCTGCAGCGGCGCGGGTATCCGAAGCACAGGCTGCCGTTTGTGGTGACGACGGAGGCGTGTCTGACTTCGACGGTGGAGAAGGCGCTGGTCTCGATTGCGAAGATGGACTGCATGTTGGAGCGGCCGCTGTGTTTGCAGATGCTCGAGGCCGAGGACAAGCCTGAGTAAGGCTGCGGCATATGGCCCCACCTTAGCGACGATGAAGCCGTCGCGAAGATGGGGCACCCGGCCCTTGCGAAGATGGGGCACCCGGCCCTTGCGAAAATGGGGCACCCGTTTGTGACTGTGTTTGCGGTGATATTCTGGCTGCAATCCAGTGATTGCGAGGCTGTAGCTGTTCATGTCCAACCCCGGTATTCCCGAAGCTGAAACCCCTGTTGAAGTGAACGAAGGCGGCGAGTCGTTCGACCAGATGCTCTCTCAGTATGAGCAGAGCCATCAGCACCGCACCGGCGAGAGCGGCGGGCGGCTGGAGGGAACCGTTGTCGCGGTGAGCGCCGAGTGGGTGTTCGTCGATATTGGCTTCAAGTCCGAGGGCGTGTTGCCTGCGGCTCTGTTTGAGAGCGCGGGCGAGACACCGGCTGCCGGCGACAAGCTGCTGGTGACGGTGAAGGGGCGCAACGAAGAGGGCTATCTGGAGCTTTCGCGGATGCGCGTCGAGCAGCCGAAGGATTGGTCGGCGCTCGATCGTGCGTTTGCCGACAAGGCCGTGATCGCAGGAACAGTGACCGCTGTGGTCAAGGGCGGGCTGAGCGTGGACGTTGGCGTGCGCGCGTTTATGCCCGCGTCGCGCAGCGGCGTGCGCGATGCAGCCGAGATGGAGAAGCTGGTGGGGCAGGAGATTCGCTGCCGCATCACGAAGCTGGATGCTGCCGACGAAGATGTAGTAGTAGACCGGCGCGCGGTCATCGAAGAAGAAGAGCGGTCTGCGAAGGAGAAGCGTTTCTCCGAGGTGCGCGAGGGCGACATCGTGACTGGCACGGTGCGCAGCCTGATGGACTACGGCGCGTTCGTCGAGATTGGCGGCGTGGACGGACTGCTGCACATTGCCGACATTGCATGGCACAGAGTCAACAAGGTCGCGGACGTGCTGACCGTGGGGCAGCAGATTGAAGCGAAGGTGCTGAAGGTGGATGCCGAAGGGCGGCGAATCTCGCTGGGCATGAAGCAGCTTCAGCCGCATCCGTGGGACGCGGCGGCGGGCAAGTATACGGCTGGCGAGCGCGTGCGCGGCACGGTGACGCGCGTTGCGGACTTCGGCGCGTTTGTGGAACTGGAGCCAGGCGTCGAGGGCATGGTCCACGTGTCGGAGATGTCGTGGGCGAAGAAGGTGCGCAAGGCCGGCGACATGCTGAAGGTGGGCGACGTGGTTGAGGTGATGGTGCTGGGCGTCCAGCAGGCCGAGCGGCGCATGTCGCTGGGGCTGAAGCAGGCGCTGGGCGATCCGTGGGTCGATGCGGCGGTGAGGTTTCCGGTGGGCTCGGCGGTGGAAGGGCCGGTGACGGGCTTTACGAAGTTCGGCGCGTTTGTGCAGCTCGCCGAAGGTATCGAGGGGATGATTCACGTCTCGGAGATCTCGGCGGAGAAGCGCGTGGAGCGTCCGCAGGATGTGCTGCGCGCGGGGCAGGTCGTGAAGGTGAAGGTGCTGGAGGTGGACCGCGAGAAGCGCCAGTTGCGGTTGAGCATGAAGCAGATGGTCCCGACCGGCCTTGACGAATATATCGCCGAGCACAAGCTGGGCGATGTCGTGACAGGGCGGCTGATGGAGATCGCCGACGGCCACGCGACGGTGGAGCTGGGCGAGGGGATCATCGCCTCAGGCCGCGTGAGCGTGCCTGCCGCGGCTGCTGAACAGGCGCGGAGTACGGGCGCGGTGGATCTGTCGTCGCTGAGTTCGATGCTTGCGGCGAAGTGGAAGAGCGGGCCTACAGCCAGCGAGGTGAAAGCCGAACCGGTGCGGGCCGGACAGATCCGCAGCTTCAAAATAACGCTGCTGGACCGTGGCGCGAAGCGGATTGAAGTGCGGCTGGTTTAGAGTGTTCATTCCCACCCATCGCAAACGACGCGATGGATGGGGCACCCGTACTTTGGTGGCTGGTCGAGGAAAAAGCAGATTCCTTCCCCTTCGGCTTCGCTCAGGGTACGGAATGGAAATGCAAAATGGCGACGAAGGGAAGTGGCCATTTTCCCATGAGTCAGGCGTTGATGGCGATGGGTGGCGGCAGGTAGCCGAAGTCGCGCTCGATGGCGGCGGCGATGCCGAGCACAACTTCATCTTCATAGGGGCGGCCCGCGACCTGCACCCCGATGGGGAGGCCTTCGGTGGACCATCCTGCGGGGACGACAGCGGCAGGTGAGCCGAGCAGGTTGAACCATTGCGTGTAGCGCATGGCGTCGAGATATTCGACTCGCTGGCCGTCGATGTTCCATGAGCGTTCGCCGTGTCGGAACGCGGGGACCGAGCACACCGGCGTGATGAGGATGGGGAAGCGGCGCATCTCTTCGAGCAGCTTCGCGCGAATGACATCGCTCTCTGCCCAGGCGAAGAGCAGTTCTTCGCCGGTGAGCGGCGGATCTCTGCGGGCGATGTCGAGGAAGCCTCGGAACGTAGGGCTCAGGTCGGCTTCGCGGCCGGCGATGACCGGGTCGAAGAACATCGCGCCCGCGCGGACGAAGAACTTCCACCAGAGCTGACGCGCTTGTTCGAGCACGCGCGGACGGAACGGTTCGACGTGGAAGCCTTGCTTGCGCAGCGAGCGCACGGTTTCGCGGATGGCCTGGCGCGTCTCCGGCGTGACGGGCGTGTGGCCGTCGTCTTCAAGAAAGCCGATGGGGATGGATTTCAATTCTTCGATGGTGTATTGGCGCAGCGCAACGGGCGCGCCTGCGGGGTCGGCATCGTCGCGGCCGGAGAGTGTCTGGAAGAGCAGCGCGACGTCGGCAATGGTGCGTGCCATCGGTCCGACCGTGCCGATCAACGAGAACGGGCCGACGCACGGAGGCAGGTGGCCCCGCGTGGGGATGCGTCCCGGCGTGGGCTTGAGCGCACAGATGCCGGTGAAGTGCGCCGGCTCGCGGACGGAGCCGCCGCCGTCGCTGCCGAAGCCTGCGGCGGAGAGACCTGCTGCAATCGCTGCGGATTCGCCGCCGCTTGAGCCTCCGGCGGTGCGGGTAAGGTCCCAGGGGTTGGAGGTTGGGCCGTAGAGGCGATTGTCGGTCTCGTAGGCCATCAGAAACTCCGGGCAATTCGTCGTGCCCAGAATGATTGCGCCTGCCTGCTGCGCGCGCGCGACGATGATGGCGTCTTCGGTTGGCGTATAGCCTTTGTTGATGACGCTGCCGGTCTCGCAGCGGTGTCCTTGAACTGCGATCGATGCCTTGATAGTGATGGGCAGGCCGTGCAGCGGGCCTTTTGGTGCGCCAGACCGGCTGAGCGCGGCAGCCTGTGCGCGCACGCGGTCCGAGTTGAAGTCGATGAGCGCGTTGAGCCGCGGATTCAGTTTTTCAATCTGGTGAATGTGTTCCTCGGCCAGTTCGAGCGGCGAGAGTTTGCGCGCACTGAGCAGCGCAAGCAGTTCGACTGCGGGCCTCGTTACGAGATCGCTCATCGCTTGCTGCTCCTGCCGGGTGCATCGGGTGCGGAGGGCGTGGGCACGTAGTCGAACTGATACTGCTCGGTAGCTGCGGGCTCGCCGGACTCGAAGCGGTTGTTCCACTGGAGTTGATAGGCGATGTGCGCGGCGTCGCTCGGGTACTGCTCGCTCGACGGATAGGGGTAAGTCGTCATGCCGTGGAAGGGCATCGCGCTGACGGTGAAGGGGCTGGCTTCATAGAAGTCCATGTCCTTGACGAAGCCATTCGCGTAGAAGAAGTAGTCGCGCACCGAGCCTTTGGGGAGCGCGGGCGCGGCAGCAGCGTTGAATTCGAGGTCCATGTCTTCGCCGGTGCCGAAGATGACGTACTCGTCATCGACGCGGCGGAGCAGCGGAGTGACGTTGCCGTAGCGCGTGTACGCTCCGCGCTGCGGGATGAAGGGGCCGGTCTGGCTGATGTGCTGGTAGTTGTAGTTGAGGTCGCCTGGGGTCTTGCCGTCGAGCTGTTGCGGATAGCCGCGGAAGGCGAGGCGGGCAGAGGCGAGCGGAAGCTCGGTCTGGCGGGCCTGATCGGCGCTCGATGCGGCGGGGTCGTTATCGATGAGCGCCTGGTCCCAGTAAATTTGCAGGTTGGTCGTGATGCGAATGCGGCGCGTTCCGGCGGGCAGCTTGCCGGTGAGATCGACGACGACGGTGCGTGGCAGCCCTGCGGGGAAGCCCATGTCGTTGACGACGCGCTTCCATGAGCCGTCGGCGAGCTGCGCTTCGACATAAGGCGGAATGGGTGAGATGCCCGCCTGCCATGCGGCATACATCGAGCTTGCGGAGAAGTATTCGACGTAGCCATGCAGCAGCAGGCGCAGCGGATTGGCCGCGTTCCATGCGCCGAGATCGAGCGTGAGCGTGTGCTGGTTTGCGAAGCCTGCGAAGCTGAGGTTGGTGAAGTCGCGCACGTAGGTGTGGTCAATGCGGGCAAGCTGCGGGAGGACGTTGTTGCCGTGGTCGTCCCATGCCGCGAGCGGCAGATGCGCATGCGCACTGACGATGGTCTTGCCGGTGGCGAAGGGCCGCTCGCTGAGGAAGCCTTCGTGGGGATAGACTTCGGTCCCTGCGGGGTGATCGACTGCGACGAGGCGTACCTGGTCGATGTAGTTGACCTCTTCCATCGGCTCGCCGAAGCGCAGCGCGAGCCTGCCCGCGCGGGCCTTCAGTTGCGCGCCGTCGATCTTGATCCACTCGTCCGGGTCGGGCGTGTTGCGCGCGCGGGGAGCGACCCAGTGGCCGACGACGCCTGCGCCGATCACGTCGGCGACGAAGGTGAACTTGCTGCCGTTCCATGCGAAGAGCGTGGGGCACGAACTGCCGCGACGGTCGAGTTCCGCGAGCGCGAGGCGTTTGGCGGCGCTCACGTCGATCTCATCCTGCGGAACGCCGGTGGGCCAGAGCAGGCGCACGAGGTCGGCTTTGTCGGCGCTGCCGATGCCCGCGATGATGTCGCCCGGGGTCGTGACCTCCCACTTCTGCCACATGTCGTTCGCAAAGACCTGGACCTTGGTGCCGATGGCGCTCTTGTTGTCGGCCAGGCCCTTGAGCGAGATGCGCAGCGAGTGATTCTTGTTGCCGCCTTCGTTGTGCAGCACGAGCGCCGTGCCGTCTTGTTGCGTGACGAGCAGGTCGGCTGCCCCGTCGCCGTCGATGTCGGCGGCAAGCAGCGAGCGGGGAACGTTTAGCTTGACGGCATCGAGCTTGAGCTGCGCGGTGACATCGGCGAAGCCGTCCGCGCCGAGGTTGCGGAAGACGCGCAGCGCGGGGCCGTGTGCGGTTTCAATGAGCGCGGCGAGATCGATCCAGCCGTCATTGTCGATGTCGAGCGCGGCCACGCTGTAACCGCGCGTCGCATCGTTGAGCGGCAGGGGAACGCGCTCGAACCGCTTGCCGTCTACATTGCGCCAGAGCGTGACGCCGGGCGCGCCCGCGTGGGTAAGGGCGACGTCCATCCATCCGTCTTTATTGAAGTCGAGCACGGTGACGCCGGTGGCTGGCGGCAGAGCGGCATCGGTGTAGAGCGGAGAGGCGTGGAACGCGCCTTCGCGCGGGTTGGCGTAGAAGGTGGGCGCGCCCGGACCGGTGACGAGCAGATCGACGGCGCGGTCGTTATTCAGGTCGGAGAGGACGGCCTGCGTCGTGTTTCCACTGCCGCTAAGGGCGGTTGGTTTGGTCCATTCGGTGAAGGTCTTGTTGCCGTTATTGCGCCAGAGAACGTTGGGGCCGAAGCCGCCCGCCGCCTCGCCGGTGACGAAGAGGTCGAGGTCGCCGTCGTGATCGAAGTCAACAAAGATGAGGCCGGAGGGATGATTTGCCGGTGTGATGCCAGACTCTTTGGTGACATCGGCGAACTTGCCGTTGCCCAGATTGCGGAACAGCAGCACGCGGTCGCTCATGGCAAGTGCGAGGTCGGGCAGGCCGTCGTTGTCAAAGTCGCCGGCGGCGCAGGCTACGCCGTCTCCGCCGACGGCGAGGCCCGTCTCGGCTGGCGTGAGGAGGCTGAAGCCGCCCGCGCCGCTGTTGCGAAAGACACGCACGGCGTTTTCACCATGCCCCATCAGGACGAGGCTGGGGTGCCCGGAACCGTCGAGGTCGATGAGGCATGCGCCTGCGTGCTGGCTCGCGCTCGCCTTCTCATCTGCGGGCGTGCTCCATGCGGTGGAGAACGTGACCGGAATCATCGGCGGAGCTTTCAGCGCGCCGCCGGGCGCATCTTCCGTGGTGCCCAGGCTGCCTTCTTCGCCGTAGTTGTGCGAGAAAGGTGTGGCGAGTTTGGCCGTGGTGATCTCTTTGAATCGGTCGAAGGCAGCGCGGGCTTCTGCCGTCTTGCCCTGACGCTGTAGTGCGCGCGCCATGCCGAACTCCGCCGAGGCATGCAGCGGATTGAGCTTCAGCGCCTCCTGATATTCGGCGACTGAGGCGGGCAGGTCGTGCAGTTCAAACTGGAAGGAGCCGAGGAAGTAGTGGGCGTCTGCGCTTGCGGGGGCAAGCGCGACGACGCGCTGGAATGCCTTGATGCCGTCCTGAAGCTGGTTCTGGCTGCGGTAGAGCAGGCCGAGGACGTACCAGGTATGCGGATCGTTGGGAGCCTGTTGGGCAGAGTGTTCGAGCGCGGCTTTTGCTTCGGGGAGCTTTTGCAGATAGAGCAGCGCAATGCCTCTGTTGGTCTCGGCGAGCGAGAGCGTTGGGTCCGCCTTATACGCTGCGTCGAACTTTTCCTCGGCTTTCTGGAGAAGCTGCTGGCCCATCAGCGAGGTGCCGACGTTATTGAGCGTTGCGGCCTGCTGGCGCGCGGCGGCGTCTGCGGCGAAGCTCCACGGTGTTGTGCCGACGAAGAACGCCGCGCACAGAAGAGCAGTCTTGATTGCGCCGCGCAGCAGTGTGGATGCAACCGCGGTGCGCGAGACGTTCCGAAGAGACGATCCAATGCTCATTGCATTTCCTCTTTTAGCTTTGCCGCGCGGATGAAAGCGCCGCGCGCAGTTCGTCGCTGACGTATGCAACTTCATTCTCCGTCATTTGATTGAAGAACGGTAACGCGATGGTGCGGCCTGCTACCGCTTCGGTTACGGGCAGCTTTGCGTCTTTCCACGCGCTATAGCAGGGCTGCATGTGGATGGGCGCGAAGTAGCGTCCGCAGCCGATGCCTGCCGCAGTGAGCCCCGCGATGATGCGGTCGCGAGCGTCCGGCGCAAACGAGACTTCCAGACGGACGACGTAGACGAACCAACTGATGCGGCTCGGCGGAGCTTCTAGCGCAGGCAGGAAGAGTCCGTCGATGCTGCCGAGGTGCTTCGTGTAGAGCCTCGCCACCTGCTCGCGCCGCGCGAGGATCTCGTCGATGCGCTTAAGTTGCGCGCGGCCGAGTGCGCAGTTGATCTCGGACAGGCGATAGTTGTAGCCAAGCTCGGCGTGCTGCAGCCACTCGGAGCCATCGCGGCGGCCCTGGTTGCGCAGGGCGCGCATGCGCGCAGCCAGTTCCGGCTTCGACGTGACGACCATGCCGCCTTCGCCGGTGGTGATCTGCTTGTTGGGGTAGAAGGCGAAGACGGCCACGTCACCGAACGAGCCGGTTCTGCGCCCGTCGTACTCCGCGCCGATGGCCTCGCAGGCGTCCTCGATGACCGCGAGATTGTGGCGGCGGGCGATGTCGAGCATGGCTGCCATCTCGGCGGGACGGCCAAAGGTGTGAACAACGAGGATGGCGCGCGTCTTCGGCGTGATGACGCGCTCGATAGCTGCGGGCGAGAGGTTCAGCGATTCGGCATCGATGTCGGCGAAGACGGGCGTGGCTCGCTCGTAGCGAACAGCGTTGGCGACGGCGATAAAGCTGAACGACGGCACGATGACCTCGTCGCCTTCGCCGATGCCCAACGCGCGGACCGCGAGATGGAGCCCCGCCGTTCCGGAGCTGACGGCGACCGCGTGCGCCGTGCCGGTGTACTCAGCGAAGGCGCGCTCGAAGGACTCCAGTTGCGGCCCCAGGCTGAGTCGCGGCGTGCGCAGCACAGCGGTGACGGCGGCGATCTCCGCTTCGGTGATGTCGGGTGATGACAGCGGTATCTTCATGGCTGAGCGGGTGTGTTTGCAGGCACGGCGCGCTTGCGCAGCAGCTTGTCCAACGGCGCAGTGGTGAGTACCTCGACGATGCGCTCGGCAGCGTGGCCGTCGCCGTAGGGGTTGGCCATGCCTCGGAGAGATTCGCGGAACGCGGCACTCTGCGCGATGGCGATTTTTTCGAGAATGGAATCCGCGCGAGGCTCCGCGTCGAGCACATTGCGCGCGCGCTCGCGTCCGTACTGGCGCAGGCCGACGTTGACTACGGGCAGGGCGAACGACGCGGCCTCCATGATGCCGCTGCTGGAGTTGCCCACGAGCAGACTGGCCTGCGCCAGCAGGCTCCAGTAGGTGACGGCAGGAAGATTGACGAAGATGCGGGCACCGGATCGTTGCTCGACGAACGCGCGGGCACGCTGCATCAGACTGTGGCTGCCCGCGTCCGCGTTGGGGTAGCAGAAGAGGACCGGACTGTTGACTTCCGCGAGCGCGTCGAAAAGCGCGTCAGCCTCTTCGGTGGTGTCGCGTAGCAGCGTGACCGGATGATAAGCGACAATGACCGGAGACTGCGCAAGGTCGATGCTGAGCGTGCTTTCAAGCTCTTCGCGCGTAAGCAGCCTGCTGCGCCGCAGATGATCGAGGGAAGGCGCGCCCGCGCGATGGACGCGCCACGGCTCTTCGCCCATCGAGATGACGCGGTCGCGCGCTGTCTCGGTGGAGGTGAAGTGGATGTGCGCCATCTTGGTAAGGGCGTTGCGCACGGCGTCGTCGATGGCGCCTTCACTGATCTCGCCGCCTTCGATGTGCGCCACGGGGATGCGCAGTGTGAGCGCGACTGCGGCGGGCGCGAGCATCTCGTAGCGGTCGGCGATGAGGAGCACGAGGTCGGGGCGCATCTCGGCGAGCGTGTCGGTGAGCGAGAGCATGGCCAGGCCGAGGGTTTTGGCCATGCCGGTGTCGGTGTCGGAACTGAGCAGGCACTCGATGCGCGCGGCAATCGGGAAGCCGTCGCGCTCGATCTCACTAACGGTTGCGCCGAACTGCGGCGAGAGATGGGCAGCCATCACAATGAGCTTCAGATCAACATCCGGGTGCGCGGCCAGGTCTTTGAGCGGCCAATAAAGATGGCTGTAGTCCGCGCGCGACGAGGTGACGACGGCGATGGTGCGCTTCATGCTTCCACCGTCGCGGAGTGAGCGAGCTGCGCCTGTATCAGCGAACTTGGCTGATACTCGGGCACGAGCGACTGGACGATTTCAAGCACCAGATGCAGGTCGCGCACGGCAACCGCCTGCTGGAGTCGCTCCATCGCCGCGTCGAACAAGGCCTGATCAGGCATTGGGCTGAGGACTGTTCGCAGCAAACCCGATTGGCCTTCCGCGCACGTCTCTCGTGCAGAGATCAGCGTCTCTTCCATCTTGTCTCCGGGGCGTAGCGAGGTGAAGACAATCGGGACGTCAGCCCGTTGCTCGCATGCGATGAGGTGCCGTGCAAGGTCGAGGATGCGAATCGGCGCTCCGGGATCGGGCACGAGCAGGCCGTCCGGGCTGGCCGACGAGATGGCGGAGAGCAGCGCGTCCACGGCTTCGGTCAGTGTCATGAAGTAGCGGCGGACATCGGGATCAGTCACCGTGACCGGGCCTCCGCGCGCAATCTGCCGCAGAAACAGCGGGACGACGCTGCCGGAAGAGCCGAGCACGTTACCCAGGCGCACCACGCTCGTTCGCATGGCGTCCGCGTGCGGGGTGAGCATCGCCAGCTCGGCGATCCGCTTGGATGCGCCCATCAGGCTCAGCGGATCGGCGGCTTTATCGGTCGAGAGCATCACCATCTGCCGGCAGCCGTGCCTTTGAGCGACGTCTGCCAGCGTCCACGTGCCGAGGGCATTGTTGGCGACGGCGGCGAAGGGGTTGGTCTCCATCAGCGGCACGTGCTTGAACGCGGCAGCATGGAAGATGGTCTCGGGGCTGTAGTGGTCGAGCACGTCCGCGACTGCTCCGGCATCGCAGACGTTTGCGAGAACGGCGGTAGAGACGGTTTGGGAGTCGATCTCGTTGATCGTCTCGGCGGTCCGGTGCAGCAGACCTTCGGCTGCGTCCAGCAGGACAATTTCTTTCGCGTCCGCCAGGGCAAGGGCTCGCGCCAGAGCCGAACCGATCCATCCGCCCGCGCCGGTCACGAGGAATCGCCTGCCCGCGATGGCGGCACGGTGCCGCCGTCCGACGGCTTCCAGGCAGGGCGGAGTGCGGCGGCTGAGAAACGTGTCCCATTGCAGGTCGCCGCCGGGCAGTGGGCGCGCAGAGACGGCGACCGCCTCTCGTGTTGAAAAAGCTGTCATCCTATTACGGTTATACAGGTTGCCCGGTGAGTTCATCCGGTGCCGGCCCGCCTGCTTCGCACAAGGCAGATTTTTCTCCGGCAGGTGGCTTTAATGGCAGCCCCAGGCGGCCTATCTGCCGGAAGCCGGAGGCGGACGTTGCCTGCCGGGAACACCGCCTTCCGTCCTGCGATTTCCAGAAAATCAAGCATTTCTGCGGGTGGCAAAAAAAATAGTTGACATTCATTGTCTGATTCATATAAACGCTTCATCAACACACTGAAGCGTTTTAGCTTGTTGTGTACCCATCGTTGAAGCGGTTAAGTATCCGGGTATCGAGGCAGGCCCCGGCGGCGCAAGCCTCCGGGCAAACGAAACTGGCGCGGCGGCCAAGGCCGTTGCGTGTAACCGATTTTGCCGGTATGGACCGGCGCAGGTGTGAATGAACGATTTTTTGGAGGCAATATGCGAATGAAACGAGGTTTCGGGAGCGTTCTCCCAAATCGGCGGCGAATGGCGCCGCTGAGCCTGCTACTGGCTCTGGCAACCTGTGTGATGCTTCTGCCCGCAGCCCACGCGCAGATTTCGGCGACGGTGAACGGCACGGTAGTCGATCCTACAGGCGCTGTGATTCCAGGTGCGAGCGTCATTTTGACCAACGACGCGACGCGGGACAAGCGCACGTCGGTCAGCAATGGCGAAGGGTACTTTGCGTTTCCTGCCTTGCTGACAGGATCCTACTCGCTCAGGATTGAAGCCAAGGGTTTCAATGCCTATGAGCAGCATGGCATCGCGCTGAGCGCGGGCGACCTGCGTAAGCTGCCAAATCTGGTGATGACGGTTGGCGATGCAGGCCAGACGGTGACGGTCGAGGCCAACGCGCAGATCATCAACGTGGAGAACGGCCAGCGTGCGGCGTTGCTGGACAACAAGGACATTCAGCAGTTGGCGCTCCAGGGCCGCGACGTGACCGAACTGTTGAAGGTGCTGCCCGGCGTCACCATGACGGCGAGCGGTGTCAGCAACAATGCGGCGTTTGATCCGACGGTGGCCAGCGCGGCGTCGAGCGCGGTGGGCAATGGTTTGAATGCGAACGGCGCGCCGAACCGCGGCGGCACCAGCCAGCTCTCCGACGGCGTGGACGTGGACGACCCGGGCTGCGATTGCAGCTCAATCGGCATTCTGAACCCCGACATGGTGCAGGAGGTCAGCGTGCAGACCTCGAACTTCGGTGCCGATGCTCCTCGCGGGCCGGTGGTCATCAACTCGGTCAGCAAGTCCGGCACGGCGGAGTATCACGGCGAAGGGTACCTCTATGCCCGCAACGACGTGCTTAACGCGAATGACTGGCAGAGCAACCACCGCGGAGATCCGAGAGGCGCTGCGCACTTCTACTATCCGGGCGGCAACGTCGGCGGCCCGATTCCGTTCACGCACAAGAAGGTGCTGGGCTGGGTCGGGTATGAGCGGTTCCTGCAGAACACAGGCAATGCGAACCGCCTGAAGTCCTATATCCCTACGCCGGACATGATGGCCGGCAACTTTACCAACACCGCGGCCAATGTGAATTTCTGCGGCGGCAACCTGGACAGCGCCAAGACGAACGGCTGCAACGACCTGACGGGAACGGTCCTGCCGGATGGCACGGTCATCGGCCAGGGCACTCGCGCGCCGGGCATCATTCCTGCTGAGTTTCTCGATCCGGCGTCGAAGGCGCTTGCGGCATTCTGGCCCAAGGCGAACGTCGCCAACCCGGCCGGGGACAACGGCTACAACTACGACCAGGTCATTCCCGGTACGCACAACGGCTACGTCTTCCGCGCGCGTGTGGACTACAACATGAGCGACAAGACTTCGTTCTTCATCTCCTACCAGTACGCGCAGGACTCTGCTCCCTCACAGGGCAACGGCGCTCACATCTACTGGACGCCGGGCAACTCGGTCCCGTATCCCGGCGGCGGTCTGGTGAGCAGTTTCTACTCGAAGGCGCTTGCAGGCCACTTCACGCATGTCTTCAGCCCAACCCTGACCAATGAGTTCATCGCAAGCTGGGGCTTCGGCAACTTCCCGGTCGGCCCGACGGACGCCACTGCGGCATACCGGTCGAAGCTCGGCTATCCGGTCGCCGGAAACACGACGACGGCTTATGGCGCGCCCGCCAACTACGGCACGATCTACAACGCCGGATCGAAGCTGATTCCTTCCTACAGCAGTGCCGGAACTCTCACCTTCCCGGACTTTTCGGAGGCGGATATTTTTGAGACCGCCAGCGGAAAGTATCTGGTCAAGAAAGAGATGCCGGCGTTCTCCGACGACCTGACGAAGGTCATCAAAACGCACACCATCAAGACCGGCTTCTATGCCGAGAACGTGGACAACATTCAGGGCGCATTCGGCATGGCCCCGAACGGAAACATCGGCAGCTTCAACGCAGGCGGCAATCTTCAGCCCAACCTGGTGACCGGCGCGAAGATCGGGTCGCCCAATAATCCAACCGCCAACTTCCTGACGGGAACCGTCACCTCGTACAACGAGACCAATCAGGCCCTGGTCAGCGACATCGCGTACCAGACCTTCTCGGTGTACGGCGATGACTCATGGAAGGCGAGCAACCGGCTCAATGTCGAGTACGGCGTCCGCTTCGACCACATCGGTCACTGGTACGATCGTCAGGGCAACGGTCTTGCCGTGTGGATTCCGAGCCTCGTTGCGTCGGACTTTGCCTCGGGCAAGCCGAACCCCGGCGCGTACTGGCACGGCATCAACCCCGGAATTCCCAAGAGCGGCCAGCCGGACCGGTTCCTCCTGGTATCTCCGCGCTTCGGTATCTCCTACGATGTGTTCGGCAACGGCAAGACGCTGCTGCGCGGCGGCTGGGGCATCTACCGGTTCACCGACCAGTACAACGACTACACCAGCGCGCTCACCACGGCGCAGGGACTGCTCAGCTACTCCAGGCCGGGCGGCACATTCCTGCAACTGTCTCAGGTCGGCCTGATTCCTCAGCCGCCTGCGGTAGGCGGCGTGTCCGGCGGTATCAATGCTGTGAATCCGAAGGACTACGGCGTGCCTGAGAGCAAGGCGTACAACTTCACCATCTCGCAGCAGGCGCCGTGGCGGTCACTGGTCGAGGTCGCTTACGTCGGCAACCAGAGCACGCAACTGGTGATGGGCGGCGAAAGCATCTCGGGCAGCGGCTTCCAGTCGTACACCGACCAGAACAAGGTGCCGCTGGGCGCGTTCTTCCAGCCGGACCCGATCACAGGAGTCATCTCGCCCAACCCGGAGAGCCTCAGTCAGGGCGCCCCGAACAACAAGGAAGCCGACTACCGTCCATTCGGCAAGGAGTACAGCACCAACCAGATCAACGTCATCTCGAACGACGGCTACTCCAACTACAACGGCCTGCAACTGAGCTGGGTCAAGCGGTCCAATAGCCTGACCTACAACGTCAACTACACATGGTCGAAGACGCTGGGCGTCGGCCAGCAGATCGATCCGTTCTCGCTGCGCGGCAACTACGGGCTGCTGTCGATCGACCGGCCGCACGTCTTCAACGCTTCGTATGCCTATAACTTCGGGCGCGCCTATCACGGCAGCAACATGCTGTTGAGCGGCGTCTCGAACGGCTGGACGCTGTCAGGCATCACGACATGGCAGGGAGGCGCCAACCTGCAGGCGATCAACAGTCCAAACTACGGACTCTCTCTCCACGTGACAGATTCGGTCACTGGTAAGACGCATGGGATCGGTTCGGCGACTTACTTTGGGACGTCAGCTCCAAAGTTGATTATGCCGACGCTTACCTGCGACGCTGGTGCGAACCTTGCTCATCTGCAGCGGATCAATGCGTCTTGCTTCGGCGTTCCAGCGGTTGGCTCGAATGGCCCGCGCAACTATCCGTACTACCGGATGGCGGACTACTTCGACAGCGACCTGGCTGCCTACAAGACGTTCCACATTACGGAGCACCAGAACGTGCAGTTCCGCGCGACGGCGTTCAACTGGATCAATCATCCACTCTCTCAGTTCAGCAGCGGCAATCAGTTGGCGCTGCACTTCCTGGACGGGAAGCCGGATGGACACAATAACTCGAAGACGATCGGGTTCCTCGATACCAAGGCAGGTGGTCACGCTGCCCGTATTATCGAACTCGCGCTGAAGTACAACTTCTAACCTGAGCGTGCGGGACGGCACGGCTGTCCCGCACACTGCATCGCATGGTTCGAACTCGATTGAATCCTCCCGGCGAAGGGGCACGGTCCCCTTCGCTATACTTTTTGTCGATGTCCGAGATTTACATCACGCCTGATGGCCGCAGAGGCTTTCGAGACCTGACTGCTCGCATGCGATGGCTTCCGGTGCTGCTCGCGGGTGCTCTCGGCGGCGCGGCGTGCTTTGGGCAGAATGCAGCTCGCACTCAGCACAGCGGCAGCACAGCGCGTTCCGAGAGCGCCTTGAAGCAGCAATACGATGCCGCACAACGCGCGCAGTCGGCGGGCGACTTTGTAGCTGCTTCGCGCGACTATCAAGCCTTCCTTGCTGCCGCGCTGGCCCGTCTGGCCGATGGCCACACGCACACCGGCGACTACTCCGGCGCGGTCAAGCTGTTGGATGAAGCCCTTGCCGCAGGGGTGCCAGATCCTTTGGGCAAAGTGCGCGTTGCCTATGCGCAGGCCGCGCTGCTGGACCACGACGTCGCTAAGGCGAAGTCGCTGGCGCAAGCGGTCGTAGCCGAAAGCCCGAAGAACGCGGACGCGCGCTTTGTGCTGGGTGAAGCTCTTCTCAAAAATGATGAGAACGACGAGGCGCGCAAGCAGTTGGAGGCTGCCGTTGCGCTCGATCCAAGCTACAGGAACGGCCTTGCGCTGGCCCATGCCTACCTTGCGCTGGCCAACACAAAGGACGCGGGCCGCATCTTCAGCGAGATGGCGCATGGTGCCGGCGACAAGGCTTCGCTCCATCTGGACTTCGGTCGCGCCTATGCCGAGGCCGGCTATCCCGATCTCTCGATTGCCGAGTTCAAGAAGGCCATTGCCGAGGACCCCACGCTGCCGGAGGCGCACTACTGTCTGGGCGCCTCGTATCTGCTGAGTCTTGGCGAGGCGGGGTTTCCGAAGGCGCTCGAAGAATTTCATCGCGAGCTTGCTCTGCATCCCGACGACTACTTCAGCCTCTCGCAGCTTGGCTACATTGCGCTCAGCCGGCACAAGCTGCCGGAGGCGGAGAACTATCTGAAGCGCGCGTCGGCGCTCGACGCGACGAACCCGGACAATCCTCTGCTGCTCGGTCAGGTTTATATGCAGCTCAACCAACCGGCAGAGGCGGAGCAGGCGTTCCGCCAGGCCATTGCCCTGACGACCGACCTCTCGCGCAATCACTATCAGGTGCAGCGCGCGCATTATCTGCTGGGCCGCCTGCTGGTGCAGCAGGGCCACGCGGACGAAGCGAAACAGCAGATGCAGATTGCGTCCGACTTGTTGAAACAGAATATGGCGCGCGATGAGGCCCGGCTGAAGGGCGCGCCCATCGGCGAGACGGCCGGCGCGCCGCAGCTACAGAGTCCCGCTGCCACTGTCCCGGCGGACGCGAAGGCGAAGCGCGAACTCGACGGGTATACGGCGCAGCTCGCGCCCGCGCTTGCCGACAGCTACAACAATCTCGGCGTCATCGCCGCAGGCGGCAATGAGTTTGCGACGGCCTCCGGCTACTTTGCCAAGGCCGCGCAGTGGAATCCCGCACTCGAAGGGCTGGACTACAACTGGGGACGCGCCGCGTTTTCGGGCGGCCTCTACGCATCTGCAATCGAGCCGTTGAACCGTTATCTCGCGGCGCATCCGCATGACGATGGAGCGCGACGAGTGCTTGGCATCAGCTACTTTCAGGTCAAGGATTATGGCTCCGTCGTCAGGACGCTGAAGCCTCTGGAGGGCGAGCTTGCAGCCTCGCCGCAGCTTGGTTCGATGTATGGACTGGCGTTGGCGCGCACCGGCGACTACGACGACGGCATTGCGCGTCTTGAAAGCCTGAGCAAATCCAGCCCAACGTCCGCCGATGTCCATCGCGCGCTTGGCGAAGCCTATGCGGGCCACGGCAACTATCAGCAGGCAGCGGCGGAGTTCAACACGACGCTTCAGTTGAACGCCGCAGACCAGGAAGCCCGCGAGCAGTTGGCTGCGCTCAGGGAGCATCTTGCAAAGCAGAGCACAGAGCGGTAGCCCACGATGAAGATGCGCGCCGTTCCACTCATCGCTCTTGCATGGCTGCTGCCTGGAGCTGGCGCGCCGGCACAGTCGAAGGCCGCTCCGGCACTGCATTTTCGAGACATTGCTGCGCAGGCGGGACTCACCACAATGCCGCACGTCGCGCCCGTGAAGCAGTACCTCGTCGAGATGATGGGCGGCGGCGTCGCACTGTTCGACTGCGACAACGACGGCAAGCTCGACATCGTGACCGTGACCAGTTCCACGGTCGAGCGCTATCTCCACGGCGGCGACCTGATGGTGACGCTCTACCATCAGGACACCAGGCCCGGCGGCCCGCTGCACTTCACCGATGTTACGGTGGCCTCTGGGCTGACGACGCGCGGCTGGGGCATGGGCGTCGCCGTGGGCGACTACGACAACGATGGCCTGCCCGACCTGTACGTCACCGGCTACGGCCACAATGTGCTCTATCACAACCTGGGCGGATGCCGGTTTGAAGACGTGACCGCGCAGAAGAAGGTTGCGGGCGGCGGCTTCAGCGTAGGCGCGGCGTGGGCCGACTACGACCGCGACGGCAGGCTCGACCTCTTTGTCTCGCGCTACGTCGATACGGACCTGCATCATCTGCCGAAGCCCGGCGACAAGGGATTTCAATATCAGGGTCTGCCGATGGAGGTCCCTGTACTGAACGGCGAGACCGATTTTTTATTTCACAACACGGGCGCGGGTGCGTTTGAAGATGTCTCGCAAAAGGCCGGGGTCAGCAATCCTGACAAGCGCCTGGGCATGGGCGTGGTGTGGGGAGATTACGATCACGATGGCTGGCCCGACCTGTTCGTCAACAACGACATGGGGCCGAACTTTCTCTATCACAACAAACATGATGGAACCTTCGATGAAGTCGGCTTGCTCTCGGGCACGGCGCTCAGCGCGGAGGGCAAGACGATGGGTAACATGGCTGCCGACTTCGCCGACTACGATCGCAACGGCACGCTCGATCTCGCCGTCACGCGCTACGGCTACCAGCCGATGAGCCTCTACCGGAACGACGGCGCACCTGGCTTTACGGACCAGGCATATGGTGCGGGGCTTGGGCGTCCGGGAGCGCAGCTTGTCTCGTGGGGAGCGGGCTTTGCGGACTTCGGCAACGACGGCTGGCCGGACCTTTTTGTGGCCAACGGCAACGTCAGCTCGATGGTCGATACGCTGCCGCACGAACTGAAGTACCGCGAACCGATCCAACTATTTCGCAATCTGCGCAACGGGGTGTTCGAGGACGTGGCTACTGCGGCGGGGTTGAATGATGGGCCGCTCGCATCGCGCCGAGGCACTGCGTTTGGCGACATCAACAATGATGGCAATGTCGATGTCGTCGTCTATAACGAGGATGGGCCGCCTTCGCTCTTTCTGAACGAAACCCGGAGCGCGAACCACCGCGTCCTCTTTAAGCTGGTGGGGACGAAGAGCAACCGTGCCGCCATCGGCGCGCGCGTTACTGTCACGGCGGGCAAACTCGTGCAGATTGACGAGGTGCGCGGCGGCGGTAGCTATCTTTCTTCCAACGATCAGCGGCTGCACTTTGGCCTCGGTGCGGAGGCCGTGATGAAGTCGGTGAAGATCGAGTGGCCGAGCGGGCTGGTGGAGGTGCTGAGCAACGTCGCGGCGGATAATCTTTACACGATCGTCGAAGGCAAGGGAATTCAGGGAACGGTCAAGCTGAGCGCGCCGGTACCCCTCCCCCTGGTTAAGTCATAAATCCTATGAACAAAGGAGTTAGGTCCGGACTACCCGCGCACGTTTCGTGCCATCCCCCCTGAACGTCGAAAAGCCCGGCACGCGCCGGGCCTCATTTTCTTCTGATTTAAGGTTATCAGCGGTGTCAAGGCTTGACTGTGGAAATCGGGCCGGGCGCCTCTGGGCAGACGCTTATCTGGAGACTGATGCGGTCTTGCGAGGGCGTTCGGGCTTTGCGGAACGGGAGGCGATTTTCTTCAGCGAGCGGAGGGCGTCGTTGACGGATTCTGAGTCCGGAAAGTAATCGAGCAGGTCTGCGTCAAGGATGACAACGTTGGTCCCCTGCTGGAGCAGGTTGGTGTACTTGCCCCGAACGCCTTTGCTGAAATTGAGGTTTGGCCGCGGAGCGAGTGGGTCGAGTTTCCTGGCTTTCTTCATAGAGCGGATACGTTGAGGATTAGGCGGCTGAGGCTGCCTGTTTTCCTTCGAGCTTTTCGAGTCGCTTGTCGATGTCCAGTGCTCTGGGGATGGCTTCGTGCCGGGAGTCCGCAATCGTCTTTGCAGTCTTCAACTCGGCGAGGATGAGTTCGTGCCGTGCGGCGGCCACACGCTCGGCTGAAGCAAACCCCTCCTTGAGCGCAGCGTCCGGCGCTGTGAGGCGGGCTTCGATCGCTTTGATGTCGGGGGCGAGGACATCCTGCACTCCCTTCCGAACGTCTTCGATCACACTCATCGAGTCTGTCATTGGGATGATTGTAGCCCGAGGGGTGTTTTGCGCTTATCGGGAATAGGGTTCGCGCTTCGCGCGAATGCCCACCCATGCGATGAAACTGCATGAATGGGGCACCCAGAGTATGGGAGTTATTTTATGTATGGGCCACGCGCCGGTATCGAAGGTGAGATAGGGATCGCTGTGATGTTTGTCATATGTGGGCCTCCGGTCCGATTCTGTGGCTAGGAATCAACCACGACGATAGAATCAAACTGTATCTTTGGTAGCGGTATTCGACCGAGGCAATTTTCCTGGAGGGTTGAGGTTATGAGAGACATAGACATTCGTCGGGCTCTCCTTGCCGAAATGGATCGACTCCACCCAGACAAGAGCGACACCCTCGTGGTGGAAGAGCTTGGAATGTGTCAGGGACTTGCACGGGTCGATATTGCCGTCGTAAATGGAACTGTTCACGGATATGAAATTAAGAGCGAGCGCGATACGCTTGTTCGCCTTACATCCCAGGCTGAGATATACAGCAAAGCCCTCGAGTTCGTTACGATAGTTGCTTCACCCAGCCATCTTGCAGGTATTGACGCGATAGTTCCTCCGTGGTGGGGTATCTGGAGTGCGACACAAATGGGGACTGACGTGCATCTAACAGAGAAGCGAAAGGCGCAACGCAATCCGTCTCTGATGGCTGATGCTCTCGTGCAGTTTCTTTGGAGAGACGAAGCACTTAACATTTTGCTTGAGCACAATCTCGCTAGCGGAGTATCTAGCAAAAGTCGTCAATACATTTGGAGCCGGCTCTCATCTGCATTCACTATTGATGAACTAGGCGATTTTGTACGTGCTAAGCTCAAACAGCGGCCACCAAATTGGCGAGCTCTTTCGTCACAAGCGTAATGTGATGATTGACGCCAACCTTCCTCCATGTTGTAGCGTTGCCTGGGCCCTGTGTCTCTTCTGCACATGCAGAGATATAACCATCGCCCCAGCTGTAATCGCGTCCACTATACTCGGGACGTTCTATTAGTAAGCGGCAAAGCTCAAAGTACTGACTGAAACCGTATTGCCTTACGTTTCGTCCTTTGATCACAAGCCAATCATCTTCTGTCGTATAACGAATATTTGCACTCATTCGCATGGTGCGTGGATCAAGTGTTTTACCTATGGGGTGCGCCATCGTATAGTCGCCAAAGATCAAATCACGTCGTGGCAGTGCAGCCGGGCGCTTTTGAAGTGCTCTCCAGAGAGCCCACTCATGTCGTGGGAGTTTTACTACAGTCGCGGCGCTTACATCACTTAGGTCTTCAGGGAAAGAAGCCGCAGCCAACGTGATCCTACGCCACCTTTCCTTATTTGGGATCATCGAGAAAATAGATCGGGCGACCAGGGCTGAGGTTCCCGCTGTCGCCTCGATATCTTCGAGGTCGATAATCAGGTCCACAACTCCATTCATACCTGATGCTTCGGAAAGCAGACGTAAAATCTCCGCATCTATGTCTACATCATCTTCAAAATCCTCGACAAGCAATCGGATGCATGTTCCATTTCCTGTGGATGTCGCATGAGCCTTGGCTGCTGCCAAGTAAGCGGGTGAGCTCCCTCTATAGACAACAGGAACAACATGGAACCCGAGTTCAATGCTTCTGGCTAAGACGGTCTCCAAGGCAGTTTTGCCATTCGACAGGATTTCATCCTGTCCGAACCACGGTAGGTCCAAATAAAATGGCATAGTTCCACAAGCACGCTTCAGGCGTTCCGGTATGCCGGAGATGTGCTCATCCAAGCTCTTCGCTGGGCATTCGTTCGCAAAATCGTATGGAATTGCTGGAACCTCGATTAGAGGCATCAGTTTGTCCTTGACTTCAGGGACGAGAGCCTCAAGTGCAGCATATTCGCCTTCTTTTCCCTTCAAAATTGGTACGTAAATGGGGTCAGGCATTCTTCCTCGCAATCTGACGTTCGAACTCCAGCTTCAAATTGGTAGAACGTGAAGCTCCGCTAAGGTCTGGAAATAGGGATAAATGATTAATGTTCATTCGGTTGAGCGCCTGCAAGCAATTCAGGCGCTCAGCGTTGGGCAGTTCTATACGAATGAGTATTGGATCGCTCGCCCCTTCGAAAGCCTGTGATATCCACTGCTCGATCGATGTTCCTATCGGTGCCCTTGTAAAGCAGCCCCCTTGACTGACAAGTCGCTGATTCTCGTCGGACATCGGATCAACAATCTCTACGATGGGTAATCGACCTCGTTCGATACTTGGGCCAGTTTCTACTTCGAACGCTTTGGTGAGAACTGCGTGCTCATCCAGAGCATAAATCGCCCTAGTTACATCTGGTTCAGACGAAGTTTCCTCAAACGCAAAATAGAGAGCTGCAAAGGGTGCTCGTGTCCAATCGAGGAGTGGAGTAGCCAGTCCAAAGTGTTGCCCGAGGGCCCACCATTCGTTTTCTGAAAGTGTGGCAGGAGCTGGTCCACGACGTCCACGAGCCGCATACTTGAATCGTTCAAGATGCTTTGCTGAAACGTCCTCCAAAATATGCAGAGGTAACGTGGACATTTTCAAAGCTTCGAGTTGTCGGTCTAAAGTTGTGCTCAAACTCCAATCAGATCTGCGCTGTCCTCTCCAGATATAGGAGTGCTTTGGAGTGCTCGCGAAATTAAATATCTTCGCTTCGAGGAAGTCGAAGAAATGTGCCCACGACCTAAGACGGAATGTACTTGTTCCATCAACCACACCATGATGTACCCATGTATCCGCTTCTATCAGATTCACCTTGCCCAACGGCTCGCTCGTCAATCGGCTCTGTCCCTTCGTTCCGAATAGCCAATATTATTCATTAGTTCTCTTCGCAAGAATAATAGCTATTCCACGGTAACACTCTTAGCCAAATTCCTCGGCTGGTCCACATCGCAGCCGCGGCGGACGGCTATGTGGTAGGCGAGGAGTTGGAGGGGGACGACTTCTAGGATGGGTAGGAGGAGTTCGGGGGCCTGGGGGATTTGGATGGTGTGTTCGACCAGGTGTTTGATCTCTTCGTCGCCTTCGATGGCGATGGCGATGACTCGGCCGGAGCGGGCGGTGACTTCCTGGATGTTCGAGAGGGTCTTTTCGTACTTGAGGACGCTCGATGGGTCGTTGGGGTCTTTGGTGGCGATGCAGACGACGGGGAGCGCCTCGTCGATGAGGGCGTTGGGGCCGTGCTTCATCTCGCCGGCGGGGTAGCCTTCGGCGTGGATGTAGCTGATCTCTTTTAATTTGAGCGCGCCTTCGAGGGCGATGGGGTAGTGGATGCCTCGGCCGAGGAAGAGGAAGTCGTTGGCGGTGTGGAAGACTCGGGCGAGCTGCTGGCACTGGTCATCGACTGAGCGCAGGATGTCTTCGACTTTGCTGGGGACTTTGCTGAGTTCGGTGACGAGGTGGAGCGAGTCGGCGTCGGAGATGGTGCCGCGCGTCTGCGCGAGGTGCAGGGCGAGGACGAAGAGCGCGGTGAGCTGTGCGGTGAAGGCCTTGGTCGAGGCGACGCCGATCTCCGGGCCGGCGTTGGTGGTGATGGTTCCGGCGGCCTTGCGCGTGATGGCCGCGCCGACGACGTTGCAGATGGCGAGGGTCTTGGAGCCTTTGGCGATGAGTTCGTTCTGGGCGGCGAGCGTGTCGGCGGTTTCGCCGGACTGGGTGATGAGCAGGCCGATGGCGTGCGGGTCGGCGATGGGGTCGCGGTAGCGGTATTCGCTGGCGTAATCGACATCGACGGGCAGGCGGGCGAGGCGCTCGATCATAAACTTGCCCGCGAGCCCGGCGTGCCAGGAGGTGCCGCAGGCGGCGATGGTGATCTGGCTGGCCTGGCGGATGTCGGCGGGGGTGAGGGCGAGGTTGTCGAGGAAGACGTGGCCGGTGTCGAGCGAGACGCGGCCGAGCGTGGTGTCGCGGATGGCGCGGGGCTGCTCGTTGATCTCCTTGAGCATGAAGTGCTTGTAACCGGCTTTTTCGGCCTGGATGGGATCCCAGGTGATGCGCTGGACTTTTAATGGGATGGGCGCGCCTTGGAAGTCGGTGAGGGCGACGCCTTCGCGGGTGAGCACGGCGAGTTCGCCGTCGGCGAGGAAGTGGATGTCGCGGGTGTGGTGGAGGATGCCGGGGACGTCGGAGGCGAGGAAGAACTCGCCGTCGCCGATGCCGATGACGGCGGGCGGACCCATGCGCGCGGCGACGAGCTTGTTGGGCTCGTTGGCCGAGAGCACGCCGATGGCGAAGGCTCCGGTGAGGCGCTTGACGGCTCTTCTTACCGCCTCTTCAAGTGGGATGGTTGGAACCCAGGTCCCAGAAGCGGGACCTGGGGCACCCGCATTCTTGATCTCTTCTTCGATGAGGTGGGCGATGATCTCGGTGTCGGTCTCGGTGACGAAGGTGTGGCCGCGTGCGGTGAGTTCGGATTTGAGCGCGAGGTAGTTTTCGACGATGCCGTTGTGGACGACGACGAGCGAGCCGGTGCAGTCGCGGTGCGGGTGGGCGTTCTCCTCGGTGGGGCGTCCGTGGGTGGCCCAGCGGGTGTGGCCGATGCCGAAGGTGCCGTGGATGGGGCTGTCGGCGATGACGGTTTCGAGGTTGCGCAGCTTGCCGGGGGCGCGGCGCAGCTCGAGCCCGGCGGAGTTGCCCGCGACGGCGATGCCGGCTGAGTCGTAGCCGCGGTATTCGAGGCGGCGCAGGCCTTCAATGATGACCGGGACAACAGGCTGCGGGCCAATGTAACCGACGATTCCGCACACGGGAAAAGCTCCTTATTTTCTGCTGGTTGATGCGGGGCAGGAAGAAACGCGAGCGGCCCCGCGCGTTCGGCGCTCCACACCAGTTTAGCCGGGCTGGAACGGTTTTGCGCGCTGTCGAGTGTGACTTTTGGGGGACAGGAGGAAGCAGTGCGGTTTGTGTAGGGTTTAAGGATGAAGCTTTTGCGCAGAACGGCGATTGCGGTCCCGGCGATGGTGCTGGCGGTATTTCTGGTGACGGGCTTTTTGACGCGAGGGGCGATGTCGAACCTTCCGTTTTTGCGCTCGAAAGGTGCGGAAGGATTGGTGGACCAGCGGCCGTGGCAGACGGTGGAGGCGCTGGCGCCTCTGGCGAAGTCGGCTGAGGAGAAGCGGCTGGCGCAGGAGGCAGAGCGGCTGGCCGACCATGAGGTAGACCAGGCATTTGCGATGGCGCTGCGTCAGGCGTCGCTTGAGCACAGGACGCTGACCGGCGATGCGCTGGTCTTGCAGCAGAAGGTCGCCGGGTTGCAGGCGATGGTGAAGGAAGACCAGGCAAAGGTGGATGCGCTGGTCGCTTCGCTGAAGGGTAAGGACGGCGTGGTCGCGCAGTCCGACGATCTGGACCTGGCGAAGGCGCAGTTGCAACTGGACACCGATGAGATGAACGATGCATCGGACGATCTGGCGCGGGTGAGCGGTGACAAGCGCGGGCAGATTCAGCAGGAGCTGGCCGCGCGCGAGGCCGCGATGAAGAAGTACGACGAGGGTCAGGACGCAGCCACCGCGCAGCCTGCTGTGGTCTCGGCCCAGGCGAGGAGAACGCTGGCGCGGCGCGTGTCTTCGTGGTTCGATCAACGGAACCGGCTGGGGTTGCTTGACGATGCGAAGGCGGAGGCGGACGCCGATGTGGTCTCGCTGACCGCGCAGCACAGCGCGCTCGAAAAGAAGGCCGGAGAGGAGACGGCTGAAGCGGGCACGGGCAACGACGGCTCGGTGAAGGACCGCGTGGCGAAGATGGCCGGGGTCCATGCGCTGGCGCAGATCCACAGCATTCTCGACGACCGTATTCAGTCGCAGAAGCAGATCTCCGATGTCTACAGCAGGTGGCACGATCAGGTTGCGCTACAGCACAGGATTGTCACGCACCTCATCGTGCAATCGCTGGCGTGGATTGCGTTTCTGGTGCTGGTGGCCGCGCTGTTGACGGAAGGGACCAAACGCGCGCTTGCGCGGTCAATTGCCGACAAACGCAGGCTGCGCACGCTCGATACGATCGCTACGCTGGGAATCCAGGTGGTGACGCTGCTGCTGGTGCTGCTGACCATCTTCGGCCCGCCCAGCCAGGTGCCGACGATTCTTGGCCTGACGACGGCGGGCATCACACTGGTCTTTCAGGACTTCATCCTCGCGTTCTTCGGCTGGTTTGTGCTGATGGGCAAGAACGGCATCCGCGTGGGCGACTGGGTGGAGATTAACGGCGTGGGCGGCGAGGTGGTCGAGATTGGGCTATTCAGAACGGCGCTGCTGGAGACGGGCAACTGGACCGACAAGGGCCACCCCACAGGGCGGCGCGTGACGTTCATCAACAACTTCGCCATCACCGGGCAGTACTTCAACTTCTCGACAACGGGGCAATGGATGTGGGACGAGATCAGCGTCAACATCCCGCCGAGCGTGGACGCGGAGAAGGCGGTTGGGGCGATTCGCGCCGCCGTGACCAAGGTGACGGAGCAGGACTCCGAACAGGCGGAGCGCGAATGGAAGCGTGCCACCGGGCAACAGGGCCTGGGCCAGTTCAGCGCCGTGCCTTCGGTCGATATGCGGCCCGCGTCTTCTGGTGTGGATGTGATTGTGCGCTACGTCACGCGAGCGGGCGACCGGTTCGATGCGCGGAATAAACTCTATCTGGCGGTGATGGATCTGCTGCACAGGCCTGAGGTCGCGCTGGAGGTGGGGAAGCAGTAGGTTCCCGTGAATCGGCACGGCGAGGCTCGCGCCAGAAAAGACATTCACGATGAAGGAAAGTCTGATTAAGTCCTGGGATATTCCCTCGGAGGCTAAAGCCTCATTGAATCGAGGGATGTTGCGGCGTGGCTGAAGCCACGCCCCTTCAAAGCTATGACTTCATCAGAGCTTGCTGAAGGTACTTGAGGCGTAGCAGCAGTTCAACCGCCTACCGAGTCTGTGTCTCCATGAAGTAGGTGTGGGCCGGCAGCATTCTCTGATGAAGAATTCTGCTGATGACAATATCCTTTCTCTCCTGCCTATAGAAGATGACGTGCTCACCCTGCTCAAAGCGCCGGATACCGGGGTAAATCAGATCACAGGGTCTGCCCAACCCGGGCAAGTCGGCCAATCGCTCGAAACACTTCGCCGGTTCTTCAAGATAGATCTCTGCCTGGCGTTCGCCCCAGGTGTCCACGGTGTAGTCGAATATGTCTGCGAGATCAGAGACGCACCTGGGGCTTAGACGATAGGTATTCAAGCGATCTTTGCTTTCTTCCGATTGGCGGTAGCTCTCAGGCGCACACGTTTCCGCATCTCCGCAAGCACAGCGGGGCCATCAAGAAAAGGCCCTTTCAATCCTTCAGCAATCGCTGTACGAAGCGCCTCGACTTTGGCTTTGTCTTCTTCTTCTGATTGCTTCAGTTCCCGGATGGCTGCGCGAATGACCTCGCTGGCGTTGTCATAGTGTCCGCTCCGCACCTGCTGTTCAACAAAGTGATCGAGTTCGTCGGTGAGGCTGACATTGCGGCTGGGCATATTCTCTCCGGAGAACTCGATCGTACTCGCCTATGGCAGGATTTGCCATAGGCGCAGGTTCGCGTATGTAAACAAAAAGTTTAGCCTGGAGAGAGCCGGGCCAGCACTGCTGCCACGACGTGGTCGCAGCGCGCGCCCATGAAGGAGAAGGCCTCTTTGGCATTCGTGCCGAGGCGCTCCATCAGCCAGGAGCGCACCATGCCGTGGCCGCGGTGCAGCCGGACTTTGACGTTCTGTTCGGTCAGGTCGAGCGCCTGGGCGGTTTCGGCGGTGCTCATCTCTTCGATGTCGCGCAGCATGATGACGGTGCGGTAGCTCTCGGGCAGGTCCATGACGGCTGCTTCGAGCAGCTCGCGCAGTTGCGCGTTGGAGGCGTTCTGTTCCGGGTCGGGCGATTTGGCTGTGAGGTTCATCGAGACGCCTCCGTCGTGTTCGGTTTCATCGAGCGGCTCGCTGCGGTTGCGGCGGCGGAGCCGGGCCAGCGACTCATGCACGGCGATGCGTGTCAGCCACGTGGCAAAGGGCGCGCGTCCGGCGAACTGGTCCAGGTGCTCATAGGCGCGGACGTAGGCGTCCTGCATGACGTCTTCGGCCTCGCCGTCGTTGCGCAGGATGGCGCGTGCCACGCGGTACAGGCGCTGGTTGTAGCGCCGGAGGATGACCTCGTAGAGCGCCGTCTCGCCCGCACGGACGCGGCGCACAACCTCTTCATCCGTCAGGCTTTCGGGTTTTCGTGCGACCGGGACTGCCGTGGCTTCCATCCGTTGCATCCTACTGAGAAGAGTACGCTTTGCGGAAAAGGTTACAACCCTGCTCTGTGGAGTTAGACTGATTGGCCTGAGTGAGGTGTTCGCTTGGCGGACACGGATTTTGCGTTGCTGGTTGTAACCGGTCGCCGCCTCCATACTCTTTACGTATGTGAGGTAGAAGATGAAGACACCGAACCAACGTATGAAGACCAGTTGGTGGGCGTTGAAGATTGCTCTGGGAGTGATGCCGATTGTCGCCGGACTGGACAAGTTCTTCAATAAGCTGACCGACTGGGGAATGTATCTGGGCCCTGCCGCAACCAAGGTGACGCATCTGAGTACACCGGCGTTCATGCACATTGTGGGCGTGGTGGAGATCGTTGCCGGGTTGATTGTGCTGAGTCGCTGGACAAGGGTTGGCGGCTACATTGTGATGCTTTGGCTGATCGCGATTGCCATCAATCTGCTGACCACGGGGATGTTTTACGATCTTGCGGTGCGCGACCTGGAGATTGCCGTGGGCGCATTTGTACTCACCGAGCTTTCGGCCGCGCGTGAAGAGAACGCTTTGGAGGCTTAGAAAACAGAGCGTTCGCCAACAGTTGCTCAACAACGAAGAGAAAGAGGAGATGCGCATGAAACTACTTGCTTCCGTATTAGCATTCGGATTGGTGGCAGCACCGGCGTTTGCAGCCACCGAAACCTTCAACAACGTGTCAGTCATCGACGTGTCGTGCTCGAAGAAGGCCGCGGCCGATGCCGACGCCCACACGCGCGAGTGCGCTCTGGCGTGCGCAAAGAGCGGCTTCGGCATTCTGACCGAGGACAAGCAGTTCCTCAAGTTCGACGCGAATGGCAATAAGGAGATCCTTGCGCAACTGAAGGCCTCCGATAAGGCCGACCATCTGCGGGCGGACGTGACAGGGGATGTCGAAGGCGGCACGCTGAAGGTGCAGTCGGTGAAGTTGCAGTAAGCTCCAGTCTGTGCGCCGGAGCGGAATGCTGCTTCGGCGCGCAGGCGGATTTTGATCGAGAAGGCAGGATTGCGCGGCTGACGCAGGCTCCGATGCCGGCGAAGTCTTCGTTCCGACTGGAACGCCGAGGGCCGACGCAGCTCCAGGAGAGGCGGCGGGCTGGTTTAATCTCCGCCGCGCCTCAGTTCCCGAGTCTTGAGGACGATGAAGTACTCGTAGATGGATTGCAGCGTAGCGTAGGTCAGGCCCGCGCGTCCGTCCAGAATGGCGCCGCGAAGGAACACCATAGAGAGCCATTTGATGATAGCCCGGCCCGGCAGACGGTAGAAGATGGCCTTCTGGTGGAGACGGCGCGTGTGGAAGTCCGGACTGGTGAGGGCCGTCCTGAGCGATGGATCTTCAAGGCCCTGCCTGCGGTAAATAAGCTCCGCTTCCATGCTGGAGTAGAGGTTGTGCTTGCCGATCCAGTGGGCGATGCCCTTTGAAAAAGGATAGTGGTCGAGCGGCTGACCGAGGTCGGCCACGGCGCCGTCCACTTCAAGGACCTCATTGATGGCACGGGTGTAGCGCGCGCGCTGTGGGCGCACCAGCCGAATATAAAACGGCGAGATCTGGGCGTGTTTGAGCCATGTGCCGAAGAGGAAGTCGCGGCGGCGAAGGCGGAAGCCGGAGACTTCGTCTGGAGCAGCGCTCGCACGCCGCGCGATCTCCTCGGAAAGCCCAGAGGTCGGGCGCTCGTCAGCATCGAGAATGAAGACCCAGGGATGCTTAAAGGGGACAGTGGTGAGGGCGGCGTTGCGGTGTGTGGCGTAGTCGTCGAAGGCACGTTGAGTGACGTGCGCGCCGGCGGCTTTGGCGATCTCGACGGTGTTGTCTGTGCTGAAGGAGTCGAAGACGTGGATGTCGTCGGACCAGGCGACCGAGGCAAGGCAGCCGGGCAGGTCCTGCTGCTCGTCGCGGGTGAGGATGAGGACGGAGATCATCTGGCGATATGGTATCGCGGATATTTCTTCGGGACGGTCAACGTGCGCGCCGGCGGCGGAAAAGATACCCGGCAGCCTGGATGGCTGCGGCAATGGCAACGATCGCCGTAAAGACGATGACCCAGGGGAGATGGCGCTTCTCGACAAGCTGGAAGAGCACTCCGTGGACCACGGCGAGAATCGCCGCGATGTAGGTCCATCGTTGCAGCGACTTCCAGCGCCGTGTGCCGAGCGAGCGGAGTGAGAGGTCGTTGGAGATAACGAGCAGCAGGATGAAGAGGAGCGCGGAGACGAGGCCGATGTAGTTGGCCGCGCCGAATTTGGTGTTCTGGATGGCGAGAGGATGGAGCCGCTTGAAGAAGTACATCCACATGCGTCCGCGCAGATGCACGGTGAGACCGACGCCGGTGTGCACGAGCGCGAGGATGGCTGACCAGATGCCGAGGTCGCGGCGCAGATCGAAGCTGACGGGATTGGCCCGGCGGGCGAGGGTTCTCCAGGGGCCGAGCGCGAGCGTAGCAGCGAGAAAGATGAGCGCGGCGTATGCCGTGGACAGGCTCAGGCGATGGCGAAAGTCGGGCGGCGGCGCGGCGGCGAATCCGATCCAGACAAGGATGGCTGCGCCGATGGCGAGTGTGGCATGGCGGCGGATTCTCTGGGCCCGGTAGGAGGTCATCGGTTCAGAACCGGCGCAAGGCGAGGACGGCGTTCAGGCCGCCGAAGGCGAGTGAGTTCGAGAGCGCGACGGGGCGGTTGGGGTCGAGCGGGCGCGGTGTCTCGGTGATGACGTCGAGGTTGAGCGCGGGATCGACCTCGGTGGTGCCGAAGGTGAAGGGAAGCCGGCCGTGGTAGAGCGCCAGCACGGTGGCCAGAGCTTCGATAGCGCCGGTGGCTCCGATGGAGTGGCCGTGCAGGGATTTGGTGGAGCTGACGGGGACGCGGGCCGCGATCTCCGGGCCAAGAGCTTTGTGGATGGCCTCGGCTTCGGTGGCATCGTTGGCCTGGGTGCCGGTGCCGTGCGCGTTGATATAGCCGATCTCAGATGGCTGCGCCTGCGCGTCTTTCATCGCCATGCGGATGGCCTTGGCCGCGCCGTCGGACGAGGGCTGGGTGATGTGGTGCGCGTCGGCGGACATGCCGAAGCCGACGATCTCGGCGTAGATAGTGGCGTTGCGTGCCTGGGCGCTTTCAAGCGTTTCGAGGACGAACATGGCCGCGCCCTCGCCCAGCGTCATGCCGTCGCGGTCGGCGGAGAATGGGCGGCAGCGCGTGGCTGATACGACGCGCATCGAGTCCCACGCGCGCAGAAAGCCGAAGGTCAGGGGTGCATCGTGGCCGCCCGCGACCGCTGCCGTCACCATGCCGGAGCGGACCATGTGGAAGGCCTGTCCAATGGCGTGTGTGCCCGAGGCACAGGCGGTCGAGATGGTCAGGACCGGGCCGGTGATGCCGAGGTCGATCGAGACCTGCGCCGCGCCCGAGTTGGCCATGGTGCGGACGACCGTCAGCGGATGCGCGCGTGTGTTGCGCAGGTAGAGTCCCGCCAGCTGCGGCTCTTCAGCCGAGCGGCCGGCGCAGGAGCAGCCGAGGATGATGGCGGTGTCTTCGAGCGAGTGGCCGTCGCGCAGATTCGCGTGGTCGGCGGCCTTGCGCGCGGCGGCGATGCCCAGTTGCGCGGCTCGCTCGGTCGCGGTGGCCGTGCCGGTGGACATATATTGAAGCGGGTCGAAGTCCCGGACGCGGGCCATCTGGGTGAAGCGGACGCCGGGGTTGCCCTCGGGCGCGCCTTCGACGTCACCGATAGGCGCGATGCCGGTCGTGCCGGAGAAGAGCGATTGCGTGAAGTCGTCGAGCGTGCTGCCGATGGGGGTAACGCAGCCCAGACCTGTAACGACGACTCGATTCACTGCACGGCCTTTCCGAATGATGTAACTAGCGTCCTGTCCCTGAAGTTCACAACATCATTCAAGCTGTCATCCTGAGCGGAGTTTGGCGGTTTTTACGCCAAACGGAGTCGAAGGACCTGCGGTTTGCGATT
>Ga0207639_10000278_pt1 | contig 36810 bp, 29 predicted proteins | sample KBSCornC32_FD_184299 | JGI IMG/M metagenome (GOLD analysis project Ga0207639, IMG submission 184299) | Corn rhizosphere microbial communities from Kellogg Biological Station, Michigan, USA - KBS Corn C3-2 (SPAdes) (version 2) | ecosystem: Host-associated > Plants > Roots > Rhizosphere > Soil ... | reverse complement strand
TAGGCCTTCTGCCGGGTTACCGGATTGTTGTCGACGCCCCCGAACCAGCCGCTATTATGATGCACATTGCCGTTCAGGCTAATCTCCCCGCCGGCAAAATCATGCCGCCAGTTGAAACCGATATTGCCCGAAAATGTGGGGGAAAACGCCAGCTTGTTGCCGACCGCGCTGCAGCGGAAGGGGGATGAGCTTCCCGGAGCATTGGCGACGCAGCCGCGGCTGGGCACCAGGTAGCTATAGTCCGCGTTGGCAAAATCCGTGAAACGGTCATGGACGTAACTGACACTGCCATAGAGGGTCAGATTACGAGACAAGACTGCCTCCATGTCGAGATCGGCACCATAAATTCTTGCCTTAGCACCATTATAGACTTCCAACGACGTCAGGACATAACGCGCCACCTGGATGTTGGTGTACTGGTAATTGAATATGGCGCCGTTGAGCCGAAGCCGGCGATTGAACAATTCCGTCCTGAGGCCCGCCTCCCAAGCCTGGATGCGTTCCTCGTCATATGGCTGCTGTGTAGGCACGCCAGGGTTATAGCCTCCGCTTTTGAAGCCCGTATTATATGAAACATAACCAAGTATATCGGGCGTAAAGCTGTGATCTAATGCGATCCGATAGGAAAAGTTGTTGAATTCGGCATGTGGATCGACGGAGCCGGGAGGGACAGCCGCCGAAGAAATGATCACGTTGTTGTAGCCTGTGGATGTCGTGCCTGAGAAATCTCGCGTCTCATGGGTATAGCGGCCCCCGAGGGTCAGCCGGGTGTCAGGCAGGAACTCCCACGTTCCCTGAACATAGCCGGCGTAGGAATCTGTCTTCTGAGCATCGTCGAGGCGGACTGCAACCACCTCATCAACGCCATAAAAGATTCTCGAGATATTCCTGCCGAAAGTCGTCAACAAGGGATCATAACCGTCTCTCGCGCCGAAGTAATATAGTCCGACTGTCCAGTTAAATTTCTTTCCGATAGATCCATTAAGCTGGAATTCCTGGCTGAATTGTCGCCAAAAAGCAGTATTGGCCGGGGCAAATTCCAGCAGGTCTTCAGGAGTGGAATCCAGGTCAAACACGAACTTATATCGGCTCTTTCGATAAGCCGTAATACTTTTCAATGTGACATTATCGAAGCGGTGCTCCGCGTCGAGAGACACACCCCAGGCATGCAGGACCGACAAGGGATCATTGTCCCAGTTCAGTTCGTAGAAGCCTTCCGGGAAGGGATATGGGCCGCCAGTGGTGAAACGATTGTTGTAGCGAGCATAGGATTCCGTACCCGGCTGCTGCACGAACGCCGTGTCGCCGCTCGACTTGCGATAGGCATAATCGAAGGAAAAGACGAGGCTGGTGGAGGTGGACGGTTGCCATAGCAGCTTGGTGCGGCCCGCAAAATCATGATCTTCGCGCAGAATATCATGACCCGTTCCGAGGTTGAATCCGTAGCCGTCGCCTTGCGTCAGATAGTGAACCGCCAAATCCATGGCGATTGTTTCGTTCAATCCGCCGGTCGCATAACCGTCCAGGACAGCGGTCTCGTAATTGCCGTAACCGAAATTGAGATTGGCAGAGGCATCGTGCGATGGCTTGCGGGTCACCACCTGGATAAGGCCACCCGTCGCGTTGCGGCCAAATAATGTTCCCTGTGGACCACGCAGGACCTCAACACGGTCTATATTGTTGAGGTTCAGCAGGGATGCGCTTGAGCTAGCCAGATAGACGCCGTCGAGATAAGTTGCGACCGGGTTTTCGATGCCCGGTCCATTGGAATCGGTGCCGACGCCCCGAAGGTGAGGCCTTGAGAAACCGACAGCCACGTTCATTTGTAGACCTGCCGTCAACTGGCCAATGTCACCAGCGCCGATGACACCTGTGGACTCAAGTCGGGCCGACGTTGTCGCGGTAACCGCGATTGGAACGTCCTGGAGATTTTGCGTGCGGCGCTGTGCCGTCACGATAATCGTTTCGACACCCGCATCCTCTGTGGGCGCGGCAGGCGCTTGAGCTTGCGCAGGGGTGACCTGCGCTAAGAGCGGCGTTGATACCAACGTCCATGCGATTGCCGCCGTTGTCGATCTTAGCAAGTATTTCATAATTCCTCCCCTTCCTTATAATCTGATTCAATATGCATCAGCGAATTGAGCTCCTTGCGCGGAAAGCGGCTTCTCACCCATGTGCGCGTAACCTGATGTTGGCGCTGGTCGTGCGCCCGACTTGAGCTTCGCCGACTTGGATACTGCCCGCTCGTTTCCGCCATATTTGCGCGTGCGGAGTCATTTTGGTCAATCTATCCATGACAAAGCTCTCCCGCGGCGCACGGGCCCCGTGCTGCCCAAATGATCTATTAATCTGTCACTCGAATGATCTGCGGGCGGTTCAGCCCGTTCCGTGATGTTTCAACTGGTTTATGCGGCCCTCTTCCGCTTGAATAAGCTTCTGCAAATACCGGCGGACACGAACGGCGGCTTCATCGGCACCAAGCAGTAATGGCCGCAGATCCCAGAAGTCTGCTTCTCCCATCCTGACCTGGACCATTTCGACCACGGGCTTATCTTCATTTCTGAAGATTCGCTCTCTGGCCTGCGCAACAAACTCGTTCAACTTGGCGTCATCGAGTCGATAATTGCGGGTCGCAGCAAAAAAGTAGTGGGACGTGTTTTCACTCTCGGGAGTCACCATATGCGCGTTTAGGTGAAGATAGCCTTCGCTCTCGGTCTTGCCGGAAGGTATTGCCGCCGCCACCAAGGTCATGGTCGAAGGCGCTTCCCAAGTCACGCGAGTGAGGAGATCGGCGCGCTCCTGAACAAGGATTTCGCGGTGGAAAGGTGGCAGCGCATCGTCCGGCGAAAACCAGGAAACCTCTATTTTCCCATCAACCTCTCTGGTTACTGGCCGCACCTTGTGGACCACGCCGTTGCCGGCGAGAGAATCGGCGTGGAGGTATTCGGTGTGCGTAAGGTCCATGATGTTGTCGATCAGGATCTCGTATCCCGCACGCGTATGCATATATCCTGCGCTGAAAGCCGTTTCGGGAGAATTGCCCAGGAATGACAAATCGGGGACAAGGTCAGGATCAGCGACCGCTTGTTCCCCCATCCATACCCAGATCGCGCGATGCCTTTCGATTGCCGGGAATGAGCGAGCCTTGGCGGCTTTGGGAGCCGTACCGTAAGGATTTTGTACGCACGAGCCGTCGGGACCGAATGTCAGGCCATGATAAGGGCACTGGAGATTGGAACCAAGAACCTTACCCATACTGAGCGGGGCGAAGCGATGGGGGCATCGATCGAAAAGAGCCGAGGGCGTTCCATCTTCCGAACGGAACAGGACGACAGGTTGGCCGAGTAAAGTTCGGCTCATAAGCGCGCCAGGCATTAACTCCTGGCTAAGCGCGGCGACGTACCAGGCATTCTGCAAATACGACATCAAGCTTCGCTCCCTGCAAAGAATGGCATATCCATGCTGCAGGCCGCGCCGACGCGATGTCCATAAGCACGGGTCAGAGGCGAATCACGCAATTGCATTTTCTCTCCCATGCCATATGCGTTTATCTTCCTAGGAAGGCTAATCTGAGCTTAAACTGTCTGTCAAGAGGCTTCCCCTGAGCGGCGTCGCGGAATGAGGCTGGGAGGCGTCACGAGGTAACGAACCTCCAGCTATATAGCGGCGCGCTCCATATATGAGCGGTCGCAAGCCTATTCGTTGATGATATGCCGGCACTTCCAAACGCGCTACGGGCAACTGCTTATATCTTCCAAAGAAGGGATATGTCGTCTAGGGTGTTCGGCACGGGGACGCGGCCCGCGGATACCCAAGGATGATTGAGGCTTAGAGCAGGTTTGAAGGATTTGGGACAAAATGGAAGCCTCAGGCAACGAGCTGATTCTCAAAGACATCGCCCAGATGGGATCTACCGCTGGCCCGGAAATCTTGCAGCTTACACGCACGCTCTACGCATCGCGGGCAAACCGATTTGGCCTTCATTTCGATGCAGCAGCGGCCGAAGTTCCTTATGGTCCGGATCCTCGGCACCGACTGGACATCTATCGCTCTTCTGGTTCTGGCTCCCGTCCCGTACTTCTTTTCGTCCCGGGAGGCGGTTTCGTCGGCGGCGGCAAATCGGAGCACCGCCACTTCTATTCCAATGTCGGGGCTTGCTTTGCAGCCCAGGGGTTTCTCGTCGCGGCTATGAACTATCGATTGGCGCCGGCACACTCCTGGCCGGCGGGCAGTGAGGATGTGCTTGCTGCGCTGCTATGGCTCCAATCGAACGTCGCCGCGTTCGGAGGCGATCCGAAGCGAATCGCGGTTCTGGCGCAGTCTGCCGGCGCCACTCACGTCTTGGGACTTCTTTTCCATCCAAGGCTGGCGGTAAGCGCCCCCGCACTGAGGGCGGTTGCCTTGCTGAGTGGCCTCTATCTGCTGACGGAGAGCGCGCCAGCGGGCGCTCACACCTATTTCGGCCAACGGAGCCCTTTGTTCGGGGACGATCCTCTGACGTTCTCGCGCGAGTCTCGCCCACCACTGCTGCTCGCAACGGCCGAGTTTGACCCCCCCTTCATCTCGGAACAGGCCAGCTTCGCGGCCGAGCGCCTTCGGGCGTCGAGGTGGAAGGCACAATCTATGCACCGCTTTTGCGGCCACAATCATTTTTCGCCGGTGCACACGCTGGGAATTCAGGCTGATGAGGTCGTTTCTACCCTCACGGCATTTTTCGGAGACCATGCCTGAGGGGAAGCGCACGCTCCCACACGCAGCAAATTGTTGACTTGCACCGAAGTGTACATATATCTTCCATGGAAGACATTAATGCTCTGGGAGATTTAGATGCTGTCCCATCAGGATAACGAGACCTTGATCCGTGTGGGGCCGGGCACGGCCATGGGAGAGGTGATGCGGTACTATTGGCATCCTGTGGTGCTTTCCGCCGATCTTCCGGACCCGGACGGTAAGCCGATGCGGATCCGTCTTCTCGGCCAGAACTTCGTTCTATTCCGCAACAGCGATGGCGTGCTTGGGCTCTTGGACGAAATGTGCATGCATCGGGGCGTCTCGCTTGCCTTGGGTCGCGTTGAACAGGGCGGCCTCAGATGTCTCTACCATGGCTGGAAATATGGCGTGGATGGGAAGATCCTCGAGACGGCCAACTATGATAATTGCCGTTTCCGTGAGAAGCTGAAGGCCAACTCCTATGCTGTCCGGGAAAGCAACGGCGTTGTCTGGGTCTATATCGGCCCGAATGAGCAGCAGCCGCCATTTCGCACATTCGCGGTGGACGAGCGCCCGGATGAAAGCAAATTCGCTTTCAAGGTATATTCACGCAACAATTATCTCGCCTTGTGGGAAGGGGGGCTGGACAGCTCTCATGTGAGCACTTTGCATACCAATACGGCACGCCTCTCCTGGCTTGCCGATCGGGGCATGGCCCCGGCTCAGGGGCCCACCTGGGCGCCTATGGACGATCCCGCCCCGGACTTTGCCGTGGCGGATACGCCTTTTGGCTATCACTATGTTGCAGTGCGAAAGGTGCCTCCAAGCCGTCCGGGCGGCGAGGAATTGCGCAATATGCGCGTCACGCCGGCGATTCTCCCTACTGGTCGGATCATCAAGGGCCCGAACCTGAACTTCCTGGTTTGGGAAACGCCGGTGGATGACGAGAACAGCGTCAGCATCCTCATCGTCTACACTGACGAAGGTCCTATAAGCAAAGAGATGATCTACACCCTGCTGGGCATCGACGACGATCGCTTCTGGGCCGAAGAAAGCCCTGATTTCAAAGGAACATGGGAAAACGACTTTTTCCAGGACCGGGCTGGGATGCATTGCAACTATTCCGGCCTTACCGGCATCATGGTCGAGGACATGTCGATCGTAACCTCCGGTGGCCCACTCTATGATCGCAGCCATGAGCATCTCGTTCCCGCCGATCTCGCAGTGGTCAAGGTTCGGCAGAAACTCATGGAATGTGTTCGGCTTGTAAAAGACGGCCAGAGGCCCATCGGCACGCACGTCGCCGACCTGCGCGAGGTTGTTGCGCCCGACGTGGACGTTCCTGCAACCACAATATGGCAGGATCTCGTGCCATCTCATCAACTGCTTAAGGCGGCCGAATAGAGGCGGCCACGGACGACAAGGCAACGGCCTGCAAGACCGCTTTTTGAATAGGGTAGCGTTTGACCATATCCGATCAGGACCTGTTGCGCGTGCGGGTCAGTACAATTCGACGTGAAGCCGAGGGCGTGCTGTCGGTTGAACTGGCCCGGTGTGACGGTGGCGCGATCGCTGAAATATCGGCGGGCGCGCATCTGAATTTAAACCTGCCGAATGGTTTGGCGCGCAGCTACTCCTTGCTGAACGGACCCGATGAGCTTGAGTCCTATCGAATCGCCGTCTTTCTTGATCCTAATTCCCGTGGCGGATCCCGCTATGTCCATGAAAGCCTGCAAGTGGGGCAGGTTCTCACGGTGTCACCGCCGGCCAACAATTTCCCTTTGGCTGAAGACGCCCCTCACAGCGTCTTTATTGCTGGGGGGATAGGCGTGACGCCATTCTGCGCAATGGCAAAACAGCTAAACCGAACTGCGCGCGCCTGGACATTGGTTTATGGCGCAAAATCGCGATCACGTGCTGCTTTCGTTGGTGAGCTGGAACTGCTCGCGGCGGTGGGCAAAGGTGCGCTCCATGTTCATTTCGATGATGAGCAACAGGGTCGGCTACTCGATATCGCATCGATCATCGAAGGCTCGCCTCCGGATGCCCACTTCTATTGTTGCGGGCCATCCTCAATGCTTGAAAACTATCGCATTGCCGCAGCGCATCTCCCACCCCATCGCGTGCATTATGAGTATTTCTCCGCGTCCAAAGGCGAAGGTGTGGATACGGAATTCACAATCGTTCTTGCCCGCAGCGGTCGTCGGCTTACGGTTCCCGCAGGCATGACCATCCTGGACATCCTGCTCGATGCAGGGATCCCGGCTTCTTTTTCTTGCCAGTCCGGGTTTTGTGGAACCTGCGAGACTAAGGTAATTGCCGGACAACCCGACCATCGCGACATCATGCTTTCTGATCAGGCCAGGGCAGCTAATGACAGGCTTATGATTTGTTGTTCCCGATCCCTATCCCAGGAGCTGGTTCTCGATCTCTGACGAGGGGGCCGGCCCCGGGCTCGCTCTCAAAGCCTGGCAGCTGCCTTCGCATTGATGCCTGTCATAGTATATAGGTGCCATATGGTTGGCATCGACCGATGTGATTTCCCATGAACCGTCTAGAGCATAATAAAGCGAAGCCTATAGAAAGATCAGGTCAAAATTATGCGCCTTGTCAGCTATATCGGCTCCAGTGGAACGCGCGTTGGCGCTTTTTTGGATGACGATCTTAAAATAATCGATCTTCTGGAAGCAGCGCAGATCAGGTCGACGGCTGATGCCCTGTTCCGGTCCATGATGAGTTTGATTGAAGCGGGCCAGGATGGGTTGAACAGCGCGCGCGATCTTGTTGCCGCTTGCCCGCCCGGCGCAGTGGTCCGAACCGAGGACGTCCGTCTTGTCGCACCGTTACCAGTGCCCGCACAAATCAGGGACTTCCTGAGCTTCGAGCAGCATTTCGCCAACGCCATGGCAATGCAGATGGAGGTCCTCATCGCGCAGTCCGGCGATCCCGTAGAGATGCGGAACACCCTCGAGGCGCGCGGATACGGAAAAATCCCGCCGGTCTGGTACGAGCGGCCAATCTATTACACGACCAGCCGCTTTCTTGTTTCCGGTCCGGATGAGGAGATATGCTGGCCCTCCTACTCGCGGACAGCGGATTATGAATTGGAGATGGCCGTCATCATCGGAAAAACCGGCCGCGATATTACGGAGGACGAGGCCCATTCTCACATTTTCGGCTATACGATCTATAACGACTGGAGCGCGCGCGATACGCAGGCCAAGGTGATGGAAGGCCGCCTCGGTCCGGGCCGGGGCAAGGAATTTGATCAAGGCGTGACCCTGGGTCCATGTATCGTGACGCCCGATGAAATTCCTGATCCCTATGATCTTGCCATGAAAGCCTATGTGAACGGTGAGCAATGGTCCGACGGCTCAAGCGCGACCATGTATCATCGGTTTGAACGCTGCATTGCCGAACTGAGCTTGTCACAGACGCTCTGGCCTGGAGAAGTGATCGGTTCGGGTACAGTTGGGACCGGTTGCGGGCTCGAGCAAAACCGGTTCCTGAATGACGGCGATGTCGTTGAACTCTATGTTGAGAAGATAGGCTGGCTGCGCAACCGCGTTCATATCAAGCCAGCCTGAAAATTTGTCTCGAGCGGCTTCACCACAGCCGAATGCTATCGTGCTCATATATACGATCGATCAGTGAAGATGATTTCCGCCACCTGTCAGGCTGGTATATCTCCGTTGAGGCGAGCCGCGCCCACGGTCTGCGCTAGTATTGGGAGTTAAAGGATGGCAATCCTCGGCTTGGAAAGCGTTACCTATTGTGTCGACGATTTGGATCGGTCGACAGATTTCTTTGAGGATTTCGGCCTGTCGCTTTTCGAGCGGACGCAGCGACATATCCGCTTCAAATTGCCCGACACTTCGAACGTGATCCTGCGCAATCTCAAAACCGATCCCGTTCCGGGCTCCCTGATCGATGGGATCGGCGTGCATGAGGTGGTCTGGGGCGTCGACTGCCGCGAGCATCTCGACAAGTTGATCGCAGCGGTTGAGGCCGATCGAGAGATCAGGCGTGATAATGATGGAACGGCGCATTTCATAGCGGATGGGGGTTTGCCGATGGCTCTCAGGCTGTGGCCGACCTACCGTATGCCGCTGACATCGACCGACCCCGTCAACACGCCAGGCAATACGGGCCGTATGAATGTCCATCGCAAATGGATTGCACGCGCCAACCCCAAGCGGATGATGCACGTGGTATACATGGTCCCGGATACCGCTCTTTGCCGGGATTTCATGATAGAACGGCTCGACTTCCGCCTGACGGACGAGCAGCGCGGCGCAGGATCATATCTCCGTTGCGACGGCGCAAATGACCATCATAACATCTTTTTCTTCGACTCTTCCGGCCCAATGGCAGGGATGCACGGCCAAACGCGCTTCCATCACGTTAATTATCACGTCATCGATCTCGACGAGATCATGGTGGGTCGTAACTATATGGAGCGGCGCGGCTGGGCGAAGTCGACCTGGGGATTGGGCCGGCATCGGATCGGATCGGCGCTGTTTCATTATTTCCCGTGCCCGGCGGGAGGCGAGGCCGAATATGGGGCGGATGGCGATCAACTCGATGACGGATGGATTCCGCGCGATTGGGATGCCCTGTTTGGGTTCGGCCAATGGATGCACGATGTGCCTGAGTTCTGGAGCCAGGGCGCCGACTGGGACGTGAGCTTCGCAGAGACCGCGAGACCCCGGCGCGGCGACATCGGTCGACACTCATACGACGAAGCGGCCGAATGATGCGTGATGGGCTGAGAATTCTGATTGTCGGCGGCGGCATCGGGGGTATGTCGTGCGCGATCGCCCTGTCGGGCCATCATACGGTCGAGCTCATTGATCTCGATCCGCATTGGCGGGCCTATGGCACAGGCATCACGATCCAGCCGGCGACGTTCCGAGCATTTGTCCAGCTCGGCGTCGCAAAGGATGTGCTGGCTGCGGGTTACGCGGCCAAGGGTACGCGGTTCCGGCTCGTCGATGGAACGCTGATCAACGAATTCCGGATCGATGGGGGAACGCCGGGTTTTCCGGCATCCGGCGGGATCATGCGCCCCGTCCTGCACGACATCCTGTCGCGCAAGACGCTCGCGAAAGGGGTGCCGGTGCGGCTCGGTCTGACGATCGCGAAATTGCGCGAAGAGCCATCAGGCGTTACGGTACGGTTCACTGACGGTAGCGCAGGCGAGTACGATCTCATCATCGGTGCTGACGGCGTTCATTCCAAAGTCCGCTCAATGATCTTTCCCGGCGCGCCGCAGCCATTTTTTACGGGGCAGGGCGCATTCCGAACGCTGGCGCCCCGCCCGCCCGACTTCGACGTGATCGAGATCTATCTCGGCGATATCGTCAAGCCGGGTATTACACCCGTCTCTCAGGATCAGGTCTACATGTTCACGCTGACGCCTGAGCCCAGCGCGGATTATCTCGATGCATCCCAGCAGCTTCGCCGCTTGCGCGAGGCGCTGCGCGGGTTCGGGGGCATGATCGGACAGATCCGAGACACGCTGACGCCCGAAACGCAAACGGTCTATCGGCCGCTTGAAGCGCTGCTCCTCGACCGCCCCTGGCATTCCGGACGGGTCATACTGATCGGCGACGCCGTTCATGCGACGACGCCCCAGTTAGCTTCAGGCGCATGTTGTGCGCTCGAGGATGGCTTATTGCTCGCCGAATATCTTGACACGCGGGCAACACTCGAACGCGATCTTGTCGCCTTCACCGATCGCCGTTTCGACCGCTGCCGCGACGTGGTTGAATCGTCGGTAGAGATCGGCAGGCTGGAGCTTTCGCGAGCGCCCAGCGACGAGCTTACTGCCGTTTATACGCAAGCCATGACCCGGCTGGCGGAGCCGGCCTAACGAGCAATCCGCTAGCTATCGCCCAACAGCTCATCCACCGCGCTCCAGCGCGGGATCGTGCCTTCGCCGCTCGGAGTACGGATCGCTTTAATCCGGCCGAATTCGCGCAGTGTGTCGACCGAATGTTCCCGACCGTATCCGCTGGCCTTGGTTCCACCGAATGGGGTTCCCATGAAGGCCCGGTTGTAATTGTTGATCATCACGATGCCGGCATCGATCCGGCGGGCGAGGCGCTGAGCCTTCAACGTATCGCGTGAATAGACACCGGCGACCAAGCCATATTCGGTCCCGTTGACGATGCGAAGTGCATCGTCGAAATCGTCGAACGGGATCACGGCGGTGACTGGCCCGAAAATTTCCTCCCGCGCGATCCGCATCTCTTCCGATACGCCCGTAAACAGGGTCGGCGCGACATAAAAGCCGTCAGCGAGGCGCGGGTCGGTCGGCAGAGGCGCCTGAGCGGCGATCGTCGCACCTTCGCTGACGCCCAATGCGATATAGTCGAGCACCTTTCGCTGGTGGTGCCGCGTCACCAGCGGCCCGACATGCGTGGTGGCATCGGCGCCATCGCCGACACGCAGGCGCTGCACCGCTGGAGCCAGACGGGCGACGAACTTATCGTGGATTGACCGATGCACGATCAGACGCGATGCGGCGGTGCAAGCCTCTCCCTGGTTGAAAAAGGCCCCGTCGAGCGCGCCCGCGACAGCCTGATCCAGATCGGCGTCGTCGAACACGACCAGCGGATTCTTGCCGCCGAGCTCCAACAGTGCGGGCGTGATGTTATCCGCGGCCGCCTTGAGCACAGCGATGCCCGTCGCGGTCGACCCGGTGAAGGACAGTTTGCGAACCAGAGGATGGCTGGCAAGCGCGGCCCCGGTCTCAGGTCCGACGCCGGGAACGGCGTGCAGCACGTCTTTCGGCAAAATAGTGTTCAGCAGTTCGACGATCCGGAGGATAACAAGCGGGGCTTGCTCGCTCGGTTTCAGGACCACTGTGTTGCCGACCGCCAGCGCCGGTGCGGTCTTTCCGCCAGTGTGAATCGGCGGCCAGTTAAATGGAATGATGCCTCCGACCACGCCGTGCGGCTCTAGCCGCACGCCCACGTCGATCGGCCCCGTGTCCATGAGCATTGCAGGCACCTTGTCGGCAAGGCCGCCAAAATACTCGAAGCTCCAGATCAGGAACTCGACGTCGAACGGACGCGCCTGGCTGATCGGCTTGCCTACTTCGCTTGACTCGATTGCCGCCAATTCGTCGGCATGCCTGCGGAGCAGACGGGCGCATTCCACCAGCAACTCGCCACGTTCGCGCGGCCTGCGCCAGCGCCAGTCGCGGTTAAAGGCTTCGTGGGCGGCACGCACGGCGCTGTCGACCATCTGCGCGTTCCCGCCCTGGACGGTCGTAATTCGCTTGCCTGTCGCCGGGTTCTCTACCTCGAAACAATGGGATGGGTCGTCACACGACCAACGGCTTCGAAAACAGTCTGGATAATCGGCCATGACAATCCTGTGCGTCGCGTTCAAGCAGCCAGCGCGACCGCAGAATATTTGGCCTGAAGCTCTGCCGCGCGGCGCCCCAACTCCCGCGCGACCGCCAGCCGTTCTTCGCTGATCCACGTATATGGGGGCAGTGACGGGCCGGGCTTGATATACCCGGCAGCTGCGAAGCGTGCCTTCATGAAGGGAATCTTGTCGGCGTGCCAGACTTCGAGGCCGCCGGCGGGAACAAGCCCTTCATAGGACCAGGAGAGATCTCGCGTGATTGCGTCGGCGGCCGCGAAATCACCGTCGAACAAGGCGTTCTGCAGTGCGATCGAGGGCGCCGGGCCACCGTTCACACCCGAGGACCAGATCATGTCGACCCCGAAATTCTGGTAGGCGAACTTCCAGTCGAATTCCGCCGGCATCAGCTTGATATTGTTGCCGACAACTTCGATGTCACGATTATATACGTCGTTCATCAGGCCCGAGATCATGATCCGCGTGCGGTATTTGCAGGCGACTACCTGCGGCACTTTCGCCAGCTCGGCGAAAACGAACGTCGACATCGGCCGCTTGAATGCCTCCTGATCGTCGTAAAGCACGATCGCCATGTCAGGAATTTCCTCGGCGATATCCTTGTAGAAGCGCACGGTATTCTGATCGAACATCGTCGCCATCATCGGCCGACCGAGCATGACGCCCTGTGCGCCAACGTCACGCGCCGCCTTGACCCGGACGATCGTGTCGCGTGTGTTAAGCGTCGTTGCGCCGCCGAAGATGGGAACGCGCCCGCGCGCCGCCTCGACAACCGTCGCGGTCAGCGACTTTTGCTCCTCGGCGGTGACCGACGGACCTTCGCCGAAGGTGCCGTTCAGGCAAATGCCGGCCACGCCGTCCGCGATCAACCGGTCTGCCGCCCGCGCCGCCTCATCATGATTGATGGCGTGGGGCGTCGTTCGGTCCGCGCCCTCAATGATCGGGGTGATCATATACGCCATGATCCCCTTCAAATCGGTCGCGCGCACTTTTGGCAGGTTCGCCATGGCTCCAGTCCTTCCCAACAGTCGAAATGGTTTCTTTCGTTCCAACTAAAAGCCTGCGCGCCTAACACAAATAGAACTGGTCGATGACCGTCATCGGCCAGAATGATCCCAAATGCGATCTCAGTCGATTTTCACCTATGGATCATCTGCTTATTGGTGACTACGATCCCATCTTCATCGGCATAAACCCAGAAATCGTCGTATATTGTTCGTCCGGCGATGCAGAGGGCTCGATTATCGAGCCTTCGGCCATCAAGGGGTGCGCGTCGGGGGGAGCTTCCCAGCGCCGCGATCCCGATCGCCGCGTCACGCAGAGCTGCCACGTCTCTGACGGCACCGATAAGGATGATTCCCGCCCAGCCGTTCTCCATCGCAGTCGCAGTGGCCCGGTCGCCGATCAGTGCAACGGAACAATCGCTTCGCGCATCCGCCAGCAGCACCTGACCATGCCCCTCTCGCTGAAGCAAGGAACCCACGACCACTGGTCCATCAGGCAAATCCACGGTGAAGACGGGTCCGCAGAACCGTCGCAAGCCGCCATAATGCTTGAACGGCAGTGGCAATATAGTAGCCATTTCGCCTAACACATCGCAGATATCGGCTGTCGACCATTTCTCGTTATTCATGTGGACTCCCTATTATAGAAAAATAATTCTGGGTTGTATGATGGGAGATTGTCGAAATATTATGATAAGCTCTCACATCATATCTGTATAGAACTAGAAGGAGCAGTTTATCGATGATGTCTATTGCCCGCATAATTTTAACGGATTTGATCGCGCCAATTGAATCGGACTAAAGGTTAGTCGCGAAACGCTGAACAGGAAGACTACACCGAGTTCGGCGTCATCCGCACTGAAACCGCCCGCGACGACGCAGGTGCGGACTAAGGGGAGGCTAATGATGAAGGCGCTGCTCTTGACGACTGCGGCTCTGGTGCCGCTCGCCACTGTTCCGGCTTGGGCGCAAGCCGCGCCCGCCGCGGCAGCGGCAGCTGACGAAACACAGGTTGGGCTTGAAGACATCATCGTCACGGCGCAGCGTCGTAACGAAAACCTGCAACAGGTGCCGATTGCCGTTACCGTGACGAACGCCGCGCATCTCGCGGCATTCGGCGTCGCTGATGCGGTCGACGTGGCCCAGGTCACTCCCGGGTTGCAAATGTCGGTGAGTGTTGGTTTCCTTCGCCCGCATTTGCGCGGTGTGGGTACGGATTCCAATGGGCCGGGGATCGAAAATCCGATCGCCATCTATCTCGATGGTGTCTACCTCGCCAGCTCAAGCAGCTCGCTGCTGTCATTGGGAAACATCGACCGCATCGAGGTGCTCAAGGGGCCGCAGGGCACCCTGTTCGGGCGGAACGCCACGGGCGGGTTGTTGCAAGTCGTGACCAAGACGCCGTCGCAGAATGCCGGCGGTAACCTCACAGTGGGATACGGGAACTACAACACCAAATCGGTGGACGGCTATTTGACCGGCGGCTTCGCGGAATCCCTCGCGGCCGATCTGGCGATTCATTATGTCGCACAGGGGGACGGCTACGGCCGCAACCTCGCCACCGGCCGTGACGTGATGCGCGACCAGCACGATTTGGCGCTGCGCTCCAAGATATTTTGGGAGCCGGGCAGCGACACCAGCGTTACCATCGCCGGGGACTATTCATACCGCAAATCATCGGCGCTGACATTCCTCGCGCCGACGCGTGGCGCCGAGGCGTATGCCTTTTACAACAACGTTTTCACGGCGAGTGGGCCCTACGCATTCCCCAATGACTTCTACGATCTCGATCAAGACGCCGAGCCAGCCGGCGAGATGAATGCCTGGGGCGTTTCGCTGAACATCGATCAGCGAATCGACGGCGTCGCACTCAAGAGTATCACTGCTTACCGGCAAACCCGGTTCCAATTCTCGTTTGACCTGGACGCGACTCGGGATCCATTGTTCGCATTCGATCCCGGCACGCGCGCGGTCTGGAACCAATTCAGCCAGGAACTGCAATTGAGTTCTGACGGGAGTGGCCCGTTGAAGTGGACGGCGGGCCTCTATTACTTCGCATCAAGTGACGGCTACGATCCGTTGCGCGTGAATTTCGGTCCGGTCCTCACGCTGCCATTCTTCGGGATCCCCGCCAACCAAATCGCCACGGTTGCGAACGACCGGCAACGGACCCGGTCATATGCTGGCTACGGGCAGGCTAGCTGGGAGTTCCTGCCCGATACGCGGTTAACTCTGGGCGGACGTTACACTCACGAGAGAAAGTCCTTGTCCGGTACTTCCAGCTTCCTGATCGACGGATTTCCAGTGGCGACAAATCCGGTGCCCCCCCCAACGGTCGAGCCGAAATCGAGCTTTAGCAATTTTTCCTACCGCGTCGCGCTCGATCACAGCTTCACCGACAGGGTGCTCGGCTATGTCTCGTACAATACCGGCTTCAAAAGCGGTGGCTACAATCCCAACGTTCCCGAGCAGGACCCGTATCGACCCGAGAAGATCCGCGCCATCGAGGCGGGCTTGAAGACAGAGCTAATGGATCGGCGGTTGCGATTGAACGTCGCTGCATTCCATTACCGTTATTCAAACATCCAGGTGGCCCGTTACATTCAAACCTCGCTCGCGATATACAATGGCGCGCAAGCCAAGCTCTATGGGCTCGATCTTGATATTGAGGCGGTTTTGGCGCCAAGCTTTAGCCTGACGGGCGGTCTTAGCTATCTGCACAACCGGTTCACCCGCTTTCCGGATGCAGACTACAGCTATTTCCAGGCGGGGCGCAACTGTGTGGCGAATCCGCCGGGCAGCAGCGCCCTGTTCACATGCGACGCGGCAGGTAACAACCTGGCCTACGCCGCAAAGTTCACGGCAAACATAGGCGGTAACTGGTCCACGTCGTTTGCCGGCGGCACCTTGGGAATCACTGCCAATCTTTATCACAGCGGCAGCTTCTTCGGATCAGTCGATAACAACCCGTTGGCACGTCAGCGTGCCTATGAGCAACTTAACGCATCAATCTCATGGAGCGACGCATCAGACAAATTGAAACTCACGCTCTGGGGCAAGAATCTGCTTGATCAGCAAATCGCAAGCACGCGATTGGTCTCGCCCCAGGGGATCCTCTACAATCCGCTCCCTCCTTTGACATTCGGCGGAACCGCAACGGTGCGGTTCTGAGCATCAGGCTCACGGAAAGGGCTGGCGCCTTTCAGTGTAGCTTTGTCAATGCAGCGGCTGTGACGGAAAGATGGTCGAAATGAAAGGTGATCCGTCCCCCGGGCTTTTGCACGGCTGCCGCGCGGCGGAAGAAATCGTCATCCCCGGCACGATGGTCGAGCGCCTGCCGTTCAGAACGATCGACGTTCATTGCCACCTCTTTACGCCGGCAGTGGAGATCTTGCTGGGTCAGGACGCCCGGCGGGCGAACGAACTGGCGCTTCAGGATCGAAGCTTCGGCGCAACCTCGACCCTCTTTAATCGTGAGCAGTTCTCTAAGCTGCTGCCCAGGTTGACAAATGCTGAAACACGTGTGGCGGATATGGATGCGATGGGCATAGATCTTCAGGTCGTCAGCCCAAGCCCCACTCAATATTGCTACTGGGCCGATCACGATTTGGCTGAAGAGATTGCGCGGCTTCAAAACGAGGCCGTCGCACAACTTTGCGCCAGCCATCCCGATCGGTTCGTCGGTCTGGGCGCGGTTTCACTTGGTCATCCCCACCTGGCTGCCCGGCAACTCGAGACGCTCGTGCGTGACCTCGGCTTCAAGGGTGCGCAAATCTCGACGATGGTCGGCGAGGTTGATCTATCCGACCAACGCTTCGATCCGTTTTGGCATAAGGCGGAGGAGCTTGGTGCAGCCATCTTCATCCATCCCTGGGGCACAACTCTGGGCGACCGACTGGCGACAGACTATCTGGCGAACACGATCGGACAACCCTTCGAGACGACCGTGTGCCTCTCGAAGCTTATTTTCGGCGGTACGTTCGATCGGCATCAGCGCCTGAAAATCCTTGCGGCTCATGGCGGTGGCTATCTTCCAAACTATATCGGCCGATCGGACCAAGCGCGGGCCGTAAGGCCGGAAGCGTGCGGCTGTGCGTATCCGCCAAGCGGCTATCTCCGCCGCATCTGGTTCGACAGCCTGGTTTATGACGCCAAGTCTCTTCGGCGGCTCGCTGAACAGGTGGGCTGGTCGCAACTCGTCATCGGCACCGATTACCCGTTCGACATGGGCCACTATGCTCCGGCGGCGCTGCTGGAGGGACTTGATCCCGACATTCAGCAAATGGTTGCCGGCCGCAACGCCACGGAATTGCTGTCACTCTGACGGCGATTTCTCACCCAGCGCGCCCGCCGTTTAGTGGTGGAAGATTATGATTGCCGCGTGCAGCCGACCGAGGCGGTATCCATCCTCGTCGGATAGCGCGTTATGTGAGGCGGTCAGCGCCAGGCGCCGTATCGACCTATCACCAGTGTGAATGACAATCAGCCGCGTAAACGATTTTTCCGGCCGCAGACCGCCCTTTATGTTGTTCGCCGACCGAAAGGAACCCGTTCGCCATGCATTTCCAAGGCGTCGATCTGAATTTGCTCGTCGCGCTCGATGCGATGCTCGAAGAACGCAGCGTGACACGCGCCGCGAACCGGTTGCAATTACGCCAGCCCGCCATGAGCGCTGCCTTGCAGAGGCTTCGATATCATTTTTCCGACGCGCTGTTCGAGCGGGTCGGCCAACGCCTGGAACTGACACCTCGCGCCAAGGCCCTGGTCGAGCCGGTGCGCAATCTTCTGATCGATATCCGCGCGACTCTCGACGCGACGGTCGCGTTCGATCCGAAATCTAGCAATCGCGGTTTCCGGCTCGGAATGTCGAGCTTCACTGCGGAACTGATTATGCCGCAGCTATCGAAGGCGCTCATCCGCGAGGCGCCAGGGCTGCGCTGCGAAATCTCGTATACGAACGCCGACATGTTTCACCAGCTTCGCAATGGTTTGATCGATTGCTGTATTACCATCGATGATCCAGTCTACTTCGATTACATGCGCGCATATGATGAGTTCCTGTCCCAGTCCCTGTTGCGCGATCCGTTTACCCTCGTTGCGGCTCGGGATAATCCGCACGTTCATGAAGGCATGAGCTACGACGAGCTTTGCGCGCTGCCACTGGTGATCGTGCGGGTTGGCGAAAAGATCAGAAGCGTGGTGGAACACGTTCTGGATCAACAAACCGTCAAGCCGACGACGCCGTCAGTCGTGCCGAGCTATCAACTTGCGCTCCGGATGATCAGCGGCTCGAATATGGTGCTGTTTGCGCGGCGATCCGCCGCAATGGCGTGCTCGCACGACCTCAATTTGCGCCATTTGGCCTCACCGCTTCAACTGCCGCTGCTTGAGGACTCGCTCATCTGGCACATGCGTACTGACTCGGATGCCGGGCATATGTGGCTTCGACAACTGATCCGGAATACGGTGCACGGTCTTGCTGAATATCGTATGCCCTAGACTATAATCCGGAAGTTGAAGCGACGGGCGAGGAGAGAAAATGCACTTTGAGGGTCTCGACCTGAACCTTCTTGTCGCGCTCGACGCGCTTCTGAGCGAAAAGAATGTGACCCGCGCAGCGGATCGTGTGTGCGTGTCGCAACCGGCGATGAGCGCTTCGCTGCAAAAACTTCGCTTGCATCTTGCGGATCCGCTGCTCATCCGTGTCGGTCGCAGCATGGAACTGACGCCGCGGGCGAAGTCCATCGCTGGCTCGGTCAAGGACTTGCTTTCGCGAGTGCGTAATCTTCTGGCGGACCAGCAGAATTTCGATCCCGCGGCCACCAGCCGCGTTTGCAGAATAGCGATGACCTCTTATTGCGCCGAGGTGTTCGGCGTCTCGCTGGTGCATCGGCTTCATCAGCGCGCGCCTAATATTGGCTGCCAGCTCGAGGAACTGACGGCCGATACGATCTCGCGCGTTTATGAAGGAAATGTCGACTTCTGCGTCACGCTGTCGGACCGCGCCGCACTTGATCCTTCCTATACAGAGGACGTGTCGTGCGAGCATTTTCTTTTTAGTGACCGGTTCGTGCTGGTTGGCGACCGCGACAACCCAGACCTCAGCCGACCAATGACCTACGACGATTTCTGCGGACAGCCATATGTCGATGTGCGCATAAGCCGCGATGTGGTGGGGCTGGTGGAGCAGGAGCTGCGCCGCCGCGGTCGCAGGCCTTCGACGATTGCGTGGGTTTCCACTTTTCACGCTGCCATGGCGATGATCAGCAACAGTCGCCTGGTCACGATCGTGCCTGCGCGGTTGGCATCTCTTTATGCCGATCACCTCCGCCTGATCTCACGTCCCGCCCCGCTGTCGCTTCCCGACCTGCACGAAACGGCCTATTGGCACCCGAGGAGCGAAGCGGATCCAGGCCATCTCTGGATCGCCTCGCTGATGCGCGAGGTAGCTGAAGAATTGCCTCCTATGGATTGTTAGAGTTTGTATTCAATGGGTTTGCTATGCCGCAGCGCTACAGTGCGGGAGCCAAGTGCATCGATACGCTTCACCGTGACCGGCGGATGACCGCCTTTCATAGTTTGACTAATCCGATCCTAAATGTTTGATTCCATTTTCAATGTTCGCTGGATCGTGACCGCCGAAAATGAGCGGTCAACATTGCAGAAGGCCGCCCGTCGAGCCAACTGATCGTCCCGCGACCTACCAAAAACATCATAGTCGTGCACCCAAATCTCGATCACGGCGTCGATCGGGTCGGTTTCGGCGCCGAAAGATGCGACTCCTCCGCCCACAATGCTGTGAACGCGTCGTGTAACGGCAGTCTGATAAGGCGCGGAGCGGGCCCAGGCCTGTCCGTCCTGGTCCAAGGCGGTCAGAAAGTCAGCGTGTGTCAGATTCGTCGCCGCTCGGATGAAGTCGAAGATTCTGAGAGCGCCGGTTCCCTCCGAATGAAAGATCGGCAATTCCTGTTCTACGGCCACGAAAGGAGGCGGCCCGTGCAGGAGCGTTGTTTCCATGTGCTGTTCGTCCGGCTTCACGTGCGCCAAATAATCCGGGTCCACCGAGAAACGACCGATTCCCGGCCATCCGCCAAGGACATGCTCTACAACCGTCGCGAGTCCCGGCAGACCAGCGTGGAGCGCGCAACGAGCACGATCGTCGCTGACGACATGGTTCATCGTGTAGCGCTGCAACTCTTGCGCCAACGCCGTGACCGAAAGGGCGAGCGGCGCATGGACATATTCCAGATAGGTCTGAACTTCGGTCAGTGACTTGTCGGGCGCATGACGTGCGAGCAGAAAGTCTTTGAACATGGGGTCGGCCGTCCAAATCTATGCATATGTTAGAGTGGGACAGTCGAGCTGTCTCATCACTTTGCTCGATACCTGCCGTTTCCGCCTTTGATGGAGAAGGGCATCACCGCCATAACGACGAGTGATCTTCGCCATCGGTGATACCGATTTTCCGCCGGTCCGCCTTGGACATAGACCGGGATCAAAGATGCTTCGGCGACGCCGCAATCCAGGAGGCGGGAATGTTTCTGCGAAATGCATGGTATGTTGCTGGGTGGACCGCGTCGATTTCGGAGCGACCGATCCGTATCAAGATGCTTGGAGAAGCCGTGGCAATCGCGCGGCTGGCCGACGGCGGGATTATGGCGGTAGGTGACCTGTGCCCGCACCGTTACGCCTCATTGAGCGACGGTCGGTTGGTCAATGACATGATTGAATGTCCTTATCACGGGCTTCGTTTCGACCAGCGCGGCAAATGCGTATTCAATCCCCATGACGGCGGCGCGATCCCCCAGCGCGCGTCAGTGAAAAGCTATCCTGCGGTCGATCGGCATGGCGCCGTATGGCTATGGATGGGGGAAGTGGACCGTGCCGATCCGAACCTGATTCCCGACTTTTCTCTTTTCGACGATGAGCAGTTCGTAATATCCTACGGATATCTGCACGTCGCGGCGCACTATGAACTGGTGACGGACAACCTGCTGGACCTGAGCCACACCGAATATCTCCATCCGATGCTTGCCAATCCGGGGTTCGCGGAGCGGTGCCGCAAGGATGTCAGGCAGGATGGCGACACCATCTGGTCCTATCTGTGGAGCGAGGGTGAGCAGGTTACACCTTTCTTCCGATTGATCTGGGACGGCCAGGAAGATGCCGGCGACCTCCGATCGCACATGCGCTGGACATCACCGTCCTCATTGCTGCTTGACGTCGGCTTCGCCTATCGCGGTTGCCCGCCGGAAACGGGACCCGCGATGCCCAACGCGCATTTCCTAACCCCCGAAACGGAGGGAAGCACGCATTATTTCTGGCTGATTGGCCGCAACCGGAAACAGGAGGATGAGGATCTCGGTACCCTTATCCACCAGAGCGTCGCGCAGGCGTTTGCGCAAGAGGACGAGCCCATGATTGCCAAGGTTCAACAGAATCTGGAAGGCAATGGTTTTTGGGATTTGGATCCTGTCATCCTTCGCGGGGATGCAGCCGCGGTCCGAGCCCGACGCATTCTGGCAAAACAGATCAGAGCTGAAAACCCCAAGACCGATGCTCTCAACCCGTAAAGGGCCTGATCGTCTTTGTGGCGCAGTGCTGCTTGGGAGAAAGCATCTCAGCAGTGCGTGAGGCGCAAGAAATAGCTTAGCGCGATCGGAGCCACTGCTCCTTTCCTGCAGCCGGGTCTCTTGACCTATTCATGGGCGAGCGCCCCGGCGGCAAGCGTTGGCACGCTGCTCGCGATATAGCCGCCGTCGACGTTGATGATTTGGCCCGAGATATAGCGCGCCCGGTCCGATGCGAGGAACGCAACGAGATCGCCGATTTCAGCTGGCTCGGCGGCGCGTCCGAACGGCAGGTGCGTCAGCAGTTCGCGCCAGCGGCTGGCATCGCCCAGCTTCGAGACCGCTTTTTCGCGATAGCCCTGAACCACCGACTCCGTATTCACGACCCAGGCGCCGACACCGACAATGCGGACGCCGCATTGGGCGAGCTCGTGCGCGAGCGCCTGCGTTATCGTCGTCAGCGATGAACAGCTCGCGGCGGAGAACAACGCCTTGTTGGTCGCCACCTGATTGATCTGGCCGATCATGTTGATGATGACGCCACTTCCGCGCTCCCGCATCATCGGTACGAAGGCGCGCAGCATTCGGATATAGCCATAGGGCTTCACCGACCAGTTACGCTGCCACTCGGCTTCGCTGAGCCCTTCGAGCGAGCCGCCCGATGGCGTATTGGCGTTATTCACCAGGATGTCGATCGGCCCCGCTTCCCGCGCGAGGCGGACAGGAGTTTCCGGATCGCTGAGATCGGCCACGATCGTACGCACGCGCACATCATGGCGACTGGCGATATTCCCGGCGATGTCTGCCAGGGCATCGCTGTTTCTTGCCACAAGAACGAGATCTGCGCCTTCATTGGCGAGTTGTTCAGCGATACCCTTGCCGATGCCACGGCTGCCGCCGGTGATGAGCGCCACGCGCGACGTAAGGCCAAGCTGCATTTCCAATCCTCCCAGATCTGCCGGAGAGGCGGCGTAACCGGGCGGACAGGAGCAACACAAATCACCCGTTTTGCTGGTTGTCATCGCTGTCTTCAATAATCCAGAACCGTGGGAGGGTGGCTGTCATCAACCCCAGAGATAGCTTGAATCAGAAAGCGTGATTTGTTTCGACGCGATCGGCGGCCCAAACCAGCATCGACGCATCCCGCATCAGGCGGGAAAGCGGGCTATGCCGAAGGAGAGTGCGGGTGGCGCGCCGATTTGTGGATCTTTCAATCTATCTGGAAAACGACGTGGTGTCCGATCCTGAAGTCTATCGGCCCCGCATAAGCTACATCGATCACAAAATGACGATGCCGGACCTCGTGAACTTCTTTCCAGGCGTTCGGCCCGAGGATCTTCCAGATGGAGAGGCATGGGCGATCGAGAAGATCGAGCTCATCACGCATAACGGAACCCATCTCGACGCGCCCTATCATTACGCATCGACCATGAACAAAGGCGAGCGCGCGATTACGATCGACGAGGTGCCGCTCGAATGGTGCTTCCAGCCCGGCGTCAAGCTCGACTTCCGCCATCTCCCCGACGGCGCGGTGGCGACGGCCGATGACGTCAAACAGGAGCTGGCGCGAATCGGGCACACATTGTCTCCGCTCGAGATTGTTGTCGTCAACACTCGCGCGGGCGCAGCATATGGCGGAGACAACTATGTCGCGGCCGGCTGTGGCATGGGATATGATGCGACGATGTACCTGCTGGAGCGCGGGGTGCGGCTGACCGGCATCGATAGCTGGAGCTGGGACGCGCCTTTCGGCTTCACCGCGGAGCGCTACCGCGAGACGGGCGACCCCAGCATCATCTGGGAAGGCCACAAGGCGGGGCTGGATATCGGCTACTGCCATCTGGAGAAACTTCACAACCTGGAGGCTCTGCCACCAGCCGGATTCACTATTGCCTGTTTCCCGATGAAGATACGCGGAGCGTCTGCGGGCTGGACGAGATCCGTCGCGATTTTCGAAGATTAGTATATCCCGGCGCACGAAGAAGCGGTGCCGTCCGGCGACGGAGACGCCCAGCCTCCGCTTGGCCAGTGCCCGACGAAGCTCCTTAAACGAGATATCCTTGCGCGCTTCCCAAAGCGCGAGAATGTCGGCCGCTCGCTCTTCGATCCGCCGGGATCCCATGTCACCGCCCTATGGCTTGGGAGCAACGTTGCCAGCCGCGCATTGCCGCGCCTGCCAACGTGAGGTGACATTGAGCAAGTGGTCCACAGATAGAGTTAGTATTTCCGGCGCATTTTCCTTGTTGAGGAGGGACGTCGATGAAGAGAAAGCGGTTTTCCACAGAGCAGATTGTGGCGGTGTTGAAGCAGGCTGAACTGGGTTTGCCTGTAGCGGATTTGCTTCGGCAGGTTGGGATTTCCGAGCAGACTTTCTATCGCTGGAAGCGGCAATATGGTGGTCTGGAATCGGATCAGGTCCGCGAACTCAAGCGGTTGGTTGCCGAGTTGAGCCTGGACAAAGCTGTGTTGCAGGATGTCCTGTCAAAAGTTCCCCGGTCAGCGCTCATGAAAGAAGTTGTAGCCTATGTCGTGTCGTCGCACGGCTACAGCGAGCGCCGGGCCTGCCTCGTAATGACGCAGCATCGATCCACGCAGCGCAAGCCGAGCACGCGGGATCCGCGCACTGCGGTTCGACAGCGGATGCACGAGATCGTCGCGACGCGGATCCGGTACGGATATCGTCGCGTGCATGTAATGCTCAAGCGGGAGGGCTGGCTGCTTGGGCGGAACGTCGTGTATCGGCTGTATCGCGAAGAAGGCTTGGTTTTACGTACAAAACGGCCACGTCGGCGCAAGATGATCGTGCATCGGGAAGCCCGGTGCAAACCGCAGCGGCCCAATGAGGCGTGGAGCTTGGACTTTGTCCATGATCAGCTGAGCAACGGTCAGAAGATCAGGATGTTGACCGTGGTCGATGTGTTTAGTCGGGAGGCCTTGGCGATCGAGGTCGGGCATCGCCTTCGCGGGGAGAATGTTGCTGAGGTTCTTAACCGTCTGGTGCGTCAGCGCAGAGCGCCCAAATATCTTTTTGCCGACAATGGCGCGGAGTTTACGGGACGCTTGGTAGATCTATGGGCATATCATCATGGTGTCCGGATCGACTTCTCCCGGCCCGGTAAGCCCACGGATAATGCCTATACCGAGACCTTCAACGGGTCGTTCCGGGAACATCCACTGGTTCGCCTCGCTGCCCGAGGTCAGTCGGTTGATCGAGGCCTGGAGGATGGATTATAATGTTAGCCGTCCTCACTCGGCTCTTGGCAATCTGACCCCGGCGGAATATCTTGCCAGGTCAGAAACTTGGCCTACCCCGATCGGGGTAGGCCAAGCCGGAGACTAACGCCGGCCCCGGAACTCAGATCTCAAGCGCTTCAAATAGACCAACTTTCTCGAGTCAGACCGAGTTTCGGCACTGAATGGGCGAGCATCGCTGCGCCTATCAGTATGTCTCTGCGCGAGAGCGACACATTTCCCCCATTTTGAAGTAGCGTTTCACGACCAAAGCTTGTGTGCCACGATAGGCACTAGCGTCACGACGACACTCGTGATCCCCATGGTGAGGACCACCGCCCAGATAATAGCGTCCCGCTGAGCCTCGCCGGTTCGAACGCGCGCAACCGTGGCGGCCATCGCGGCGCTTGCTTGCGTGAGTGCGCTATGCGCCGTCTCCAGCGCCTCATGATCGGCACTGCGCGCTTTCTCCGCCGCCTTGCCAAGTTCATCAGCAAAGGCATTTGGCGCAAGCGCGAGGGCCGGGCGCTCTGCCATGATGCGGTAAGCCGCGACCAGCTTATCTTGGCGCTCGATCAGATTGGCGAGATCGGCGCTGTAGTCGCGAGCTTCGATCTTAGCCTGCCGCGCGGCAAAGCCTTCCACCGCCGCTGTTAAGAGTGCAACGCGGTCGCCCATTCGCGCAAACTCGGAGGCCGCGTCCAATCCGGTCTGGTCTTCCTGTTCGATGATATCTTCCATCACATGCCGATCCCTATGCCGCGTCCACGTCCGAGCGAGTCCATGAGCGTTTGCCCGATCGTCCGATTTTGGAGGCGGTCACTCAGTTCGCGCCCGACATCGCCGGTGCGACTGCCGGGAGTCCATTGCAGCGCCTGCTGTGCGCTCAGCCCAAGCTCGCCCGCGCGCTTGGTGAGCGCTTTGTCGAGCGCCGGATCCTTGCTGAGGCTTTTGGCCATATCCTTCATCCGGCCTTCGACCCTGGCGGTGCCCTGCTCATCATAGTCGTCGCGATATTGGCGGCGCTGGTGGGCGAGCTGCTGCCAGGCCTGGACGAACCGGTCGGCGCGCATTTCGGGATCTGTGCGGAACTGGGTTTCCATATCCATGGCGCGGATCAGCTGCAGGGTGCGGGCGCGGCCTGTGGTACTGTTCGTGCCGGTCTCTCGATCAAGTGCCGTCGCCAGATCCTGCGATGCCTCCGGCCGGATCGCATCAAGCGCCTTGCCCGCATCGGCGAGCGCGCCGGTCTGCCAGGCGAGCGCGCGAAGGCCTTGTCGGTTCATGTCGCGGATCTGCCCATCGACCTCGGCATAGCGCTCGACCGCGCTCTCCAGCTTGTCGGGGGCGACATTCGCCGCCTCCCTTCCGGCCGGGGCCACCCCGAGCCGGAGGTCGGAAGGGAGGCGGGTTGCCGGGGTGCGATCGACGCGCAGTTTAAGCCCGGCAAACGGGTCACGCTTCGGGGTTGGGTCGACCTTGAGGACGTGACGGTCATCGACCAGCCGGTCCTTGGCGAGCGTGTCGAGGATGATCGAGCGACCGAACCCGCGCACCTCGGCGAACCGTTCGCGCGCTGCCGCATAGTCGAGCGCCATATCCTTGGGTCGCTCGCGGCCCAGGGTCCGCGCCAGCCGCTCGGGGCTGTCGAAGTCGTCGCGCCCATAATGAAGCTGGACGCTGTCGCGATGGCGGCTAAGCCCGACGTAGCTTGAGTGCTGGTCGAGCCCTGGCGTCGCCAGGACATGCACACGATCGACCGTGACACCCTGCGCTTTGTGGATCGTGGTCGCATAGCCATGATCGATATCGGCGTAGCTTTTGAGGTCGAACGCGACGGAGCGACCATCGTCGAGACGCGCGGTAATGCTCGCCGGTGAGACCTTCTCAACCGTGGCAAGCGTGCCGTTCCTGACGCCGAGATCACGTTCATTCGACAAGAACATGATGCGCTCGCCGGGCGCGATCAACCGCTCGCCGCGCGTGGTCTGTACGCGGCTTTCGGGGCTTAACTGGCCATCCTGCTTCAGCGCATCGCGGGCCATCTCATTGAGTTTCTGTACCTCATCGCGGGTATGCGACAGGATGATCCGGCTCTGCGCCGGATCGTGAGCACGCTCGCTTCGCCAGCCCTCGATCAGCGCTTCGCGAGCGCGCTCACGAGACGACGACTCGGCAACCATGGCGTGCTCGCGATAGGCGGCAAGGGCATCGCCGGTCCGACCGTTGGCCAAGTCGCGGGTCGCGGACCGTTGCCAATCATCGCGCTGGCGGCGCACCTCTGTGATCTCGACCGCACCATGGCGCTCGGCCAAGCTACGAAAAGCGGCACCGGCTTCGATCGCTTGCAGCTGCTGCCCATCGCCGACCAGAACAGCCTTCGCGCCAGCATCACGGACATGGGACAGCACGCGCTCCATCTGGCGGGTGCCGACCATGCCTGCCTCGTCGATCACCAATATATCGTTCGGACCAAGCGCGTCGCGTTCTCGCGCCCATTGATGCTCAAGGCTGGCGATGGTGCGCGCGTCGATCCCGGAACCGTGCGTCAGATTTTCAGCGGCGATACCGGACAGCGCTGCGCCGCGCACGGTGTAGCCTTGGGCTTCCCAGGTCTCGCGCGCAGCACCGAGCATTGCGGATTTGCCTGACCCCGCATAGCCGATGACCGCCGACAAATTGCGGTCGCGGGTGACGTGACGCAGCGCGTCACGCTGCTCACGGGAGAGATCGAGACCGCGCGAAGCCGCGTTGGCGACAGCACGATCAACATGGTGTCGATCGACACCATGCCCGCGCGCGTCGAGCTGGTCGGCCGATCGCGACAGCCGCACCTCGACCTCAATCATGCCGCGCGAGGTGAACCGTTCTTCGCCGCGACCATCCTTGCCAAGCGCCACGATATGCTCGGAGCCGCGCAGTGCGCCCAGCACCTGGTCGAACTGCTCTTTGCCGTCCGAATGCCGATGCGCGAACCGCGCCAGATCACGTGTCGTGAAGGTCGATTGCTGATGGGTGATCGCGTCCAGTCCGACATTAGGATCGGCGATGATCTTCTCACCGTTGCGCCTAGCGATTTCCAGATGGTCGGTGGCGCGCTCAGCATCTTCGCCGCGCTCCAGCCGCCGCGCGCCGGCAGGGCCGATCTTGTGCTGCGGCTCAAGAGCAATGCCCTGCTCTTCATAGGAGCGATGGTCGATGCGGGCTTCGATCCCAAGCTCGGCGCAGCGTTCGTTGGCATGGGCGCTCCAGCCCTCGCGCCATTGCTGGAGGAGTTGGGTGCTGTTCCAGTCGCGGACCTTTGCGCCAAATCCCTCTTCGCCAACCTCGCGCATCGACAGCATCACATGCGCGTGTGGCTTGGCTTCGCCGTCGGCTCCCCTATCCCAATGGACATTGAGGTCGGCGATCATATTGCGATCGACGAACTCGCGTTTCACGAAATCCTGCGCGAGGTCGATGCCCTGTGCCTGGCTCATCTCGCGCGGGATCGCGAACTCGATCTCGCGCGCAAGCTGGGCGTCCTTACGGAGCTCTATGCTTTCAACCTCATTCCACAGGGTTGCGCGGTCGCCGAGCCGTTCGGGCGCGCCGTCCGGCAGCATCACTTCGGAATGGACGACGCCTGCTTTGTTCGAGAAGTCGTGCGATCGGCCAAGCCGCTCATCGGGCAGGCGCGATGCCGAGCGATAGGCGGCAGCGGTCACGGCGCTGGAGCCTGCAGCACGACCGATGACTTTGGCGGAGAAGTGATAAATGGCCACAAGGCCATCTTATCTACTCCTGCCAAGCCGCGTCGGCACGACGTATAAGCGCGCCCTCAAAACTATTCATGTTTATCGGGACTGACGTGGCGCACAACTTCTCACGGCGTTCGACTGATCGAACGAAGCGATGAGTGCGACCACCTGTCGAGCATTACTTTACATGCGCAAATCTTTTTGTTGTCGCGCGCCGCATCACGCCGTCCGCAGCTGTTGTGTTGCTCGTCGCCGTGCTTAGACAGGTGGGCTCCGTACTCAATGGAGCTGAACCATGCCGCAACCCCGCGATTATGATGCCGAGCTGAAGGCGCTCCAGGAGAAGCAGCGCGCACTTAAAGCGAGGCGCCTTAGGCAGTTTGGAGAGCTGGTCGTCGCTACCGGAGCCGATACACTCACGCCCGACATGCTGGCGGGCGCATTGCTCGCCATCGCCGACGAGCGCGACATGGTCGTGCGGGAGGGATGGCGTGCCAAGGGCGAGGCGTTCTTTCGTGAGCGAAGCCGGGCAACTCCGAGACGCGCTCCGGGCAAACGCAAAAGCAGTGCGACGCCTGACTCAGGCACGCAACCGCTTGGCGGCGCAGCGGGCGCGGACTGATATGCGTACCTGGGCGGTCGCGCGGCGCGAGCGCACTCGGCAGTTGATTGCACTCGGTGGCCTCGTCGCCAAGGCTGGCCTTGTCGAGCTGACCGACGATGATCGCGCCGCGATTTACGGCGCGCTCATCGGCATCGCCAACGAACTGCGTGGCGATAATCGTGACACGGCGCTCGCGCTCATGCGCCGAAGAGGCAAGCGGGCGTTCGATAGCGAAGCGAACTCCGATGGCTGACGATCACGCCAGCAACCGCTCGACATCAGCGAAGATCGCGCGGATCGTCCCGTCATCATCCTCATGCGCGAAAATCTCCTGATAGCCAATGCGCACCTTGAGGATCAGGCTAGACTTGTCGATCGCAGGGGTCAGCAGCATCCGGCGGAGCGCTGCATATTTTACCGAGAGCAGGTCGTTGCTTTCTTCTTCAAGCTCGCGGACGCCCTGTTCACGCATAAGGTGGCCGCGCTTGCGCTGATGACGCAGCTCTGCTGCCAGCGTGGTACGTGCTTCGGCATAGGTGCTGTCGGCCTTTCGCGTGCGCAGTATCTCGGCGCGACCGCCGCCTGCGTCGATGACCGCCCGTTCGACCTCTCTGACATGCATGCGCAGTGTTCTGAGATCGACCGGTTCGCGACCAGACCCGCCACTGATCAAGGCTGCGTGAAGGCCAGCTTCAAATCTGCGATACGCTGGCTGGAGCGATGCGGCCACAATTGCTTCGTGCTGGTAATGCGCGGCAGTGTAGATTTTCAGGACGCGCTCCCACTCGCTTGGCAATGGCGCTGTCGTATCGATCGCACCGGCAAATGGGGAAGCAGCGATGCTGCCTAACAAAGAACGACGCGAAACATTGGCCGCGCGTCCGCGCGGCGGTACAGGATTTTCAGCCATGCGACTCCTCAACAGTCGTATCGGTTAGGGCCGGATGGAAGCTCCAACTTCCGTCCGGTCCGACTATTTGTTATCAGAATTCATGTCGGGTGAAAAGAATTTGTTATCAAAAAGTCGCATGGGACGACCGCGTACTGGCATCGGCCAATTAATCGGGGTGCGATTGGCTCCAGACCTGCTGGGGCAGGTGGATGCCTGGATTGCAGCACACCCCGGTCCCAAGCCGTCCCGACCGGAAGCGATCAGAACATTGCTCCGGGAGCGGTTGGACTTGGAGAGTACCCCGCCGAAATCCAAATAGTGGCAAGAGCACGAAAAATTTTTGCTGTGCCATTCGCCGACTCCAATACCTTCTCTGCTGTCAACTACCGTCATTGGCCATCAATGGCACCGAAGCGGCACCATAGGGGCTCTTGACGAGAATTGAGGCCACCCCATGCTTCGTGAGTGCAATCGCGGTGATTGTACTCAGTTGAAGGAACGCTCCCCATGCGTGACGACCCTCCCTTGGTATCGATGAAAGTTGCCGCCCATTTGACCTCGCTCTCGCGAGCGACGATTTATCGACGGATCGCAGACAAGAAATTCCCACCGGCCATCGAGCTTGGTGGCAGGCGCGTCGCCTTTCATCGCGCTGAACTTGATCGATGGATAGCCGATCCAAGGGGATATCAACCGCCCGTCTAGAACGTGATCATTGCCGCCGACAGGGGAGCGTCGGGGGCATTTAGCGGCTTGGGTGCAGTTTCAAAACGGCGCACATGGTTTTAGCTTATCTCAGTTCGGCGCACTCAAACTGTGGGACCGAATGGCAATGCCTTGAAAGCATGTGGAGCAGAAATATCGGCATTCAGCCAAATTTTGCTTGCAAATGGTGACCCCAACGGGACTCGAACCCGTGTTTTCGCCGTGAAAGGGCGACGTCCTAGACCGCTAGACGATGGGGCCGCTGCGGCAGCCGGGCGGCCTTAAGCGAGGGAGGCGCAAGGGTCAAGGCTCGGGCGCTCAATCGGCCCAGGCGGCGTCCTCGACATGCAGTTCGGCGGTGCGGCTGCCGTTCCAGCTGTCGATCCGTGCGCGGCCGGCGATCCACAGCCGCCGGGTGGAACCTGCGCCGAGCAGCGCCTGCCCCAGCGCGCTTTCGCCCTGACGGAAGGCGATGGTCTTGATCGAGCGCCCGTCCGCGCCGGAGACGATCGCGCGGACATGACCCGCGCCCACCACATCGGCCTTCACGATCCTGACCGGACCTGCCGCCACGCGCGGGGCGGGCCAGCCGGCGCCATAGGGACCGCCAGCCTCCAGCGCCTCAACCAGCTGGGGCGAGACGCCGCCCGGCGCCACCACGGCGTCAAGCAGCAAGGCTCTGTCTTCCCGCGCGCGGGCGACGTCGCCGGCAAGCCGTTCATCAACCCATTCGCTGAAGGCCGCAAGCCGATCGGCGTCGATCGTCATTCCGGCCGCCATGGCATGCCCGCCCCCTGCCACCAGCATGCCGAGGTCTTTCGCCGCCAGCACCGCCGCGCCGAGATCGACCCCGCTGATCGAGCGGCCCGATCCCTTGCCGACGCCTTTTTCGCCGAGCGCGATCACGATGGCCGGTTTGCCGAGCCGTTCCTTCAATCGGCCGGCGACGATCCCGATCACGCCCGGATGCCAGCCTTCGCCCGCCACGATGGCGATCGAGCGGTTGTCCTGATGCCTGGCCTGCGCTTCGGCCGCTTCGGTCACGGCTGCTTCGATCGCGCGGCGCTCCTCGTTCAACCGATCCAGCTCGGCCGCAATCGTCCGCGCCTCTTCCATGTCGTTTGTCGTTAGCAGCCGCACGCCGAGATCGGATTTGCCCACGCGGCCGCCCGCATTGATGCGCGGCCCGAGCGCGAAGCCGAGGTCGGTGCAGCTCGGCGCGCCGCTCAAGCGCGCGGCGTCTCCCAGCGCAGCCAGCCCGATATTCCCGCGCCCCGCCATCACCTTGAGCCCTTGTGTCACGAATGCCCGGTTGAGCCCGCGCAGCTGCGCGACATCGGCGACGGTGCCAAGCGCAACGAGGTCCAGCAGCCCGATCAGCTTCGGTTCGGCCCGGTCCGTGAAGTAGCCGCGCTGGCGCAGCGTCCGGATCAGCGCCGCGCCAAGCAGGAAGGCCATGCCGACGGCGGCGAGATGGCCGTGCGCCGCGCCGTCCTCTGCCTCGTCAAGGCGGTTGGGATTTACCAGCGCATGCGCCTCGGGCAGGGCGGCGGCGCATTTGTGATGATCGACCACGATCACGTCCACGCCCGCCGTCCGCGCCATGGCCAGCGCCTCGAACGCCTGCGCGCCGCAATCGACGGTGACGATCAGCGAGCTTCCGCTTTCGGCGATACGGACCAGCGCATCGCCCGACGGCCCATATCCTTCCAGCAGCCGATCTGGGATATAGGCGAGCGGATCGCCGCCAAGCTCGCGCAGCAGCCTGATCAGCAAGGCGGCCGAGGTAGCGCCATCGACGTCATAATCGCCGAAGATCGTGACCGTCTCGCGCGCCAGAACCGCGTCCGCCAGCCGCTCGGCCGCGCGGTCCATGTCCCGGAAGACCGAAGGATCGGGCATGAAGCCGCGCAGCGTCGGCGTTCGGTTCATGTCGATCGCTTCGCGCGTCACGCCGCGTGCCAACAAAAGCTGCGCGACCAGATCGTCAGCCTCGAACCCGCCGTCCCGCCCGTCCGCCGCCATGCCGCGCCAGCGCCAGGGCTGGCCGAGGATCGATCGTTCGATACCGAGAACGGGGGAGCTCATGGCCACCGTGTAGGGCAGTTTGGGCGACGTGGGAATCGTCTACGCCATGCTGACCTGCTCGCGCCGCCAGGTCGCCGGCGGCGTACCATATTCGCGCTTGAACGCCCGGTTGAACGCAGCTTCCGAATTGAAGCCGACCGAATAGGCCACGCTGCTTGAATTCTGCCGTTCCTGGCGTAGCATGTCGGCGGCGACATGCATCCGCCACCGCGCGCAATATTGCATCGGCGATTCACCGAGCAGCGCGCGGAAGCGATCCCCGAGCACGGTCTTCGAAACCCCCGCTTCGCGCGCCAGCAGCTCGAGCGTCAGCGCTTCGGCATAGCGGTTGTGGATGAGCGCGATGGTGCGGCCGACCGCCGGGTCCCTGAGCCCCGCCAGCCAGCCTCCGTCGCCCGGCGACAATGTATCGATGTAGCGCCGCACCGCTTCGGCGAAGAGTCCCTCGGCCAGCTTGCCGACCATTTCCGGCGAATCCTGGCTGAGCCCGTGCACGGCAAATTCGAGCGAGCGGCGGATCCAGTCGCTTTCCCTGGCATCGTCCAGGCCAACGACCATGATTGGCGGCAGGCTTTGCAGCAGCATGTTCTCCGGCGTGCTGCTGCCCAGAAAGCCGCAATAGAGCAGGGTCTTCTCGCCGCTCTCGCCGATGCGCACCCTGTAGAGACCGTCGGGATCGGTGGAGATACCCATTTCGCTGCCCGTGATCGGTTTCGCCCGTTGGGGTCCATGCAGCACATGCGGCACGTTGCGCGGCAGAAGCACGATCTGCCCGGCGCTCACTGTCACCGCGTGCCCCGCGCCGGCAACTTCGCACTCCATCCAGCCGGACCGAACATAATGGTAGGCGATCAGGTGGGACGGCGACTGGAAATAGGGTGCATATTCGTCCGGACTGACCTGCGAGATGATCGACCAGGGTCCGCACAGTTCTCCGTCGAGGAACACGCCGCCCGACAGGCGCATCGATGATAACAAGTTCGAAAGCGTGTCCATCGAATGCTCCCCGGCATTCACGTTAGCTCGATCAAGTCTTCCGTCAGGTCGATCATATCCCGCGACGAAGCGGAGTCCTATTTCCTCCACCCATCAGCCGCCGGAACTTGCAGCACAAGCGCCCGGCCGATCCGCACCCCGCAGGCAAGGAAAACTAACCGGCCCTGCGATGTGCGGCAAGCACAATAGGAGGACCTGCAATGTACCACGACTTCAACTATCCGGCAGTGCTTTCCGCGTCCGGTCGCGCCGCCTGGCAGATCGACGACATATTGCCCGTCGATGCCCGGCTGGATTTCACCCGCCCGTTCCTGCCCGAGTCCCTGGCGCAGGCGCGTGCCCAGGCCGGTCTCGGCGTCGAAGAGCGCATCGTGCTCAACCAGATCCGCGGCCACGAATATCTCTCGATCTTCGGCCTGGTGGAAGAGTTCATCCTGCCGTTCGTGCTCGATCATGTCCGCGAGGATCTGGCGGGTGACGACCGTATCCGCGCGCTGCTCCAGTTTGCGTCGGAAGAAGCCAAGCACATCCAGCTGTTCAAGCGGTTCGAGGGCGTTTTCGTTGCCGGGTTCGGCACCGAATGCGCTGTCATCGGCCCCTCCGAGGCAATCGCCGCTGAGGTGCTGAAGCATGACCCGCTGAGCGTCGCGCTGCTGATCCTGCAGATCGAATGGATGACGCAGCGCCATTATCTCGACAGCGTGCGGGACAATCTCGGGATTGAGCCGCTCTTTGCCAGCCTGCTGCGCCATCACTGGATGGAGGAAGCGCAGCACGCCAAGCTCGACACGCTGATCGTCGAAGCAATCGCAGCGCGCATGACCGCGGCCGAGATCGATAAGGCCGTCGATGGCTATCTCGAGATCGGTGCCTTCTTCGACCAGGGTTTCAGGGCGCAGACCGCACTCAACCTCGATGCGTTCGAGCGGGCAGTCGGCCGCACCCTTGATGAGCGCGCACGCACGGCCTTCCTCGAGGGGCAGCATCAGGCGCTGCGCTGGACCTATCTCGGCAGCGGCATGACCCACCTCAACTTCCTGGCAACCCTTGCCGCGATCTCGCCGGAAGCGCGCGCCAGGGTCGAAGCGATTTCCCCGGCATTCTGCTGATTTTGTGGAGGAGAAGTAAGATGACTGAAGTTCTTGAACGCAACATCGTCAACGGCATCGATGTCGATGCGCTCGGCACCGTTGTCGAAGCGATCAACGGCGATGCCACGCAGGCGCTGGTGCGCTTCTCGGTGGCGACGCAGTGGACCGGACAGACCGGCAGCAGGAGCACCGTCTCCGGCTATGAGATCGCAGGCCAGAAGGTCGAACGGCATTTCGAGATCGTCGCTGACGAACCCCACGAACTGCTTGGGCAAAACAAGGCGCCGAACCCGCAGGAACTGCTGATGGCGGCGGTGAATGCCTGCATGACGGTGGGCTATGTCGCCGGCGCGGCCGTGCACGGCATCACGCTGGAGTCGCTTGAGATCCGGACGACCGGCCAGCTCGACCTGCGAGGCTTCCTCGGTCTCGATGATGCGGTCCCGCCGGGGTACGAAACGGTCGACTATGTCGTCTCGATCTCGGGCAACGGCACGCCGGAGCAGTTCGAGGAAATCCACCGCAACGTGATGAAGACCTCACCCAACTACTTCAACATGGCGCGGCCGATCCGGATGAACGGCAAGCTCGACGTCCGCTGACGCATTCCCTCATCGGGCAAAGAAAAAGGGCCGGGAGATCGCTCTCCCGGCCCTCCTGCCTTTCACGTGATCCGTGAAACTTAGAAGTCCATGCCGCCCATGCCGCCCATGCCGCCGCCGGGCATCGGCATTGCGGGCTTGTCGTCGGGAAGCTCGGACACCGCCGCTTCGGTGGTGATGAGCAGGCCGGCGACCGACGCTGCGTCCTGCAGCGCAGCGCGGACGACCTTGGTCGGGTCGATCACGCCGGCGGTGACGAGGTTTTCGTAGACTTCGGTCTGGGCGTTGAAGCCGAGATTGACGTCGTTGCCCTCGACCAGCTTGCCGGCGACAACCGCACCGTCATGACCGGCATTCTGCGCGATCTGGCGGACCGGCGCCTGCAGCGCCTTGCGGATGATGTCGATACCACGGGTCTGGTCGTCGTTGGCGCCCTTGAGGCCGTCGAGAGCCTTGGTGGCGTACAGCAGAGCCGTACCACCGCCGGGGACGATGCCTTCCTCGACAGCCGCGCGGGTGGCGTGGAGAGCGTCATCAACGCGATCCTTGCGCTCCTTCACTTCGACTTCCGAAGCACCGCCGACCTTGATCACGGCAACGCCGCCGGCGAGCTTGGCGAGACGCTCCTGGAGCTTCTCACGGTCGTAATCGCTGGTGGTGTTCTCGATCTGCTGGCGGATCTGCTCGACGCGGCCCTTGATGGCCTCGCCTTCACCCGAACCGTCGACGATGGTGGTGTTGTCCTTGTCGATGGTGACGCGCTTGGCCTGGCCGAGCATCGCGAGCGTGACGCTCTCGAGCTTGATGCCGAGGTCTTCGCTGATCATCTGGCCGTTGGTCAGGATCGCGATGTCCTCGAGCATCGCCTTGCGGCGATCACCGAAGCCCGGCGCCTTGACGGCCGCGACCTTCAGGCCGCCGCGCAGCTTGTTGACGACGAGCGTGGCCAGAGCCTCGCCTTCGACGTCCTCGGCGATGATCAGGAGCGGACGGCCGCTCTGGACGACCGCTTCGAGCACCGGCAGGATCGCCTGCAGGTTGCTGAGCTTCTTCTCGTTGATCAGGATGTAGGGATCCTGAAGCTCGACCGACATCTTCTCCGGATTGGTGATGAAGTAGGGCGAGAGATAGCCACGGTCGAACTGCATGCCTTCGACGACGTCCAGCTCGAAATCGAGACCC
>Ga0207639_10000276_pt1 | contig 36937 bp, 37 predicted proteins | sample KBSCornC32_FD_184299 | JGI IMG/M metagenome (GOLD analysis project Ga0207639, IMG submission 184299) | Corn rhizosphere microbial communities from Kellogg Biological Station, Michigan, USA - KBS Corn C3-2 (SPAdes) (version 2) | ecosystem: Host-associated > Plants > Roots > Rhizosphere > Soil ... | reverse complement strand
CTGACGCCGACCCCGGCCGCGCGCGAACTGGCGGTGCATGCTAAAGCGATGGAGGCCGCGGCCGAAGCGTTTCGCCGTGCTGCGTCCGGCGAAGCGGCAGAGACCGGCGGCACGGTGCGCCTCACCGCCAGCAACATCATCGGCGCGGAAGTCCTGCCGCCGATCCTCACCGCATTCCGCAATGATCATCCCAACATCGCCATTGAACTCGCGCTTTCAAATCGCAATCAGGATCTCTCACGGCGCGAGGCCGACATCGCCATCCGCATGCTGCGGCCAACGCAGAAATCTCTGGTCGTCAAACGCGTCGGTGCGGTGCAAATCCACCTGTTCGCGCATCGCGAGTATCTTGCTCGGAATGGCACGCCGCGCAGTATCGACGATCTCGTGCGCCACACCATGATCGGCTTTGACCGCGATAGCTCTGCGGTTCGATCCATGGACACCGGCGGCCTGCCGATCGCCCGCGAGATTTTCGCGCTGCGCACCGATGATGACTACGCGCAACTCAATGCGCTACGCGCGGGCTTCGGCATCGGCGGCACGCAGGACGGGATCGCTGCACGCGACAAAAACCTCGTTCCTATTCTTCCGGCGCTGATCGGATTCAAGCTCGAGATGTGGCTGGTGATGCACGAAGACCTGCGCTCCAGCAAGCGCGTGAGATTGCTCTTCGATCACCTGGCCGCGGCGCTGAAGGATTATGCGGCGATCAGGCTTTGAGCCCGATTAGCAATTCTAGCGATGGCCGGCAGAACCCACGCGGCACGGGTGGTTCCATCCGCGCAAACAGATCGGCCAGCGCCTCTTCGTAGGCTCCGTCCGGCTTGTAGTTTTTCTGCTCGATGGATTTCGCTGAATAGCCGTCCAGCACCACGTCCAGATTCTGAATTCCGAACGCTAGATCGAATTCGTGCCACGAAACGCCGCGTCCACCGCGATACAGGTTGCGCTGTGCTTCCGGCGTGAAGCTTTCGTGGCGTTTGGATGGATGTGTTTCGCGGCCCGACCGCGCACGCGCGAAGGCAAAAGCGAGATCGTCCGGAAGGCAATCTGTGAACGCGAGTTTTGAGGAGTGCCAATCGTACGGTGAGAAGCGGTTCGGGGTTTCAAAAGTCGCAAGCATCGCGCCGTCGCGCTGCATGATATTTTTGGCGAGCGCCAGAAGATTCAGCCGCTCCGGTATCAACAGGTGCTCGAGCATCGCGTAGCACACGATGAGATCATACGGGCCAGGGAAACGGGCGGCGTCCACGTCGCTTTCGAGCCATGTCGGCGCGACTTCCACAAAATCCGCATCGAGGCCGAGCAACGGCAACCGTTTGCGCGCGACGTTCAGGGAACGGGATTGAATATCGACGCCCGTTACGTGCGCGCCCACACGCGCAAGTGCGGCGGTCGATGAGCCTGAGCCGCAACCGATTTCGAGGATCCGCAATCTGTTCAGAGTGCGTGCCTGCTCCAGCCATGGAACGAAGACCTGGCTCGCCTGTGAAAGCCGCGTGCAGAGCTGTATCCGCAGTTTCTCCTGACCCTCTGGTGTCAGGATGAAATCCTGCCAGCCCGCTTTGCGGCGGATCATGTTCTCGCAGATGGATGGGATCATCTCGCGCCAATATGCAGAATCGACCTCGTGCAGCCAGTCCGCCATCCAGCCTCGTGAGGCCCAGAAATCGGCTTGGAAATAGGCTTCAGGGATGGTCATGGCGCCACTCTAGCCTTGCGAATCCAGCGCGGGAAAAGTGGTGTTTCTGGTGAGCTTAAAGGGGTGGACAGACCCGCCCCCATGGCCTATATCCGCCCACCTTTCGCGGGTTCTTGCGCGAAACATGGTGGCGCGGGGTGGAGCAGCCCGGTAGCTCGTCAGGCTCATAACCTGAAGGTCACAGGTTCAAATCCTGTCCCCGCAACCAACTTCCAAATCAATCATGACGCATATGGCTCGCGCGAAAGCCCGCGACTGAGATCGCGTGTGACCCAGTCGCTGTGCTCCGTTTTGCTTGGTTGCATTAGGCAGCTGCGCAAAACGCAATCCTGATTCCACAAACGAAAAGGGCGGGTCTTGCGACCCGCCCTTTGCGCTTTCAGCCGTTAGGCCGATTTATCAGCCACCGAGGTCAATGACCGCGCGGCGGTTCTGCGGCTCACGAACGCCCGGGCCCGTCGGGACCAGTGGATCGTGGAAGCTCTTGCCCTGGATCGAGATCGAACCAGCGTCGAGGCCTTCGCGGACCATTTCGTCCTTGACGGCGCCGGCGCGGCGCTCAGAGAGAGCCTGGTTGTACGTGTCGGAACCGACTGTGTCGGTGTGACCCGTGACCATGACCTTCACCATGCCCTGTGTCTTCGCGGCCTTGACGGCTTCGGAGACAACTTCCTGCGCCTTGTCAGTCAGGTTCGACTTATCGAAGTCGAAGAAGACGATGAACGTCTTCACTGCCGGCGGCGGCGGCGGGGGCGGAGGAGGCGGCGGCGGCGGGGGAGGCGGCGGCGGCGGGGCCGGCGGCTCGAGGTACCAGCGGAAGCCGACGAGGGCCACGTTTTCCGTGTAGTGGTTCACGTGAACCGGCGAGTAGCCGACGATCTGCGACTTGAAATCGCCGTCCGTCTGCGCCTGGCGATAGCGCCAGTCAGCGTAGAAGTCGACCGCATCGCTCACGCCGAACGAAATGCCCGTGATGCCCTGCCACATGAACGAGGTGCGCGTGCCATACAGCGCGCGGACCGGGCCGAGCTTGGTGTCGAGGCCAAGCGAACCGAGACCGGCACCGGCACCGATCGACCACGTGAAGCCATGCCACAGCGGCAGGTCGTACACGACATTGCCCATGAGCGTCTTGAGCGTCTTGCCACCACCCAGCTTCGTGCCGAGAACCACATCGGGATCGGTCGAATTGTAGTCGTAGCTGAGTTCCAATTCCGTACGGATGTTGGAATCCCACTTGTAACCAGCTGCCACCAGACCCAGCGCACCCGGATCATAGGCAATGTGCTGCGGGCCGAGCGGGCCAGCTGCCGTGGTGAGGTGCGTGAGCATCGGCGAGTTGTAACCCGCGCCAAAACCCAAGTACCAACCCATGTAATCACTCGCTGCGGCCGGCACAGACAGCGCCGCCAGAGCAACGCCCGCCAAGGCGATCGAACGAAGTTTCATTTCTTCTACCCTCGCTTCATAAAACCGACGGGCAGGGACCCCCCCACCAGAACGTCAGACCATCAGGATCGTTATAACGACTAAGAAACGCAGAGTCTTCCGGCTGGCGCCCTTTGACAATGCATTAAGCACTGGCAATGCGGGTTTTGTCCGCACCCTGTGACTGGGGCGCAACAGGCGTTCAGATGCCGGACAGATCTCCGCCCGGGGCGCTTAGGAGAAAGGCGTAACGCCCTGGAAGTACGCGAAAATATGCGCCTTGCCCCGCCAGATTTTCAAGCGATTTCAAAAGCTCGACCCGCGGCTCGACATGAAAGAGCGCAAGCCACGCCAGAAGGGCCTTTCGCGCTGGCGTGACGAGGCCCTGGAGGTCGCCGAAGTCCACGATATGGATGCGCCCACCCGGCGCCAGCGCCGCGGATGCTGCTCTAAGTGATTGTTTCCAATCGGGTATCATCGAAAGGCTGTAAGAGAAGACGATGTCGGTGAATGGTGCGGTCTCGCCAAAGAGGTTGGGGCTGAGGGCCTCGGCATAGCCATGCGCGAGCTCGACCTGGCCGATCAGACCCGCATGGGCGACAGCTTTTTCAGCCGTTTCGAGCATCGCGGCCGACGCGTCGAGTCCAAAAAACTGGCGTCCGGGATAGCGCCGCGCCATCTTCACGAGGTTTCTGGCCGTGCCGCAGCCCACTTCTACGACTCGGGCATCGGGGCACAAATCCAGTTCGGCGATCAGGCGGTCGCGGCCGAAAAGGTAATATTTTCTCGTAAAATCATAGATATAGCGCTGGCGCCGATAGACGCTGTCCATCAACTCCGCGTGGCTTGTCATCGCCAAACCTACGACAGCGCCCTGCGCGTATAGACGTGGAAGCCGCCATAGATCGAAGAGCGGTCCTGCGCATGCCAAGCGCGGCTTTCCGATTCCAGATAGGTCCACGGCGCCAAAAGCTCTGCCGGCAATTTGCGCGGCAGCGGCGAGTCGGCGCCGGCAGTGCGGAAGATCACGCGCGCATCGCGCGTATCGGCGGTGCGATCGATCTCGGTCCAGAGCGCCGCGAGCTGATCGGGGTTCATCCAGTCCTGCGCATCGAGCAACACGTAGCGATGCATCGACTGCGCCGGCTGCTTGCCGAGGAAATCGGTGAGCGAGGCGTGATGCACTTCCACCTTGTCTGTCCGTGTACGGATGACATCGTAGGTGTTGCGTTGCAGATAGGCAGGTACCGCTTCGCGATTTTCGACATCGTAACCGCGTCCGAACGCTTGCCATGCGAAGTAGTTCTGGTTGATCGGGAAGTCGCAGGCGAGGCGTTCGACGCGATCGCGCAAGGACGCAATAGCGCTGCCATTGTTGGTCGAAATGAGCTCGTCATATTGCGCCGGCGGGATGCCGAGTGCGTACAAAGACACCGGCGACTTCGACAGCAGCTTCACCGATTTGTAGTCGAACAGCGGCGCGATGATGCGCTCATAAGCGGCGCGCTGTTCTTCCGGCGTGCGTGCTTCTAGAATCTCGTCGAGCTTCTTGCCGTGCAGCTTCGCTGCGATGTGCAGAATGCCGATGAAGCGTCCGAGCAGACCGTAGCGATAGAGATTGCGCGCGAACATATTGATGCGGCGGCCATGAAGCGGAATGTGCTTCTCCCAGTAGCGCCGCGTCGTCTCATCGAGACGCTCGCTCAGAAAATTGTCGTAGGCATCGCGATTGGCCTTGTCGTTCGCATTGCCGAAGAAGCGGAAGAATTCGTCGTAGGATGGCAGGTTCTCGAGCGCTGCGAGCTTCAGCCGGGTCAGCGCGATATGGTTCGTGTTCAGATCGACGGCGATGATCTTGGCCGGATTGGCGGCCAGATAGTTCAGGACGTTGCAGCCGCCGGACGCGATGGTCAGCAGGCGGTGGTTTGGCTTTAGCTGCAAAGCCTCAAGATCGACGGCGGGATCCTCCCAAATCTGATTGTAGACAAACCCTTGAAACATAAGGGTAAATAGGCGTTCCAGCGCGCCACGCTTGGTGTGCGCCGGGCGCTGGTGGGCGGCTTGTTCCAGAAGCAGGTTTGTCATGGAATCCCTTGGGATGACTCGTGGCCGGTACCGGCGCCGTCGCGGCGCTTTTTAGGACGGATCGTGTCGTTCGGGCAAAGCCTTTGCCCTGATTTTATGACAGCTTTTTGACGTCTTGCGCTGCAACATTGCCGCCTCTAACAGAACGTCATGACCGACGCCGCCAAAACACCCATAGAAGAAGTGCTCGATCTCCTGGATCTGGAGAAAATCGAAGAGAACATTTTTCGCGGTGTCTCGCCCAAAGACCGCATGCAGCGCGTCTTCGGCGGGCAGGTGCTCGGTCAGGCGCTGGTCGCGGCATTGCGCACCGTTGAGGGCCGCGTCTGCCATTCCTTCCACGCTTACTTCCTGCGCGCCGGCGATCCGAAGGTTCCAATTCTTTATGAGGTCGATCGGTCGCGCGACGGCTCCAGCTTCACCGCGCGCCGCGTCGTCGCGATCCAGCATGGCCAGCAGATCTTCAATATGGCGGCTTCGTTCCAGGTTCCGGAGACGGGCTACGAACATCAGTTCGATATGCCCAAGGTGCCGTCGCCTGAAAGTCTCGAAGACGAAAATGCATTGCGTCTGAGAGAGATTGACAAGATGCCGCCGGAGGCGCGCGAGTGGGCGCTGCGTCCGCGTCCGATCGAGATGCGTCCTGTCGAATGGCGCGGATTCTCCAATCGCGGCAAGCACGCGCCTTATGACAACATCTGGATCAAGGCGACGGGTCCCGTGCCCGATGACGTCGGCACGCAACAGGCGGTGCTCGCTTACGCATCCGACATGTCGTTGCTCGACACCGCACTGTTGCCTCACGGCGTCGACTGGCACTCATCCATCCAAATGGCGAGCCTCGATCACGCGATGTGGTTCCATCATCCGTTCCACGTCGATGAGTGGCTGCTTTATGCGCAAGATAGTCCAAGTGCATCCGGTGCGCGCGGCTTCAATCGCGGCGCGTTCTACACGCGCGACGGCAAGCTGGTAGCGACTGCTGTTCAGGAAGGGTTGATGCGTCCGCGTCCGCCGCGCGAAAAGAAATAAGCGCTTAGCTCGTCCACTTCACCTGCGCCACACGGCGCGGGTGGCTGTAGAACGTGTTCGACATCGAGATCGGGATCTGCACAACCCAATTCGAAGGCTGGGTGTAGGTATACGTCACCTCGGCCATGATCACGCTGCCACCGGTGGTGATCAGTCCGGTCGGCACGGCAACAGCCGATCCGGTCGTGCGTCCGTTGCCGCTGTTGGTCTTGCTCCAGTCTACTTTCCCGCCGCCATGTCCATCGTCGACGACGCTGGTGATGACGATCCTCAGACCTGTCTGTGAAAACGGATAGGTGAGTGCGCTCAGCGCAGAGAAGACATTGTTTATATCCGTCGTGCCGACCGAGCTTTCCTGCGAGACCAGGTCGGCCGCCGTGCTCGCCGTATTGCTGACGTTGGTCTTGCAGATCAGGCCGTTGGTGATTTCGATGGCGCCGAATACGAGCAGGAGCATGATCGGCAGCATCATGGCGAATTCGACGGCCGCCATGCCGCTATGCGCGCGCCGGAAATTGCGAAGAGCCTTCAGCATCCGCTCAATCCTGTCGTGAAGGGTTCATTGCGGAAAGCCGATGCGCCGTAAAGCAGATGCTTGTTGTTCGCCATGTTCGTCAGGAACGCCGTCAAACCCGGCGTCCATACCGGCCAGGCATAGAACACGCGCACCAGAACCACGCTGCAGGCCGTGCCGGTCTGGAAATTGTTCATCGGGATCATATTGCCGCTCGCATCGAGCGGCGGCGAAAACACGATGGATCCGAAATTCGAGAAGGCCTCAACGTCAACATAGAGCGACCCATCGCACGGGACCAGCGGCGCCATGTCATTGCAGACCTGCGTGCGCACCTGGCTCTGGGTGAGGTTCTGACCCTGCACCTGACCGGTGCGGATCATGCGTCCGATATTATTGGTCGCGTGCTGGAGCGTCGATTGCGCGAAGAAGATGATACCGACTTCCATTATCGCGAAGAGCAGCATGAAGAAGACGGGCGCGATGATCGCAAACTCGATGATCGCAGAACCCGAACGGCTGTCTTTACGCCAGCGGCGTGACAAGCGGCGCGAAAGAGCGTTCTTTGTGCTGCCCAGCCCGGTCACACCCGATGCCCCAAGGATTCCAGCATTTCAGTAAGCTGGATTCATGCACAAACGAAGGAGAAGCTCTTGGCGTGATGAAGGAACCCTTTACCAACAGGCCGGGTTTGCAAAGACGTTAGTACTTTATTTGTCTTTCTTTATAGCTTTCGGGATTTCCGCATTGGCGTTAACACGCGCCTAACCATCGCCAGGGTTTGTGCAAGCAAATCGCGCGCATCGGTTCGATGATGCTTGCTCAAAATTTTGGGGTGTCATCACCATGACCGGCGCCAAGGCTCTTCTCGCGAAAACGATTGCTCGCGCTTCGGCACTCTCCGCGCGCTTTGTCCGTTCGACGCGCGCCAATGTCGCGATGATCTTCGGCTTGGCGCTGGTGCCGCTGACGCTCGCGGCTGGCGCCGGTCTCGACTATTCGCGCGGCATGCTGGTGCACGCGCAGCTGATCACCGCGCTCGATGCGGCAGCCCTCGCGGTTGGTGCGACGCCGGGTCTGAACCAGACACAGATGCAGACTCTGGCGCAGCAATACTTCAACGCCAATTACAAGATGAACTCCTCCTTCGGCACGCCGACGGCCGTGAGCGTTTCGGTCTCCGGTCAGTCGGTTACTGTTTCGACCAGCGATCCGATGCCGACCACCTTAATGGCTGTTACCGGCGTCACGACGATGACAATCGGCGCGTCTTCGACGGTTGTCTGGGGCCAGCAGAAGCTTTGGGTTTCGCTCGTGCTCGACAACACCGGCTCGATGAGCCAGGCCGACAGCTCCGGCACGACAAAGATCAGCGCGCTCAAAACGGCATCGCATTCGCTGCTGACGATGTTGCAGAACGCAGCCGCAACGGCGGGCGCGGGCACGGTTCAGGTGGCGATCATTCCTTTCGCACGCGATGTGAAGATTGGAACGTCCTATTCCGCACAGACATGGCTTGATTGGACCGACTGGAAAGCGGCGCCCACGCCCGCGCCGAGCAAATATGTCGGAGCTGGTTCGAGTTGCCCGTATAGCGATGGCACAAACGGTTTCCACTGCCAGGCAAACCCGACCAATGGCAGTTCCAATGCGCCGAACATTCCAAACAGCGGAACCTACAGCGGCTATATCTGCCCGAGTGCGAACTCGCTCGGCCATTACTATAACGGCTGTTGGACAACCTCCGGCTCGAGCGGCAACTACACGCACACGTGGGTGTCGAACAACAAGAGCACCTGGACTGGTTGCGTCACCGACCGAACGCAGCCCTACGACGTTTCGAATACGACGCCGAGCACGAGCACACCCGCCACATTGATGGTCGCGGAGAATTCGCCGTCTTGCGTCAGCCAGGCAATTCTTCCGCTGGGCTACAACTGGACGACACTCAGCAGCGAAGTTGACGGAATGGTGGCCAATGGCTCGACCAACCAGACAATCGGTCTGTCGTGGGGCTGGCAGGCGCAGACGACGGGCGTGCCGCTGAACGCCGGCACGCTTCCCGCCAACACGCAGCAGGTCATGATCCTGCTCAGCGACGGCTTGAACACACAGGACCGTTGGTATGGCGATGGCTCGAACCAGAGCACCTCGGTCGACAGCCGTATGGCGACGGCCTGCACCAACCTCAAGAACGCGGGCATGACGATCTACACCGTGTTCGTCGACATCAACGGCACGCAGGGTAATTCGTCCGTGCTTGAGAACTGCGCGTCGGATCCGTCGAAATACTTCGATCTGACAAGCTCGAACGACATCATCTCGACGTTCAATGCGATCGGCGAGCAGATCACGAACCTGCGCGTGTCGATGTAACGGCGCGACGTTTCGAAAATCAGGCAACAAAAAACCCGGGACCGCGAAAGCAGCCCCGGGTTTTTTCTTTTGCTTTGTATTAGCGCGACGAAGCGGTCGCCGTCGCGGCCTTGATCGCCTGGTCCTGATGACCGGACACCGCGGCTGAATTGTCGTCGAAGAAGCCCTTCTGATCGCCCGGCAGCGGGTTGGCTTCGCAATGCGCCGTGGTGCAGGCATAGCTGAACTGGCTGGCGCCCTTGTTGAGCGTCACGACGCCACCGGTGCGGTTGGCGACGGTGATCGTTTGGTTGGCGACGGTCTGGCTCTGCGCGCTCAGTGCGATCAGGTTCGTCACGCCGAAGGTCTTGCCGAGAACGAAGGCGTGATAGGGATCGATCACCGTAGCATCCGCGATCATCGGGTTGCCGACGAACACGGTCGCAATCGGACGGTTGAAGGTGACGATGCGCACCTGATCCATCACCACGGAGACGCCTGTCGGTGCGCTGGGGGAGCGGTGCTTGACCACCACCTTGTGCGCGACCGGCTTGTGCTTGACCGGCGTCTTGCCGTTCGCAAGGCCCGCGCCTGTGGCGCAGAGGACCGATGCGGCGGCGAGCAGAACGATGCGAAGGCGCATGGCAAAATCCCGGGAAAGGTTCCGCTTTAGCCTAGGCTAACCGGCGTGAAAGAAGCCTTAACGGGTCAGTGCGCGAGCGCGGATTGCGGTGCTGCCGGAAGGGCTTCCGCAGCCTGCGCGTCGCGCTCCGCGCCGCGTTTCGCGGCGTAGGACACAATGCGCGCAGCCAGCCAGATCGAGACCAGCGTCACGGCGGTTCCACCAAAGGCATCGACGATGTGATGTCCGCCCTGGATCGGGATCGCGAACAGCACCGCGACGTTGAGCGCGATGGCAGGCCAACGCAGCATTGGGATGCTCCGCGCATACCACACCAAAACCAGCGCTTGCAGCGTGTGATAGGAGGGGAAACCGACAATGCCGCGCAACTCCCGCGGTGAGATGAATCCCGGCCCTTCGTTGAGCATTTTCACCAGGACATGGCCGTAATCGAAACCAAGCGCGAGACCGAGTTTTCCGGCCACCGCATCGGGAAGCGTGTACACCGAAAAAGCCCCAAATGACGGCATTATCGTCCACACCACGAGCGTGATGATGGCACCAAGCGTGAGCGCGAGACTGAAGCGATAAAGCTCCGCAATCTTGCTGCCGAAGCCCAGCGCGAAAACGAGAACCACCGTCTGCGGCATCACCGACAGATACGCCATCTTCAGCAGAAAATTCGCGACCGGATAATCGGCGATGAAGGTCATCAAAGCCGGCCAGCTGAACCCAATGGCGCGATCGGCCTCGGCGAGAATTGTGTCGATGCGCGTGCCGGCAATAGTCACGAGCAGATAGCTGAGCAGCGCGCACCCCGCGGGAAACACGATCAGATAGGCCGAGCACGCGAGCACGGCGCTCAGGATCTCATCCTTGCGCACCATCGAATAAAACGCGCCGACGGCCGCGAGCGGCAGCATGATCAGCACGAGTAGCCCGTAATTTGCAGCGTCGTAGCGAAAGTGTCCGGTAACGAGCCAAATGCCGTCCAGAAGGACAATGGCAACGGACATGGCGAAAAGGATTCGGTTCAGGATTGCTTGCACGGCCACATCCCCAGCGATTTTCCTGCTCTAGCGGACGGCGCGTTAACGCGATGCAAAGGCAAGCGACAAATTCTCGTGACAGAATTTTGTCCAACGCAACGTAGGAAGGCGACCAGTTCCAAAAAACTTCGCCGAATTCGGCATCATCGTAAACAAACCGCCAAGTTTAACTTCGACGCTTTCTGCATAAGGCCGTTTTTGTTTCGTTGTGAAACGTTTTGGCATCCGCGCGCGATTTTGGCTTAAGGCGGTGTTAAGTCCGTCACGCATACGCTCCACGAACAGTCCGAGTTGGCACCGCAACGATGTCAGCCGGGCATCCTAGGGTGTCACTACAAGTGGAGGCTAATATGACGAATCTGTTTTCTCGTTTTGTGCGCGATGAATCCGGCGCGACGGCCATTGAATACGGCCTGATCGCTGCGTTGATTGCGGTCGTGGTTATCGGCGCGGTGACGGCTGTCGGTACCAACCTGTCGGCCACGTTCACCAAGGTGAGCACCGGCCTGACGGGCGGCGCGTAATAGCCCGACCTCGCGCGCAAGCGCGTGACTGCGGCGGCCGCTTCATTTGAAGCGGCCGTTCGCTTTTCTAAGAGAGCTATGATGATCGCCGAAACGCTCATTCTGTTTGTTGTCCCGGCATTGCTGGCAGTCTCTGCCGGCTGGGACCTGGCGAGCTTTACGATCCCGAACTTTCTCTCCGTCGCATTGATCCTGTTGTTCGGCGTCTTTGCCGTTGCCGCGGGTGCTGCGCCATCTGTCATTGGATGGCATGCGCTCGCCGGACTCTCCGGTCTCGTGGTCGGCTTTGCGCTCTTTGCGTTCGGATTCATTGGCGGCGGCGATGCAAAACTGTTTGCAGCGACTGCGCTGTGGATCGGTTTCGCCAATCTTCTCGAATACGTTTTGATAACCTCTTTGATCGGTGGCGGACTAGCGCTGGCGCTCCTGAGTCTGCGCAGTATGCCGATCCCCGCAATGCTGGCGGGTCGCAGCTGGGCTCTGCGCCTTCACGATTCAAAGGCAGGAATTCCTTACGGCGTCGCGCTCGCTGCCGGTGCGCTCATCGTTCTTCCGCACACGGATATGTTCCGGCTCGCCGCGGGATGAAAAGAAACACGCGCGTGTAGCAATTGCGCAGTGTGTTCTTAAGCATTTTCTAAAGGGTTGCATGGTCGAATTGGCGCAAAGGAGCCAATAGCATGAACACGCCGCGTCTCATCGTCCTCGGTCTCGCCGCGGTCGCCGCCGGTGGCGCTGCGTTTCTAGCCCGTGGTCTCCTGGGTGGTGGAACGCCCGAAGTGAAAGCCTCGCTTCCGCCGCCGATCACGACCGCGCAAGTGCTCGTCGCCGCGAGCGATCTCGCACCAGGTCAGAAGCTCCTGCCCGAACAAGTGCGCTGGCAGAAGTGGCCGAAGAACTCCGTCGATCCGAGTTTCATGACTCAAGAGACGACACCCAATCTCGAAACGACGATCAAGGGCACCGTCGTGCGCAGCCCGATTGTCACCGGCGAACCGATCACCGAAGCGAAGGTCGTCCATTCTGATGCCGTGGGCTTCATGGCGGCGACGCTCACGCCCGGTATGCGCGCGGTGTCGATTCCGGTGTCCGTAGCATCCCTTGCCGGCGGTTTCATTCTGCCGAACGACCGCGTCGATCTGATGCTGACCTCACAGGTCGGCGGTGACACCAAGCGCTTCCGCGCTACGACCTTCCTGCACAATGTGCGCGTGCTGGCGATCGACCAGGCGTTCTCCGATGCAAAGAACCCGGACAAGAATCAGAAGCCGGTTTCCGACGTGAAGACGGCGACTCTCGAGCTGACACCGCAGCAGGCCGAGCGCGTCGCGCGTGCGCAGGCCAGCGGTGTGCTCTCGCTGTCGCTCCGTCCGCTCGCCGATCATCTCGCGGTTAATGCGCCGGGTGGACAGGATCGCGTCGCTGCGGCGCGCGCCAAATACAACAGCACGAATGAATCGTCCGAAGTCGGTGAGGTTTCGGTCATCCGTTACGGCGTCGTCCATGCCGACGCTGCATCGAGTGGGGAATAAGCAATGTCGAAGAGAATTCTTCTCGCGCTCGTAGCCACGGCAGGTCTCTGCTGCGGCACGGCCTACTCGCTTGCCGGCGATATGAATGACGACGGTGGCGCGAAGGTCATCAACGTGTCGGTGCGCGACGGCTCGAAGACGAACCGCCGCATCGTGCTGGGCCTGAACAAGGCGACGGTCGTGCAGCTCGATGCCGATGCGCGCGACGTGCTCGTCTCGAGCCCCGATATCGTCGACGCGGTTGTGCGCACGCCGCGCCGCATCATCCTGATGGCGCAGAAGACCGGCCAGACCAATGCCTTCTTCTTCGATGGCGCCGGTCACCAGATCCTCTCGCTCGATATTCGCGTGGAAAAAGACACCGGCGATCTGGGCGCGATGATGCACGCCAATATTCCGGGTTCGAACATCAAGGTCTCCGGCCTGAACGACAACGTGGTCCTCACAGGCACCGTTGCTAGCGCCAAGGACTCGACGCGCGCACAGGACCTCGCCGCGCGCTTCGCCGGCGATCCGCTCAAAGTCGTCAACATGCTCTCGATCGGCGCTAGCGAGCAGGTGATGCTCAAGGTCCGCGTCGCCGAAATGGACCGCAACATCGCCAAGCAGTTCGGCGTCAATCTTTCGGAAGCCGCGATGGCCGCGGGCGTTCCGATCTTCGCCTCTACCGGTAATCAGTTCGGCCTTATCGGTCACGCGCTGAGCGATGCGTCGGGTGCGCAGTTCGGCCAGGTTTGCGACTCGCAAATCCTGCCGGGACAGACCATCGTCCAGAAAGGGCCGACGCCCACCAGCCTGGCTACGCAGATTACCCGTACGACGCTTTGTAACGGCCCGAACAATGTGCAGGGCGTCGTGCAGGCGCTCGATCAGATCGGCCTCGTGCACATTCTCGCCGAACCGAACCTGACGGCGGTCTCCGGCGAAACGGCGCGCTTCCTCGCGGGCGGTGAATTCCCGGTGCCGGCTGGCCGCGACCAGCAGGGCAATGTCTCGGTCGCGTTCAAGGAATTCGGCGTCGGTCTGTCGTTCACACCGGTGGTGCTGAGCGCTGGCCGTATCTCACTGCAGATATCGACCGAGGTCAGCGAACTTACGAACACGGGTGCGTTCACGCTGCAGGGCTCGACGACCACCGATCCGACCACGGGCCAGACCGTTACGGCTCCTGGCCTGACGATCCCGGCGCTGAACGTGCGCCGTGCGCAGACGACCGTCGAGTTGCCGTCGGGCGGTAGCTTCGCGATCGCCGGCCTGATGCAGCACACGACCAAGCAGGTGCTCGATCAATTCCCGGGCATCGGCCAGATGCCAGTTCTCGGCGCGTTGTTCCGCAGTCGCGACTTCCAGAACAACGAAACCGAACTCGTGGTTCTGGTGAGCGCCTATCTCGTGAACCCGACTGCGGAAGCAAAACTTTCTTCGCCGACCGACGGCTATCAGATCCCGACCGATCCGGAGACGCTTCTGCTCGGCCGTCTGAATGCCAACTACAAGCTCGACGCCAACACCTCCGGCCAGAAGACCGCTTCGGGCTCGGTTGGCTACATCGTTCAATAGGAGTGCGTTCGATGAGAACGACGAAAGACATCATCCGGTTCGCCTCCATCGCAGCACTTCTGCTCGCGGGAAGTTGTGCTGCGCCGATGAACGATGGAACGGGTTATGTGACGGATCCGGCAGCCAACCATCCGATCATGGTCGAGCCGAACTATCACACGATCAAGCTGCCGTTCTCGCCGACCGATGCCGGTTTGATGCCGGAAGACGCTGCGCATTTCAGCATGTTCGTTGAGGAATATCTGAACAGCGGCAATGGCGCGATCTCGATCACGGCACCGTCCGGCATGAATGCCAATGCGGCCATCGGCTATTTCGGCGAGCGTCTTGCCTCGCTCGGCGTGCCGCGCGATCGCATCCTCGTCGGCACCAAGCCGCAGGAAGGTGGCGATAGCCGCGTCGAGATTGGCTACGTCGGTTACACCGCTCATGTCGAAGGTTGCGAACACGGCAACGACTGGTCGAAGGACTGGTCGGACACGTCGGACAATCAGCCGACGGCGAGCTTCGGTTGCTCGGTGCAGAAGAACATGGCGGCCATGGTCGCCGATCCGCGCGATCTGGTTCAGCCGCGCACGATGGACGCTTCCGACGCCACGCGTCGTGCGACCGTCATGGGTCACTACGAAAAGGGTGAAGTCACCCAGGCCGACAAGCACACCGCCGACAAGAGCGTTGAGCAGTCGGGTGCAAGCTCGAGCGTTCAGTAATTCACGGTCAAGTTTCAGGGATTTGACGATATGACGACGTTGCACGTTCCAGAGACCGAAGCGTTCGGCGCAAAACCGCACGAACGTCCGGTGCCGCGCATCTCGATCCATGCGTTCGTCGAGTTTCCCGACACCGGCGCAGCGTTGCAGCGCGCGGGTGCCGACCGCAGGCTTTCCAAGGCGCATCTCAATGTTCAGCTCGGCGGCATCGGCGCAGCGGTGGACCACTATCACGGCTCGGTGACGCCGAACCTGTTGATTGTGGAGACGCGCCTCAACGGACAGGCAGCGCTCGACGAACTCGACAAGCTCGCCCATGTCTGCGACGCCTCGACCAAGGTCATCGTCGTCGGCCGCGTCAATGACGTGGAACTGTATCGCGAATTGATGCGCCGCGGCGCCAGCGAATATCTGGTCGCGCCGTTGAGCCCGATGCACCTCATCGAGGTGATCTCAGGTCTCTATCTGGAAGAAGGCGCTGCTCCGATTGGGCGCATTGTAACGTTCCTTGGTGCGCGCGGGGGCTCGGGCTCTTCGACCCTGTCGCACAATGTCGGCTGGTGCATCGCGCACGAGATTCAGGTCAACACGACAATCGTCGATTTCGACCTCGCGTTCGGCACCACGGGTCTCGATTTCAACGACGAGCCCGGTCAGGGCGTCGCCGAAGCACTGTCCGCGCCGGAACGTCTGGACGACGTTCTGCTCGACCGCTTGCTGATGAAGCGTGGCGACCATCTCTCGCTGTTCACGGCGCCGGCCGCGCTGGAACGCGAATATGACGCCGGTCCGGATGCCTACGAATCTGTTCTGGAAGCTGTGCGCTCGACGACGCCGTGCGTGATCGTCGATCTGCCGCATGTCTGGGCGTCGTGGGTGAAAGCGACCCTGATCGGCTCGGACGAGATCGTTCTCGTCGCGACGCCGGATCTCGCTTCGCTGCGCAACGCCAAGAGCATGATCGAGCTTCTGCGTCACAACCGTCCGAACGATGCGCCGCCGCGTCTGGTGCTCAATCAGGTCGGCCAGCCGAAGCGTCCGGAAATTCCGTCCAAGGATTTCGCCGAGACGCTGGGTATCGATCCGGCCTGCGTGATCAGCTTCGATCCGGCGCTGTTCGGTCAGGCCGCGAACAACGGCCAGATGCTGATCGAACTGCAGTCGAATGCGCCGAGCAGCGAATCGGTCCGCCGCCTCGCGCAGATCCTCACTGGGCGCGCACCGCAGGCGCAACCGAAGTCGCAGACATCGCTTCTTTCCTTCCTCAACAAGGGAAAGAAGAGGGCCTAAGAGATGTTCGGCAAACGAGACAACGTCGCGCCTGCCATTCAGCGCCCGCCGGTCGCGAGCGTGCCGCCGCCCGCGCAGGCTGAGCGTGTCGAGCCGACCATCGCCGCGCCGCCGCGCATCGACTCTGCACCTGCGAAGCAATCCGCGCCGGTACCCACATCGGTCAAGGCGGCCGCGCGCGTTCAGGCGGACCAGCGCTCCGAAGACTACTACCAGATCAAGACGCTGATCTTCAGCGCGTTGATCGACACTATCGACCTTGCCCAGCTCGCGCAGCTCGATCCGGATTCGGCGCGCGAGGAAATTCGCGACATCGTCAACGAGATCATCTCCATCAAGGCGGTGGTGATGTCGATCGCGGAGCAGGAACACCTGCTCCAGGATATCTGCAACGACGTTCTCGGCTATGGACCGCTCGAGCCGCTGCTCGCGCGCGATGACATCGCCGATATCATGGTCAATGGCGCCAGCCGCGTCTTCATCGAAGTCGGCGGCAAGGTGCAGCTCACCTCCATCCGTTTCCGCGACAATGCGCAGCTGATGAACATCTGCCAGCGCATCGTTAGCCAGGTCGGCCGCCGCGTCGACGAAAGCTCGCCAATCTGCGACGCGCGTCTCGCCGACGGCTCCCGTGTCAACGTGATCGCGCCGCCGCTGTCGCTCGATGGCCCGACGCTCACCATTCGTAAGTTCCGCAAGGACAAACTGACGCTCGAAGACCTCGTGAAGTTCGGCTCGATCTCTCCGGCTGGCGCGCGGGTCCTCGGCGTCATCGGACGCTGCCGCTGTAACATCCTGATCTCCGGTGGTACCGGTTCCGGTAAAACGACACTGCTCAATTGTATGACGGCGTATATCGAAGCCGAAGAACGCGTCATCACCTGCGAAGACGCCGCCGAACTTCAGCTGCAACAGCCGCACGTCGTACGTCTCGAAACGCGTCCGCCGAACCTCGAAGGCCAGGGTCAGATCACCATGCGCGATCTGGTCAGAAACTGTCTGCGTATGCGTCCTGAACGCATCATCGTGGGCGAGGTGCGCGGACCCGAAGCGTTCGACCTTCTGCAAGCCATGAACACGGGCCATGACGGTTCGATGGGCACGCTCCACGCCAACTCCCCGCGTGAAGCCATGAGCCGTCTTGAATCGATGATCACGATGGGCGGCTTTTCGCTCCCGACCAAAACCATCCGCGAGATGATCGTCGGCTCGATCGACGTCATCATCCAGGCCGAGCGTATGCGCGACGGTTCGCGCCGCATCACCAAGGTGACCGAAGTGGTCGGCACCGAAGGCGACGTCGTCATCACGCAGGACCTCGTGACCTACGAAATCACCGGCGAAGATGAGACCGGCCGCCTCAAGGGCAAGCATCAGGGTACTGGCATTGTGCGTCCCGCGTTCTGGGAGCGTGCGCGCTATTACAATCTTGAGCGCGAATTGGCCGAGGCTCTCGACCAGCTGAACAGTTGAGGCGGCGATGCTGATAGCGGTTGTCGCCGTTTTGATGGTTCTGGCACTCGGCGGCGGCGTGATGGCCTTCGCCGGCGGCGCGCGCGAACAGCAGCAGAAGCGCATGGCGTCGGTCGCGAAAACGCCGGCAGCGCAACTGCGCGGACAGGTGCCCGGCGATACCAACGCGCTGAAACGCAAGAACGTTCAGCAGCTGCTCAAACAGATCGAAAGCAAGAACGCGGAGCATAAGCAAAAACTCACCATGCGCCGCCGTCTCGATCAGGCGGGCCTACCGGACGTATCAGCCAATGTGTTCTGGATGGTGTCGGGCGGTCTCGGCGCTGTTGTCGCGCTCGGCTGCTTCCTGACGCACCAAGGAATTCTCATTTGCTTGATGGCGGCCTTTGCAGCCGGTCTCGGCCTGCCGCGCTGGGTCATCGGTTTTATGAAATCGCGCCGCGAAAAGAAGTTCACCGCGGAATTCGCTAACGCCATCGACGTCGTCGTGCGTTCGGTGCGGTCCGGTCTTCCGACCAACGAAGCGCTGCGCATTGTCGCGCGCGAGAGCCCGGAACCTGTTGCCGGTGAGTTCGGTCGTCTTGTTGAGGGCATGAAGGTCGGTGTGACGCTCGATCAGGGCTGCAAGCGCATGTTCGAAAGCATGCCGACGCCGGAAGTCTCGTTCTTCGGAATCGTCATGACGATCCAACAGAAATCGGGCGGTAACCTGTCCGAAGCGCTGAGCAATCTCTCCGGCGTGCTGCGCGACCGCAAACGCCTCGAAGGCAAGATCAAGGCGATGTCGTCGGAAGCGAAAGCCTCGGCGGGCATCATCGGCTCGCTCCCGCCCGCTGTCATGGGCATCGTGTGGGTGACGACGCCGTCCTATATCGCGCTGCTCTTCACCGAGCGCACCGGAAACCTCATTCTTGCGGGCTGCGCGCTGTGGATGGGCGTCGGCATCTTCGTGATGCGCAAGATGATCAACTTCAAGCATTGAGAGCGCCATGACCGCAGATATCATGGACCTTCTCTTCGACCCGGCGTTCCTCGCAACGCTGGCGGCCGCGATCTTCGCCTTCGCCACGATCGTGACCATCGGCCTGCCGTTCGCGGAACGCGACGGTCTCGGCCAACGTCTAAAAAACGTTGCCGAGCGCCGCGAAGAATTGCGCGCCAAGCATCACGCGGCGCTGAACGCCAAGCGCGGCTCGCTGCGCGTCGAGGCAGTGGGCTCCGTCAAGGTCATGAAGGGCATCGTCGATCGCTTCGATCTCGCGCGTCTGGTGCAATCGGAAGGCAGCAAGGAAAAGCTCGCGATGGCGGGCTATCGCGGGCCAACGCCGGTATCCGTGTTTATGTTCTTCCGCTTCGTCATGCCGTTCGTCGTGTTTGTGCTCGCGCTGATCTATGTCTTTTTGCTCTCGCATCTCACCTATTCCACGATCACCAAGGTCGGCATCGCCATCGCGGCCGCACTGGTTGGCTACTATCTGCCGGACGTGTTCGTCTCCAATGCGATCTCGCGCCGACGCCAGTCGATCATGCGTGCGTTCCCGGACGCGCTCGACCTGATGCTGATCTGCGTCGAGTCCGGCATGTCGATCGAGCCGGCCTTTACGAAGGTCGCCGCCGAGATCGGCCAGCAATCGCCGGAGCTCGCCGAAGAACTCGCGCTGACAACGGCGGAGTTATCCTATCTGCCGGAACGCCGCATCGCGTTCGAGAACCTCGCGGCACGCTGCGGCCACAACGGCGTGAAAGCGGTCGCGACCGCACTGAACCAGGCGGAAAAATACGGTACGCCCTTGGGTCAGGCGCTGCGCGTCGCGGCACAGGAAAATCGCGAGCTGCGCATGTCGGAAGCGGAGAAGAAGGCGGCGTCGCTGCCGGCCAAGCTCACCGTGCCGATGATCATCTTCTTCCTGCCGTGCCTCTTCGCCGTGATCATGGGTCCGGCGCTGATGAAGATCTCGCACACGATGCACTAGGCCCGCGGGCGTGGTAATAAGTGGCGCGTCGTCAAAGATGCGTTCGATGAAGCGAAGCACGGCAATATTTCTGCAGACGGCGATTGCGCTCTTCGGTCTAGCTGTTCTTGTCTTCCTGCTGTGGGAGCCGAACGTCGAGGGCCGAAATGCCCACGCCACGCTTTTCGAAGTCTATTTCGAAGATGCGTTTCTGGCGTGCTGGTATGCCGCGTCGATTTTCTTTTTTGTGGCGCTCTATCAAGTCTTCAAACTGCTCGGCGATGCAGGAGGCCAAGGCTTTTCTGCGCGTTCGTTGAGCGCGCTGCAAACCCTTCGCTATTCCACGTTCGGAATCATCGCATTCGTTCTGGCAAGCGAGGTCTATCTGATCGTGGTCGTAAGAGGCCATGACGACATCGCGGGTGGCGTCGCCATGGGAACATTTGTCGGCGTGTGTTCTGCCGTTGCGTCTACTGCCGTGGCTCTGTTCGAGCGGAAGCTACGCGCACGGGTTTTGACCTAGCCCGATTAGGCTTCGTCAAACCTTTTTACGGATTGCCCGCGTCTGCTGTCATGCGCAGCGACGGGGTCTTGTGCGCGTCGATCTTCTTCGGCGGCGTCTGTGCGACCTTTGTCGGCGCAGGCTTGGCAGCGGTTTTCACCGGCGCCTTGTCCGTTGCAGGCGGCGCGTTTTTTGCGAGTTGATGCGGCGCGCCGTTCGCTTCCTTGACCGGGCCGGCCTTCGAGTCCGCTGGGACCTTCTGCATCACGACATTGGCCGGAAGCGGAAGAGGATGCGTGGTGACCGGCATCTGCTTCACGCCTGGCGCGTTGGACGCAACGGCGGATTTCACCGGAGCGGACGCCACCGGTGCGCTGGGCGGCGTGAGGCTCGCGACCAGCGCGACAGTCTGTGCGATCTTCGGATCGGCGGCGCCTGACGGCGAAACCTGCGCGATCAGCTGGCGTGCGCCGTTCAGATCGCCGGCCTGCATGCGCGACAGCGCGAAATTGTTGAGCACACTGGGGTTGCCGGGCTGGATCGCCAGCGCCTGCTGATAGGCGACGCGCGCATTGCCGTAGTCGCCGTTCTGGTCATAGGCGACGCCTGTCGCCGAATAGATCGACCAGTCACCCGGTGAGAGCTGCACGGCGCGTTTCAGGAAGTCGAGCGCTTCCTTGGCACGGCCCTGCTGAACGAGGGTCTTGCCGTATTCGCTGACGATGCGCGGATTGTCCGGCATGACCAGCATGAGCTGGCTGAGAGTTTTGGTGGCGCCTGCATAATCGCCGTTGGCGCGTGCGGCCTGCGCATTGCGGATCTGGATGTCGAGATCGGCTTCCATGCTCTTGGCCGAAGTGTTGCCCTTGGCGGCCGCTTCCTTGGGTGGCGGATTGCCCGCGGGCTCAAACGTCGAGCAGGCGGTCAGCGATGTGCCGAGGAGAAGGGCTGCGGCGAGTGCGGCGAGCGAGCGGTCCATGGACGAGCCTTTGGCGGTGTTATCCATCGCCCAGCATGCGCATCCCGGGTCAATAAACCCTTAATCTCATTAGAAAATTAAGTAAAAAGGCACGAAATCAGGCGCGGCCTTCATCGACCTCGATTTTGGACGCCCGGCCCCAGTCGAGCATCGCAGGGAGGGCCATCATCCGGTCCATATAGGCGCGCACCGGAGCGGGGACCTCGATGCCATAGGTTACGAACCGCGACACCACCGGGCCATACATGCAGTCCGCCACGGAGAACCGGCCGAACAGGAACCCACCGTTCTTGCCATGCTGGTCCAGCACGTCGCTCCAGGACGCGATGATGCGCGCGACCTGTGCTTTGGTTTCCTCGCGCAGGTCCGGCGTCGGCAGGCGGCGGGCGAAATCCATCGTCAGCTGCTGGCGCACATCAGGGAAGCCCGAATGCATCTCTGCCGCATAGGCGCGCGCGATGGCGCGGGTCTTCAAGTCATCGGGCCAGAGCTTCGCGTCGGCGTGGCGGTCGGCCAGAGTCTCGCAGATCGCGAGGCTGTCCCACACCGAATAGGTCGAACCGCCTTCGGTGATGTTGAGCACCGGCACGCGGCCGGTCGGCGAGTATTTGAGGATATCGGGGCTCGTCGTCTCCTTGCGCAGCGGCACGACGTCTTCATCGAACGGAACGCCGATATGGCGCAGCGCGAGGTAGGGCCTGAGGCTCCAGCTCGACCAATCCTTGGTGCCGACGATCAGCTTGTAATGCGTGCTCATGGATGGCTCTTACGTTGCGAATGGCGTGGGGCGTTTCTAAACTCGCGCGCGTTTCGAGGACAGGGTTTGTTATGCAGGTGAGCTTTGCGAAGAATGCAAAGGGTGCGGTGCCGCTCAACGCGGTGCGCGCCGCCGATCTCAAAGCATGGCTCGCCAAACGCCCGAAGCGCGAACAGGCCCATCTGAAGAGTGTCGGCTTCGCTGCGAAGGATGGCGAACTCTGCCTCGTGCCCGATGGACAAGGCGCGCTCGCGTCGGCGGTGCTCGGCCTCGGCAAGGGAGAAGACATTCTCGCGCTCGCGACGTTTGCAGAACAGCTCCCCGCAGGGACCTATCGCTTAGCCGATGTGCCGGATGCACAAGGTGGCGCGAATGGTACGCTTGCCTGGGCGCTCGGGACCTATGAATTCGCGCGCTACAAAAAGCCGAGGGCGAAAGGCGCGAAGCTTGTGCCGCCCGCCGGCGTCGATGGGGCGGAAGTCGCGCGCATCGCGGAAGGCATTTTCCTCGGCCGCGATCTCATCAACACGCCGCCAAACGACATGGGCCCGGAAGAACTCGCGGCTGCGGCGCGCGAACTTGCGAAGAAACATGGCGCGAAGTTTTCCGTCACCGTCGGCGATGCGCTGAAGAAAGCGAATTACCCGCTTGTCCACGCCGTGGGGCAGGGTTCCGACCGCGCGCCGCGCCTGATCGATTTCACCTGGGGCCGCGCGAACGCGCCGAAGGTGACGCTGGTCGGCAAGGGCGTGTGCTTCGACACCGGCGGCTACGATCTGAAACCTTCATCGGGAATGCTCTCGATGAAGAAGGACATGGGCGGTGCAGCAACGGTGCTCGCCATCGCCGATATGGTGATGGGCGCGAAGCTGAATGTGCGTCTGCGTGTGCTGATCCCCGCTGTCGAGAATTCCGTCTCCGGCCATGCCTATCGTCCGAGCGATGTGTTCAAAAGCCGCAAAGGTCTCACCGTCGAGATTGGCAACACCGATGCGGAAGGCCGCCTCGTGCTCGCCGATGCATTGGCGGAAGCGGATTCTGAGAAGCCTGAACTGATCATCGACATCGCTACGCTTACCGGTGCAGCGCGTGTCGCGACGGGATTCGAACTGCCGCCATTTTTCACCGACGACGAAACGCTCGCCGCCGATCTCATGCGCCATTCAAAAGAGACGCAGGACCCGGTGTGGCGCATGCCGCTGTGGCGCGGTTACGAAAGCGCGCTGAACAGCTCCATCGCCGATCTCAACAACAATCCGAACTACGGTTATGCCGGCGCCATCACGGCGTCGCTGTTTCTCAACCGTTTCGTCACCAACACCAAAGCGTGGATGCACCTCGATATCGCCGCGTGGACAGATCGTCCCAAACCCGGCCGCCGCACCGGCGCTGAAGCCACCGCTGCGCGTGCGCTTTACGCGTTGCTGAAGGCGCGCTTTGAAAAGAAGCAGTAGATCAATGAATCGCCGTGCCATCGTCTCGATGCATCACAAGACCGGCACCAAATGGATGTCGCAGACCTTCCGCGCCGTCTCGCGCGACCTCGGTATCGATTTTCACTTTTTTCCGGCGCGAAAGCAGGCATTGGGTGAGCTTGTCGCGCCCTGCATCATCGTCGACCGGCATGCGGTGTGGTTCACGGAGGAGAAGAGAGCCTCGGAGAAACTCATCGGTGACAGGATATTCCACCTGATCCGCGATCCGCGCGACGTCGTTATCTCCGGGATGCACTATCACCGCAAGTCGGAGGAGCCGCAGCTTCATAAGACGCGCGACGAGTTCGGTGGCCTAACTTATCAGCAGAAGATCAACAGCCTCCCCGATGATCATTCCCGGTATTTGTTCGAGATGGACAATACCGCCGGCAAGACGATCCGGAGCATGCTGGCATGGGACTATTCGAAGCTGGAGTCTTTTGAAGTCAAATACGAAGACCTGATCGAGGATACGGAAACATCGCTGTTTGCGGAGATTTCGGCGCATCTCGGATTTTCCGGCGATGAGATCACGCAATGCCGCGATGCGTTCTGGCGCAATTCGCTCTTCGGCACTGACGTCAAGAAAAAATCCTGGAAGCCCGACCTGAAGCAGACACATGTGCGTTCGGGCCGAAAGCGGCAATGGGAAAAGAGTTTCGATAAGCCGCTGGCGCGTGCGTTTCTTGAGCGGTTTCCGGATGCCCTCGTGAAGCTTGGTTACGAGCGCGACAACGCATGGATCAATGCGCTGCCGGAGCAGTGTGTGGATGCATCTCCCGCTGCGTCCGGCTAATAGCCCCGGCTCATATCCACGGTGTTGGGATGTTTCTCGCCGCGTTCGGCGCGGGTGATGCCGTCGATGACGAAATTCGCGGCCACACGCGGATCGGAGATCGCGGCGACATGCGGTGTGACGACGATCTTGGGGTGCTTCCAGAGCGGACTCGTATCGGGTAGCGGCTCAGTCTGAAACACATCGAGCGTTGCACCGGAAAGGTGACCGCTGTCGAGCGCCGCGATCAGATCGTTCTCGATCAGATGTCCGCCGCGCGCGACATTCATCACATACGAATCCTTGGGCAGCATCGCGAAGGTCTTCGCGTTCAGGATTCCGCGGGTGTCGTCGGTCAGCGGCAATAGACAGATCAGAAAATCGGTCGCGCCCATGAACGAAGCAAACTCGCCTTCGCTTGCATAGCTCTTGATGCCGTCGACACTCTTGCGCGAACGGCTCCAGCCAGACACCGGAAAGCCGAGATCGCGCAGGCGCTCGCCTGCCATCGTTCCGATCTCGCCGAGACCCAGAATGCCGATGCGCGTGTCCGCAGTTTTGCGCGGCAGCATCATCTGCGCCCAGCGGCTTTGTTTCTGCGTCTCTTCGAACGCCTTGGCGTGACGGTGCTGTAGCAGCACATGCATCACGACGTATTGCGCCATCTCGGTCGACAATTGCGGATCGACGAAACGCACCAGCGGAATCTGTTTGGGAAAATCCGGATCAGCGAGGAAGCCGTCTACGCCCGCACCCAGCGAATAGATCGTTTTGAGGTTCGGCAGCGTCTTCAGGAATCCCGGCGGCGGCCGGAAGCTCAGCGTGTAGTCGATGTCTTCCGGTTTGTATTCGTCGCGGCCGTGAACCAGGACATTGAGATTGGCCTCGCTCAGATGCGGCAGCCATAGTGGCGACCAGGCGAGGGGAACGACCATAAGAAGAGTGGGGCGCGTGCTCATAGGCACACGCTCCAATCTTTCATGGATACGATCAAGTCTGTCTTAGGACTTCTTCGGCGTCGCAGGTGCCGGTGTCGCCGGCGCAGCGCCAGCCGGAGCAGGCGTCGCCGGTGCCTTGCCGTCAGCCGGAGCAGGTGCTGCGGGCGCAGCTGCCGGCTTCGGCGCCGGGATCGCGAGCGGGCTGTCCGCCTGCGTGCGCAACCATGCGATCAGGTTGATGCGATCATCCGCGCTGCGAAGACCCGCGAAGCTCATCTTCGTGCCAGGCACATAGGCCGCGGGCGACTTGATGAACTTGAAGAAATTGTCGAACGACCAATTGTCGTGGCTCGCGCTCATCGCGCCCGAATACGAGAAGCCCGGATGCGTACCGCGTGCGCGGCCGAGAACGCCCCACAGGTTCGGGCCGATCTTGTTCGGTCCGCCCTTCGAGAGGTCATGGCACTGTTCGCAACGCGCAGAGATCTTCTGACCCGCCGCCGCGTCAGCCTTCGGCAGCACGGTGCCCCAATCGGGAATCGTCTCTTCGACCGGCGCGGTGCTCGCGCTGGATGCTTCTTCCGTCACGCCTTCGACGACATAGCCCGGCTTCGATGGCTTCTCGACGTCGAAGATCGCCTCGGTGCCGAACTTGATGACAAGAACGAAAATCAGTGTGCCCAGAACCGCGCCGGCGATCTTGTTCCACTCGAAGGAATCCATAAGGTCTGCTCCGCTCGTCGCGCGTGAAAGGGCGCCGACGCGCCCGTGTAAGGATCGCGGCGACATTACAAGTCCGCCCAATTGCGTCATTGCGGCGAAGCGTCGCATAAATCAAGGAAATCCCGGCTTTTCCCCATGAAACCCATCGTTCTGATCCCCGCGCGCATGGCTTCGACCCGTCTTCCGGGCAAGCCGCTGGCCGATATCGGTGGGGTGCCCATGATCGTACGGGTCTGGCGGCAGGCCGTCGCGGCCAATGTCGGCCCTGTGGTGGTGGCGTGTTCCGAGCCTGAAGTCCGCGAGGCGATCGAGATCGCGGGTGGCCGTGCGGTGATGACCGATCCCGATCTGCCCTCCGGTTCGGACCGGATCTATGCCGCGCTGGAGCATGTCGATCATGGCTATGCGCACGATGTGGTGGTGAATTTGCAGGGCGATCTGCCTGCACTCGATCCCGCCTATGTCCGCGCCGTGGTGGATACGCTCGCCGCGACGGGCACGGACATCGCGACGCTTGTTGCGGAGATCGACGACGAAGCCGACCGCAACAATCCCAATGTCGTGAAGCCCGTGGTCGCGTGGGATGTCGGCGAGGATCGTGGACGTGCGCTCTATTTTACGCGTGCACGCGCGCCGCATGGTGACGGGCCGTTGTTCCATCATGTCGGCATCTACGCCTACACACGCGATGCACTGACGCGGTTCGTAAAGCTCGAACCGTCGCCGCTGGAGAAGCGCGAGAAGCTCGAACAATTGCGCGCACTCGAAGCGGGCATGTCGATTGCGGTCGCGCGCGTGCCGGAAGTGCCGCTCAGCGTCGATACGCCAGAAGATTTGCAGAAAGCGCGCGATGTGATCGCGCGTCAGGGACATTGAGATGACTTCGCTGATCGCGCGCGCCAAGACCATCGCCTTTCAGGGCGAGCCTGGCGCCTACGCCAACCTCTCCGCGCGCGAGGCTGTGCCGCACGCGACCGCGATCCCGCGTCCGACATTCGATGCGGCGCTCGAAGCGGTAAAGAAAGGTGAAGCCGATCTCGCCATCGTGCCGGTGGAGAATTCCGTCTATGGCCGCATCGCCGACACGCATCTGCTCGTGCGCCATTTCGGCCGCGCGGTGAAGGGCCATGCGTCCACAGAGAAGAACGATCTCCTCATCGTCGGCGAACATTTCCACCGCGTGCGTCATCAATTGCTCGGCCTTAAAGGCGCGAAGCTCAGCGAGATCAAAGAGGTCTACAGCCAGCGCCCCGCGCTCGGTCAGGTGCAAAAGCTCATCAAGGAGCTGAAACTGATCGAACGTGAATGGTACGACACCGCGGCGAGCGCCAAGCATGTTGCCGAAATGGGCGATCCGAAATGCGCCGCCATCGCGTCATCGCTGGCGGGCGAGCTTTACGGACTCGACGTGCTGCGCGCGAATGTCGAGGACGAGCTGCACAATATGACGCGCTTCCTCATCGTCGGCGGCGAAGATGACGATGCGCCGAATGACGGTCGCGCGATCATCACCACCTTCCTGTTCCGCGTGAAGAACATCCCTGCCGCGCTCTACAAGGCGCTGGGCGGTTTCGCGACCAATGGCGTGAACATGACAAAGCTGGAGAGCTACCAGCTCGGCGGCTCATTCAACGCGACCGAGTTCTACGCTGACATCGAGGGCCATCCCGACCAGCCGAATGTGCGCCGCGCGCTTGAGGAACTTCAGTTCTTCACGTCAAAACTGATGATCCTCGGCGTCTATCCGGCGCATCCATTCCGCGCGGAAATGCCGTAACAGCGCGCCTGCAACCGTCAGATGAATGCGCCGCCCTGATGTGGTAACTTCTCCGAAGTCTTCGGGAGGAACCGCCATGTATAAGTCGGGTTTCCGCGCGCTTTTTGTTGCGGCTTGCCTCTTCTCCAGCCCAGCGGTGGCAAAGCCCCGCTATGTGACCCTCAACATGGGCGGTTCGCAGACCTTTCTGACCAGCATCAACACCGGCGGTGAAATCGTCGGGTTCAGCGGATCGAATTCTTTTGTTCGTGAACCGGATGGCACGATCACCAGTTTCACGCTGGACAACTATGCGCTGTGGCCCACGTCCATCAATGACAGCGGATATATCGCGGGCTTTGGCTACCACAGCGACAATCAAATCGGTTTCCTTCGCGATCCCGCGGGGACGATCACGACATTTGCGCCATCGGGCGCAACGATGACACAAGCCACCGCCATGAACGTGTCGCTGACGATCACGGGGCTCACGGCGGGCGCGGACCATGTTCAACACGGCTTCGTGCGCGCGTCCGACGGAACGATCACGACATTCGATCCCGTGGACTCGACCCAGACCGCGCCATTGGCCATCAATGATTCGGGCACGATTGTCGGTCGCTATTCCACGGCCACGATGGAGCGCGGGTTCATCAGAGATTCCTCCGGAACGATCACCACTTTCGACGTGCCGGGCGCGACCAACACGCAGCCGAAATCCATCAACGCGGCGGGCTGGATCACGGGCCTGTTCCGTGACGCTTCAGGACAGCATGGCTTCCTGCGCAGTCCGGACGGCGCTTTCACGACCTTCGGTAGCGTCCATGCGCGTCTAGATCCGCGCTGCATCAACAATGCTGGCGTTGTTACGGGCGTCAGCCGGAACAGCCACGGCTTCATTCGCAAGGCGGACGGGTCGATCAAGCTTTTCAAGATCGAAGGTGACAAGATCCACGAAACCAATCCCACCTGTCTCAACGACGATGGCGTCGTGATCGGCAGCTATTTCCAGGTGATGGGACACGGCTTCGGCACGCAGATCGGCTTCATCCGATTCCCGTGATGCACAACTCTTCTGCTCAGAGCGCTCAGTCTTCTAGACCATTGATCAGTGCGTGATACCGGTCGAGATCGGCGCGGCTGAAACAGCAGAAAATGACGCGCTCCGGCAAATCGCGCGTGCGCAGATGGCTGCTGATCGTCGAAAACGCGATCTGCGACGCGCGGTCCGGCGGCCAGCCATAGATGCCGGTGCCGATCGCGGGGAAGGCGATCGTTGAGAGGCTGTTCTCCGATGCGAGCCGCATGGCGTTGCGATAGCACGACGTCAGCAATTCATCCTTTTGGCTTTCGCTGTGCCCGCTGTTCCACATCGGCGCGACGGTGTGGATCACATACTTCGCCGCAAGCCGGTAGCCTTTGGTGATGATCGCGTCGCCGGGTGCGCAGCGTCCGATCTTCCGCAGATCGTTTTCCATTTCGATGCCGGCCTTGCGGCGGATCGCGCCGTCGACGCCACCGCCCATCTGAAGCGGCGCGTTCGCAGCGTTCACGATCGCATCGTAGGCAAGCAGAGAGATGTCGGCTTCGATGGCTTCCAGGCGGTGTTTCAGCGTCATGACGGGAGACTACTCCGACGCCCATGCCTTGATGAGGTGGTGGGCAATCGCGATCGACGGCGGCACCGCAATGTCGGGCATGCGTTCGCCGGCGATCAGGCGCTTGGCTTCGTCACGGGTGAGCCAGCGGCCGTCGCTGATTTCTTCGCCGTCGGGTTTGAAGTCGCGGCTTTCGGCTTCGGCGATGCAGCCGATCATTAGCGATGAGGGAAACGGCCAGGGCTGTGTCGCGACATAGCGCACGGCGCCGACTTTCAGATTCACTTCCTCCATCAATTCGCGGCGCACCGCCTCTTCGATGGTTTCGCCGGGCTCCATGAAGCCGGCGAGCGCGGAATAGAAATTCCCGGGGAAACGCTTGTTGCGCCCGACCAGACACGCATCGCCGTGTACGCCGAGCATGATCACAACCGGATCGGTGCGTGGGAAATGATCCATCGTGCAGACATCGCAATGGCGGCGATATCCGCCATCGGTAAGCTGCGTGCGCGAGCCGCAATTGGGACAGAAGCCGTGACGGTTGTGCCAGTCGATCATCGCCTTCGCCTGGCCCATGATCGCGGCATCCTTCATCGGCAGCGCCATCGCCGAGGCGCGCGCTTCGGTGAAATGGCCGAAGCCTGCGAGTGGTCCTGAATTCTCCGGATCGTTCGCAGCGGAAACGTCGAGTGCGAACAGCGCGCGCTCGCCTTCAAGCCCCAGAAATACCGACGGTGCATCCGGCGCGGCCATGCTCTCGCACAGGCCGGGACGGAAGAGGCCGAGCTCCGCCGCCTGATCGCGCTTCTGCTCGCCGATCAGGAAAGGCTGCAACCGCCACATCGGCAGGATGAGGGATGACGGATCGCGGAGCTTCGCTGCGAGCCATTCTGCGTCGGTGCGCTTTTCGCTCGCGCGGTTGAGAGGATTGCCGGTGAAAGGGATCATGAAGACCTCGAAAGCTTAAGCAAACTAACCATTTGCCACATTCAGACAAGCCGATAAGCACCAGAAAACACTGCACATCACGCGCGTGAGTTGTGGCCGTTAAGAAAATATTTGCCATGTTCGTTCAGCACGACTTTACGCGTGGCGTGGTCCAGTTGCGCATGTTTCGCGTTATCGACTGCGTTTTCCAGGAACACGATCTGCGTCTCGTCCTGCTTGCGGGCGTGCTGTGTCTCTTCGCCTGCGTCACGGCGATGGGCCTTGCCGGCCGCGCGCGCGTGGCGAGCGGCCGCGCGCAATTGCTCTGGATTTCTGGCGCTGGCTTCGTCGCCGGTTGCGGCATCTGGGCGACGCATTTCGTGGCGATGCTCGCCTATCAGACCGGCTTTCCGATCGACTACGACATCACGCTTACCGTGCTCTCCGTCGTTATCGCGATTGCGCTGTGCGGTGGGGGCTTTGCGCTCGCGATCAAGGGCGGACAGCCTTTTGCAGGCGGTGCGCTGACGGGTTCGGCCATCGGCATCATGCATTATGTGGGCATGGCGGCGGTGCGTGCGCCCGCGCTGGAGATCTGGGATTTCCGCTACGTCGCAGCGTCACTGGTTATCGGCATTCTGGCGATGGCGTTCGGCATGCGTCTGGTCGCGCGCAGACAGGATATGCGCAGCTACATGATCGGTGCGGGCATCTTCACCCTCGCGATCTGCTCGATGCATTTCACCGGTATGTCGGCCGTCGTGTTCCACTACGATCCGACGATTGCCGCGACGCCGGGCCTTTTGGCGCCAGATATTCTGGCGATCGCGATTGCCTCCGTTGCCGCGCTGATCCTTGGGCTCGGCATGGTCACGGCGGTCGTCGATCACCATCTGGCGGATCGCGCTGCAGGCGAGGCGACACGTCTTCGTTCGCACATCACAGCGTTGGAAGCTACCCAGAAAGAACTCGAAAAATCGCTGCGCGAGCGTGCGATTGCGCTGACAAAGGCCGACGAGGCCAGCAAATCGAAATCGGCATTCCTCGCTGCGATGAGTCACGAATTGCGCACGCCGCTCAATGCCATCATCGGCTTCTCGGAGATGATGACCCTGCAGGCCTTCGGCCCGCTCGGTAGCCCTCAATATCAGAACTATTCTCGCGACATCCATGAATCGGGAAAGCATCTGCTCGCGCTGATCAGCGACATTCTCGACATATCGCGCCTTGAAGCCGGCAAAGCCGACCTGCACGAGGAGTCGGTTCACGTCGGCGTGCTGCTGCGCGATTGCCTGCGCATGGTCGAGCATCAGGCGAAGCAGGGTGGCGTCGCGCTCAAGAGCGACGTGCCGATGGACACACCGCGCGTACTCGCTGATGAGCGCCGCCTCAAACAGGTGATGCTAAATCTGCTCAGCAACGCGGTGAAGTTCACACAGGAAGGTGGCTCGATCGTCGTGCGCGTGACGACGGCGAGTGACGGCATGTTCCTGTCCGTCGAGGATTCCGGTATCGGCATCGCGCCCGAAGATCTCGCGCGTGCGTTCGAGAGTTTCAGCCAGATCGATTCCACCATCGCACGGCACAAGGAAGGCGCGGGCCTCGGCCTGCCGCTGTCGCGCCAGCTGATGGAAGCGCATGGCGGCACCTTGACGCTGGAAAGCGTGGTCAGCGTCGGAACCATCGCCACAGCCACGCTTCCGGCCTCGCGGATTCTGGCCATATCGCGGTCCGCGGCCTAGTTCGGACTCGCCTTCGCCGCGCCAACCCCCTATATCCCCGCGCGGAAGTCGGTGGGCGCGTCGCTCGCTAACCTGGTCAGGCCGGGAACGGAGCAGCCATACCGAATCCGACACGGGTCATCGGCTTCCACCTTCCTTTCCACAAACATTTGCCGGAATCCGCGCGACCGCGCGGTGCGGCTTGCTATACTCGCGCTATGGATCAGGAACCCGGTCTCGGATTGGACACGCTGCCTGCAAAGCAGGAGGCTTATCGCGTCCTCGCGCGCAAATACCGCCCGCAGGATTTCACCGGCCTGATCGGGCAGGAGGCGCTGGTCAAGACGCTCTCCAACGCGTTCGCGACCGGACGCATCGCCCATGCCTTCATGCTCACCGGCGTCCGCGGTGTCGGCAAGACGACGACGGCGCGCATCATCGCGCGGGCGCTGAACTGCATCGGCCCGGACGGTAAGCGCACCGCGCCAACCATCCAGCCCTGCGGTGTGTGCGATCCCTGTGTCGCCATTGCCGAGTCCCGTCACATCGACGTGCAGGAAATGGACGCCGCCTCGCGCACCGGTATCGAGGACATCCGCGAGATCATCGAAGGCGTGCGTTATGCCCCGGCGAGCGCGCGCTACAAGGTCTACATCATCGACGAAGTGCACATGCTGTCGAAGAATGCCTTCAACGGGTTGCTCAAGACGCTCGAAGAACCGCCGCCGCATGTGAAGTTCATCTTCGCCACCACCGAAATCCGCAAAGTGCCCGTAACGGTGCTGTCGCGCTGCCAGCGGTTCGATTTGCGGCGTATCGAGAGCGCTGAACTCGCCGGGTTGCTGAAGACGATCTCCGAAAAGGAAAATGTGAAGATCGAAGACGCGGCGCTGGCGCTGATCGCGCGCGCGGCGGAAGGATCGGCGCGCGACTCGCTTTCGCTGCTCGATCAGGCGATTGCGCATAGCGACGAAGGCACGATCACGGCAGAGATGGTGCGCGGGATGCTCGGCCTCGCCGATCGCGGCCGTATCCTCGATCTGTTCGAGAAGCTGATGGGCGGCAAGCTCGCCGAAGCGCTCGCCGATCTGAACGAACTCTACGACCGTGGCGCCGATCCGCTGGCGGTGATGCAGGACCTGCTGGAAACGACGCATTTCCTCACCCGCGTGAAAGTCGCGCCGAACGCCGAAGGCTTCTTCGACGGCTCCAGTTCGGAGGGCGCGCGCGCCGCAGCGATGGCGGCAAAGCTTCCCGTCGCGGCGCTGACGCGCGCGTGGCAGATGCTGCTCAAGGGTCTGATCGAAGTGCGCGATGCCACGCGCCCGATTGCGGCGTGCGAGATGGCGCTTATTCGGTTGTCCTACGCCGCCGATCTGCCGCCGACCGACAAGTTGGTGCGCGATCTGCTCGATGGCGGTGTGCCTGCGCCGCGTGGCACCGCACCGGCTCCGTCGTCTGGCGGTGGCGCGCCACGCGCAATGAGCATCGGCAATGTCACGGCGAGTGCGCAACGCGCGCCGCAGCCGACCATGGCGGCACAGAACGCGCCTTCACTGCGAACGCTCGAAGATGTTGTGGCGCTCGCAGCCCAGAACGGTGCGCCGATCCTGAAAGTGCATCTCGAAAACGATGTGCATCTCGTTCGTTTGGAGCCCGGCATCTTTGAATTCCGCCCCAGCCCGCGCGCGCCTTCCACGCTCGCCGGCGATCTGAAGCAGAAGCTCAAGGACTGGACCGGCATGCCGTGGGCGGTGTCGATCGCGCGCGAGGGCGGCGAACCGACGATTGCCGAACAGAAACGCTCCGCCAAAGCCGCGCGCATGGAAATCGTCATGCAGCAGCCGCTGGTGCGCGCCGTACTCGACCGCTTCCCCGGCGCCGAGATCGTTGCGGTGCGCGACGCGGTGGTGGAAGACGCCGCAGTCGCGCAGCCGATGCCGGACGACGACGCCTAAAGTTTCGCGCTTTGCGCCCGGCTGATCCCGAAGATCAACATCCACGCCGTCATCACCGCACGCACGACCTTCACCGTGCAGGCGATCGCGACCAGATACAGCCCCCAGCCGTGATGCCAGAGCAGCGCCGCACCGCCGACGGCGCCGGTCAGATAGGCTGCGATGATCGTGGCGATCAGCAGGGTTGGAAATCCACCACGGTCGCTGATGGTGATGTGCTGGTTCATGTAGCGGTAGATGATGGTCAGCGGCAGCCTGAGCCCGAACAGGTTGATGATCACCAGTTCTGCGCCAAGGAAGAACACAGGCTGCGGGGCGAGCACGGCGACGGCTTCCACCAGTACCGTCAAGAGATGGATCATGTTGAAGCGCGCGCCTTGCATCGTCACGCGGGTGTTCACGTCGTCGAGCGCATGGATTTTGTCGAAATGTAGCGAGACGACGATGAACAGCAGGCCGACCAGCGCGCCTGCCGACGAGCCGAGCATCACGAAGACGTCGTGCCAGAGTTCGGGTTGAACGGCTTCCATCGTGTCCTCCGCTAGAGGAAATTCGTTGGCCAGATGATGCTGCGCCACATATGGGCGACGGGGGAGTTGTCGAAGCCTAGGCCTTCGGCGGGCTGTTTGAAGTGCTTGCCGACCACGTCTTCGAATTCACCGGGATCGATCTCCACACCTTCCTCAAAAGAATAGAGATCGAACAACGTGATCGCCCGTGCACTGCCATACCAGCGGTGCTTGCGTGCCTCTTCGTAATCGCGCGTCAGGTACTCCGGGATTTTGTAATCCGCGCCCCAAAACCGCACATAGGCCACTGGGTATTCGTAGTTCACCGCCGGATCGGCGAAATAGCGCAGCGACTGGTGATGCTTCACCGCCCACGCGACTTCCTCGTCGACATACGGCGCGATCATCTGCGCGCCCCAATAGCCGTGATCGGCGCGGATCAATCCACCCAGCGCCACGTCATGCAGCAGACAGGCGAGCACGATCTTCTCGTCGTGTCCCGCCTTTCGCGCATTGCGCGCGCTCTGCAGCATGTGATTGACCGCGAGCTTGCGGAAGCGCAGGCGGAAGAAATCCAGGATCGCCGGCTTCTCCGGCATCTTCGCGAGCGCCGGGTTGTCGCCCACCATCAGCAGTGTGTCGGGTCCGAGCTGCGAAAGGATGCGGTTCTCCAGATCGTGCTCCGGATCGAGGATCGCGTCGATCGGTTGCGGAACGGTCAGTCTGCGCGGTTCGGACAAATCGGCATCGCCTCGGGTGACGGCGGCAAGCTTCGCAAGGATTTCGTGTCCCGGCTAGATCGCGTCCGGCAGCCTGACGAAAGACGGCAATGGCGCGGGCTTTACGCCGAAGAGCGCTTTTACGTTCCACTCCGCACGTTTCCGCGCAGCAAGCTCCGGCACAGCCAGACCGGCAAGGCGGTAATAGCGCGCGATCAGATCGCTCTGCCGGAGTACCTTGTCCTGCGGGTAGAACGAGAAATGGCTGACCAGAAGGTCGCCAAGAATATGTCCGGGCCTGCCGATCCGCGACGGCCACACCGCGCTGATCCATTCCTCGTCATCAACGCCAAGCGGACAGAAATCGTCGCCCGACGCTGCCGCCTCTTCGCCGAAGAAGCCGATGCAGTTGATCGAAAACCGCGACAGCGCGATTTCGAAATCCGGCACGCGGAAAATGTCCGCGGCGCCCGCCGCCATGGCTTCGAGGAATTTGTTGTGCAGGCACGCTGCGAACTCCGCACTCCGCCATCCCGTCTCGCATGCCGCCGAAGCCGACAGCGGCGCATCGATGTGAAGCCGGCTGTGATATTTGAGCAGCCAGGAACAGATCGCGTTGTTGATCACCATCGGCGACCACCACGCGTAGCGGTCACGCTCGCTTGATGCGCGCGCATAGAGATCGCGGCCGAGATGCGGCGGCAGATAGACAAGGTCGTCGTCCATCTTGATGTAGAAAGCGTCCGCATCGCGCGCATGCGGATAGAAGCGATTGATGCTGCCGACCTGGCCATCCGCGCCCTCGACTTCGATCAAACGGATCTTTTTGTGCCGCGCCGCGAGTTCGCGGATGTAAAGTCGGTCTGACTCCTTGCGGCAATTGTCCCACAGATGCCATTCGTCGATGCTGTCATCGGCGAGGACATAGCGCGCGAGGCACGCCATATAGAGATGCCGCCCGGCCGGGGTAACCACGATAATCCTGTGCGCCACGATGATCCTCGTGAACTCGCTGATTGCCGCCCCCGGCGCCACGTTTTTATCAGGGGCTGCCACTAGCGAAAACGCGAAACGCCACCAAAATGGATTGCTTCTGTTTCACATTGTTTGCGGCGCGCGAACGGCGTAGGAACGGGCTCGTCTGATGGAACTTTTGTAATGGCGTCTAACGTTGCGGGCCCTGAGATCGAACGGCTGATTCAGCTTCTGGCGAAACTGCCAGGGCTCGGTCCCCGTTCGGCGCGGCGCGTGGCGCTGACGTTGCTCAAGAAGCGCGAAGCGCTGCTCGAACCGCTGGGCGCGGCGATGCGCGAAGCGGCCGCCGCGATCCGCGTCTGCGATACCTGCGGCAATCTCGATACGACCAACCCCTGTTCGCTCTGCCGCGACCCGAAGCGCGACAGTCATGTCCTGTGCGTGGTGGAAGACGTCGCCGATCTCTGGGCGCTGGAACGTGCCGGTGTGTTCCGCGGGAAATATCATGTGCTCGGCGGCGCGCTTAGCGCGCTCGACGGCGTGACGCCGGAGAAGCTCAATGTCGTGTCGCTGATGAAACGTGTCGGCGAGGGCGTCGACGAAGTGATCCTCGCGGTCAATGCCACCGTCGAAGGCCAGACCACCGCGCATTATCTGATGGATACACTCGCCCCCACCGGCGTGAAGGTCACGCGTCTCGCGCACGGCGTCCCCGTCGGCGGCGAACTTGATTACCTCGACGAAGGCACACTCAGCGCCGCGTTCAAGGCGCGGCGGGGCCTTTGATCTCTGTC
>Ga0207639_10000275_pt1 | contig 36969 bp, 32 predicted proteins | sample KBSCornC32_FD_184299 | JGI IMG/M metagenome (GOLD analysis project Ga0207639, IMG submission 184299) | Corn rhizosphere microbial communities from Kellogg Biological Station, Michigan, USA - KBS Corn C3-2 (SPAdes) (version 2) | ecosystem: Host-associated > Plants > Roots > Rhizosphere > Soil ... | reverse complement strand
GACCGAGCGTGAAAACGGCAGTCCTCTTCATAATGATCTCCGTTGCCTGGATGCAAAGAGTATAGTCGCATCAGCAACTCGGACTGAACCGATTCGTTGCTGAAACCACCGGCAATCAAGGCTTTGTGCGTGGAATATCTGCGCTAGGGCGCGGGTGTCGACGAACCGGAAGTCGTGGACGTCGAGGTCGTCGTGGCCGGAATGACGCGGCCGTTCTTCCCCAAACCCTTCTTCGAATACATCGAGGGGTTTGATGGATCGATCGTCTCGGCCTCGAGGTTGGCCTTGACCGCGTCGCCCGCCGAATAGGCGATGCGATCGCTGTGCTGCGTGTAGTCGTAGGTGCAGCCACCGAGGGCAGCCGCTGCGACCACCAGCACGCCGCCGAAGCTCAAATATGTGAGGCGGCTCACGACCCGTTCCCCAGGTCGATGATGTAGCCGTAAGGTCCGGCCGCGCCATCGCCCGACTGGAAGCCTTTGATCATCTTGGGCGTCACTTCCATCTTGCCGAGCGCGAAGAACTCGGCGTCGTTGGGCGGCGTCGTCTTGTCCATCGGCGAGGCGACTGTCTGGTTCGGCGAGCTCGGCTGGACGAGTCGCGGCGTCACGATGACGACGAGCTCGGTCTCGTCCTTCTGGTAGCTCGAGGACTTGAACAGCGCGCCGAGCACCGGCACATCGCCGAGCCACGGCAACTGGTTCTGCGTGAGGTTGGTGTGCGACTGGAGGAGGCCCGCCACCGCAAAGCTCTGCCCATCCCTGAGCTCGACCGTCGCGTCGAGGTTGCGCGTCGTGAACACCGGATCGTTGTTGGGGCTGTAGCCGGTAAAATCGCTGACCTCGGGCGTGAGGCGAATCTGGATGCGGTTGCCGTCGAGCACGAGCGGCGTGAAGTTGAGCCGAACGCCAAAGTCCTTGTAGGTGATCGAGGCGTTGCCGTTCGAATCCGGCGAGCGGATCGGAACCTGCCCGCCCGCGAGGAAGCTCGCGCTGCCGCCCGACAATGTCGTGAGGTTGGGATCGGCCAGCGTCCGCACCATGCCCTTGGCTTCGAGCGCGTTGACGATCAGGTCGAGATTGAGCCCGCCGGTGATGACGTTGGCGATGAAGGTCGCAAACGTATTGCCGCTGCCGGCAACGTTCGAGCCGGATGCGCCGAGCGTCCCGCCGCTGCCGTTGAGGATGCGGTTGCCGATCGCCGCGCCGGTCGCAATTGGCGTGGGCGAGCCACCCGCGGTCACCCAGTTGATGCCGAGCTCACGGCCGGCCGAACGCTCGACCTCGAGAATGCGCACCTCGAGGTTGACCTGCTGGCCGCCGGTGAAGGTGACCGTGTTGACCACAGCCGGGTTGCCATACTGGGCGACGATGTCGAGCGCCTTCTGCATGGACGTCGCATCGGGCACGGTGCCTGAGAGCAGCACGCGGCCGTTGATGCTCGTGACCTTGATGTGGGAGATCGGCAGCGCCGCCTTGATGGAGCGCTGGATGCTGCTGGTGTCGGCGCCGACGGTCACCGCGAGAAGCCCGACCGGCGTACCCGTTGCCGAGAAGAGGTTGACCGTTGTCGTGCCCATTGCCTTGCCGATGACATAGACCGACCGGTCGGTGATCGGCTGCGCCTCGGCGATGGTCGTATCGGCCGCCACGATCTTTCCGACGGAATCCGAAATGACCACCGTCACCGCCTGCGACACCGGCAGGTTGATGCGCATCACCGAGGTCGTCGAAAGGTCGTAGTTCACCGTCTGGGCCGCCGCGGGGACGGCCCACGCGCAGAGCCCGATCAGCATCAGCATGCCCAAGGCAAGCGCGCGGAGGGCAAGGCGGGGGCGGTGATCTGAGGCGGCCATGGCGAAAATTCCAGCGAAACTCGGCGGATTGTAGCGTGGTCCGGTCAACGCCGGCTTAATTGACCTGCGGCGCTGCCGGGGCCGGGTTCGAGGTTGCCGTGGTCAACGTCGCGCCGTTCGTCCAGAACGGGCTGGTGAGCCGGATAGCCTGATTAGCCGGCGTTATCGCGCCGCCCCCCGCCTTGGCGTAGTCGGCGACCGAGAGCAGCACGAGCGACAGCTTGCCGCCGCTGAGGAAGGCATTGACCGCGACTTCCGACTGCACCGGATCGAGCTCGAGCGTCGCCACCGCGCTCTGCGCAAACCCCTGCGCGGAGGCCGCATCGGCGCCCGTCGCCGACGGCGTACCGGGTCCGAGCTTGTCGTTGATCGCCAGGACTTGGACGTTGTGAAGGACGGTGGTCGAGACCGACTGGTTGTTGGTGGTGCGCGTCAGCACAACGTCGACGTGGTCGTTCGGCGAGATGAAGCCTCCCGACGCGTCGTCGGCGGTGACCGAGACCGACACGGCACGCATGCCGCTCGGCAGCACCGAGGAAAGGAAGCCCTGGTCGGGGCTCGCGAGCTTGTCCTTGCGCACCGGTTCACCGGCAACGAAGTCTGTGCGGACGATCGAGCCGACCAGCGTCGTCATTGCGTCTGGCGTCGTCCCCTCCGTCAGGTATTCGGGGCGAACGGTATCCTTGGGGAAATCCTGCCACGCGAGCGAGTCGGCAGTGATGCGCTGGCCGACGCCGAGCGGCTGCTTGGTGACCAGCACCTGCATCTTGGGAACAACCACCTGCTCGACCGGCGGCGGCGTTGGGGTCGGTGCCGCCTGGTCGTGCTGCGTGGCCAGGAAGGCGGCGGCGCCGCCGGCGATCACCGCCACGCCCACCAGCGCGAGCCGCGAGCCCTTGATCCGGAAGCCTTTGAACCCGTCGGTCATCGATCGCTTCTGGACCGTCGCAGTCGACGTCCGCCGGACATCGGCGCGCATTGAATCGATATTGGGCCGCTCGGGTTTGGCAAAGACACGGCTCGCCGAGGGCGAAGGTCCGCTATCGCTCGACGAGGTCGGTGCCGGGTCGGGCGTACCGAGATCGATCTGTGCGGCAAGCCGGCGCTGGATCTCGGCGCGCATGGCATCGACCGAGTTACGCGGGGCCCCGTTGGGCGTCGATCTGTCAGCGGAGCTTGTGGGCCGCTCTGCCTCGGCGCGCGGTGCTGCCGGTTCCTCGGCATCAACGGCGGGAGCAGCGGCGGTTTGAGCACGTCGGAGCAACGGTTCCTCACAGGAGCGGCCATTCTGGCTACGCCGGAGCGTAGACTCCGTCGGTTGCGAAGCACTTTAGGCGAGAAGGATCACTGTTTGGTTCCGGCCTAAGGACCAATGCGAGCCTGGATGGCAAGGGCTTGTTCACCATGGCCGCCCGCGCCGCCCAAACCGGTTGACAAAGGGTTACCAGTCGCGCCACTAATACGTATTAGTGTTACGTATAATCGGTCTTTAGGGCGTGAAAGCGCGGGCAACACAAAAGGACGTGGCGCGGCTGGCGGCAGTGTCGCAGGCGACGGTGTCGCTCGTGCTGTCGGGTGGCGGACGCGCCATTCCGGCCGAGACCTGGGGGCGCATCACGCGCGCCGCGCAAGACCTCGGCTACGTGCCCAACCGCGCCGCCCAGGCGCTGCGCACCAGCCGGACGATGACCATCGCCTGCATCGTTCCCGACATCACCAATCCGTTCTACCCGGCGCTGATCCGCGGCATTCAGTCGGTGACCGACGGCATCAGTTACGACGTGCTGTCGGTGAACACGGACGGCCATCCGGAGCGCGAGCGGCATTTTCTCGACTGGTTCCGGCAAGGCCGTGTCGATGGCGTCATCGGCGTCTTCTTCACGCTGCGCGCCCGCGACTTCAAACCGCTGATCGATGCCGGCGTGCCGGTCGTGCGCATCGAATCCAGCAAGAAGAAAGGTGGCGACATCGCCATCGACGACATCTTCGTCGACAGCCAGGCGGCCGCCTACGAGCTCACCAACTACCTCATTGGCCGCGGCCATCGCCGCATCGCCATGATCGCCGGCCGCGGCGGGCCGCAGGGCGTGCGCATCGAGGGCTACCGCGCCGCACTCGCCGAGGCGGGCATCGAGCCGCATGTCGTGATCGACGCCGAATTCTCGGAAGTCGGCGGCGTGCGCGCGACCAAAGCGATCCTCTCCGGCAGCTACAAGCCCACCGCGATCTTCGCCGCCAACGATCTCATGGCCATTGGCGTCATGCAGTCGCTGCGCGAGCGCGGTGTCAAAATCCCCGGCGACATCGCCGTCGCCGGCTTTGACGACATCTCGGCCGCAAAGCTCGTCACCCCATCCCTGACCACCGTTGCCCAGTTCCAGGGCGACATGGGGGTCAAGGCAGCGCAGATCCTTATGGAGAGGCTGCGCGATTCAAAGCCTGGCGCCGGCACGGCGCTCGAAATGCCGTTCAGGCTGATCCTGCGGGATTCGACCTGACGGAAGACGACCAACATCCTTGGAGGAGGAACAGATGGAACGTCGCACATTCATGAAGGCCGGGCTCGCGCTCGGCGCCCTGCCCCTGCTCGGCCGCCATGCCTTCGCGGACGACAAGAAGCCGATCACCTTCTGGTATGAAGCGGCCTCGCCCGACAACCAGCAGCACCTGAAGGACCTGCTGATCGACCCGTTCAACGCTGCCCATCCGGACAGCGAGCTGTCGATCGACTTCCGCGGCGAGGACCTCGATAAGCAGCTCCGCATCGCCATGCTCTCGGGCTCCGGCCCCGACATCGTCTACACCGCCGGCCCATCCTACGTCGCCTCGATGGCGCAGGCCGGCCAGTTGCTCGACCTCGGCGACTATGCCCAAAAGCTCGGCTGGAACGACCGCATCCTGCCGCTGTTCATGGATCTGGGGAAATACAACGGCAAGCTCTACGCGCTCGCCAAGACCTACGAGACGCTTGGGCTCTTCTACAACAAGACGCTGTTCGCCAAGAACGGCTGGAAGGCGCCGACCACCATCGCCGAGATGGAGGCACTTGCCGAGGAAGCCAAGAAAGCCAACCTCGTTCCCTTCGCCGCCGGCAATGCCGACTGGCGTCCGACCAACGAGCACTACGTCTCGATCGTCCTCAACTCGATCGCCGGCCCGGAGAACGTCTACAAGGCGCTGACCGGTGCGATCCCATGGACCGATCCCTCGATCGTCGGCGCGATCGATAAGCTCAACGAGTGGTGGCAGAAGGGCTATTTCGGCCCGAACTATTTCTCGCTGACCGGCGAGCAGGCGTTCGCCCAGATCGCCACCGGCGCCGCGGCGATGGCCCCGACCGGCACCTGGAATTTCGGCACCATCCCGACCTATTTCCCGCAGAACAACGCGGAGCCGGGCTTTGTCGGCTTCCCAAGCGCGGACGGCGTCCCCAACCCGATCTTCGCCCTCGGCATCGGCTCGACCTTCTCGATCAACGCCAAGTCCGGCAATGCCGACGGCGCCGCAGCCGTGTTCGACACGATCTTCCAGCAAAAGTTCTATTCGGACATGAACTCGGTCTGGCAGGGCGAGTGGAACCTCCCCCTCAAGGATCTGAGCCAGGTCAAGATCGCCTCGACCGTCACCCCGCTCTACGAGGAGGTGATGAAGGAGCTCGCGACCGCCGTGGGCAAGGGCCAGTACGGCTACACCACCTGGACCTTCCTGCCGCCGGCCACCGACACGTATCTCGTCTCCGGCATGGAAGAGGTGTGGCTCAAGAAGACCACATCGAAGGACATGATGAAAAAGTGGGACGACACCTTCAAGCAGGAGAAGGATGCCGGCAAAGTCCCGGCCATCCCACCACGGGCAAGCTGACCGCGCCGTAGGTCTCCCTCCCACTTGTGGGGAGGGTGGCGGCAGCCGGGTGGGGGTGGCCGCACGCCAGAGCGGACGCGGCTCCCCCTCATCCGGCGCTTCGCGCCACCTTCTCCCGCGGGGGGAGAAGGAAGAGGCAGCGCGCCAAACTTCCCTCTCCCCTTGCGGGAGAGGGTCCGGCAGGGGGTGAGGGGTGGGCCGCGCACTCATCCAAGGAGGAACAATGGCGACGCAAGCCGAGACATTGGTGACGACACGAGCGCGCACCCGCCGGACGAGCGATGCTGCGCCGTCGGCGAGCCGCATCCACCTGCTCTATCTCGTCCCGACCTTCGCCATCAATTTCGCCATCATCCTGGTCCCGGCGCTGCTCACCATCGCGCTCGCCTTTTTCAGCTGGGACGGCATCTCGCCGCCCCAGTTCGTCGGCCTCGACAACTTCGTCCAGATCTTTTCGGACGGGGTGTTCTGGACCGCGCTGACCAACAACGTCATCTGGACGGTGATCTTCCTCATCGTCCCCGTCGCGATGGGTCTCCTCGCGGCCAGCATGCTGCTCATCGCCCGCAAGGCCCGCAACTTCTTCCAGGTCGTCTACTTCCTGCCCGTCGTCATCGCGACGGCGATCACCGCGCGCGTTTGGCAGGGGATGATCTATAGCCCGGTGACCGGCATCTTCGGCCTCATGCACCGCGCCGGCTTCCCGGTCGGCAATCCCCTCGCCGGCACGTCCACCGCCCTCTATGGCGTCGCGACCGTCGACCTCTGGCACTGGTGGGGGTTTCTCTGCGTCATCTTCTTTGCCGCCCTCCGCCAGGTGCCGGCCGAGCACATCGAGGCGGCGCGGCTCGAGGGCGCCAACTACGGCCAGATGCTGCGCTACGTGCTGCTGCCCGCCATCCGCCCCACCATCACGCTGATGATGATCCTCACCGTCATCTGGTCGTTCCTCGTCTTCGACTTCGTCTACATCCTGACCCAGGGCGGCCCCGCCTTTTCGAGCGAGGTCCTCTCGACCCTCGCCTACCGGCACGCCTTCTACGACCTCAACGTCGGCGGGGCCGCGGCTGTCGCGCTCATCATCTCCTGCTTCGGGCTGATCGCGACCTTCTTCTACGTCCGCATCCAGACGCGGGAGGAAGCGCTGTGAAGGTCGTCGAAAGCCGCCTCACCATGACGGTGACTTACGTGGTGCTCGGCATCGGCGCGTTCATCGCGCTGTTCCCGATCGCACTGCTCGTCGTCAATTCGCTGAAACCCGCGGCGGCGATCGTCGTGAGCCCGCTGTCGCCGCCCTTCCCGCCCCGCTGGGACAATTTCGTCCACGCCTGGCGCGATGCGCATTTCTCGCAGACCTTCGTCAATTCCGCGCTGCTCACCGCCATGACGATCGTACTCGTCTGCACCACGGGCTCGCTCACTGCCTATGTGCTGGCGCGGCGCAAGATCAAGGCGTGGCAACTCGCAACGTTCTACCTGATGGCGACGACCACGGCGCCGATCCAGCTCTTCCTGTTCCCGCTCTATTTCGGCTTTGCCAAGCTCGGCTGGATCAACAGCCCCCCGGCGGTGTCGCTGATCTATACAGCGCTCTACAGCCCGTTCGCGGTGATGCTGCTCCGCACCTATTTTCTCGCCGTGCCGAAGGAGGTCGAGGAAGCCGCGCTGGTCGATGGCGCCAACCACTGGCAGGTTTTCACCCGCGTCATGCTGCCCATCGTCTCGCCCGGCCTGCTGACGGTGGCGCTGATCATCGGGCTCTATTCGTGGAACGAGTTCCTGATCGCCACGACCTTCCTGCAGAAGGCTGACAAGCAGACCGCCGTCATCGCCTTCAACCTCCTCTCCGGCCAGTACAGCTCGGACTGGGGTGAGATCATGGCCGCCGCGCTCATCATCGTGCTGCCGGTGGTCGTCCTGTTCCTCTTCATGCAGCGCCGGTTCATCGAAGGCATGGCCGGCGGATCGATCAAGGGCTGACGCCCAAAAACCATATTCCGGGAGGCCGAAGTGCAAATTCCGAACGATTACCTCGAGCGCGTCTACGCCGGCGTTTTGGGCAAGCTCGTGGGCGTCTATCTGGGTCGGCCCTTCGAGGGCTGGACCTACCAGAAGATCATGAAGGAGCTCGGGCCGATCGAGTACTACGTGCACGAGCGGCTCAACCAGCCGCTGGTCGTGACCGACGACGACGTCGCCGGCACCTTCACCTTCGTCCGTGCGCTCGAGGACTATCGCCTCTCGCCCGACCTCAGCGCCGAGGAGATCGGCAAGACCTGGCTCAACTACATCGTCGAGGAGCGGTCGATCCTCTGGTGGGGCGGCAGCGGCAACTCGACCGAGCACACCGCCTGGCTCAACCTCAAGCGCGGGGTTCCCGCCCCGGCCTCCGGCTCGATCGCCACCAACGGCTCGACTGTGGCGGAGCAGATCGGCGCGCAGATCTTCATCGATGGCTGGGGCATGGTGGCACCCGGCCAGCCAGCGCTCGCCGCCAAGCTCGCCGAGCAGGCCGGCAAGGTCTCGCACGACGGCGAATCCGTGCACGCGGCGATGCTTTGGGCGGCGATGGAGGCGGAAGCCTTCGTCAACTCCGACATCGACCATCTGCTCGATACCGGGCTCTCCACCATCCCGCGCGACAGCCTGATCGCCAAGCTGATCGCCGACATCCGCGCCTGGCACAAGACCCACCCCGACTGGCGCGATGCCCGCCAGAAGATCGAGGACAAATACGGCTACGACAAATATCCGGGCAACTGCCACGTCGTCCCCAACCACGCGCTGATGGTCATGGCGGTGCTCTATGCGCCCGACGATTTCCAGAAGGCCGAGATGATCGTCAACACCTCGGGCTGGGACACCGACTGCAACGCCGGAAACGTTGGCTGCCTGATGGCTATCCGGCTCGGGCTCGACGGGCTCGAAGCGGGCCCCGACTGGCGCGGCCCCGTCGCCGACCGGCTGATCATTTCGTCGGCCGATGGCGGCAATTCGATCAACGACGCCGTGCGCACATCATACTTCCTCGCCAACATGGGCCTCCAGCTTTCGGGTGGCGCCGCCCTCGCCGCCCCCAAGGACGGCGCGCAGTTCCACTTCTCGCTGCCCGGCAGCGTGCAAGGATTCCGTCCAGTGTTCGGTATCGACGCCAACCGCGCCATCACCACCGACAATGTCGAGTTCGAAGGCTCGCGCGCCCTCGCCGTCCGTTACGCGGCGCTCGGGCCGAGCCAGGTCGCGGCCGTGACGACCCCGACCTTCACGCCGCGCGAGGTGCTCAACATGCGCACCTACGATCTTATGGCAACGCCGCTGGTCTATCCCGGCCAAACGCTCAAGGCCCGTGTCGTCGCCGACCGTGGAAACACCGGCAAGGTTACGGTCCGCCTGCGCGCCCGCGTCTACGACGAGCACGATGAACTGCGCGACCTCGACGGCGCCGCCGTGACCCTCGCGCCCGGCGAAAGCCGCGTGCTCGAATGGACGCTGCCCGATCTCGATGGCCAGCCCATCGGCGAAGTCGGCGTCGCCCTCGCCGCCGATGGCCGGCGTGCCGACGGGACGGTCATCGTCGACTACCTCCGCTGGGATGGCGCGCCCAAGCTCACGCTACATCGCCCTGCCGGCGACGGCGATTTCTGGCGCCGCGCCTGGGTCAACGGCGTCGATTTCTTCTCGAAGCGCTTCCCGCCGAGCTTCCGCATCTCGCACAACCGGGGCGAGGGCCTGATCATCCACGGCACGCGGCAGTGGACCGACTACACGGTGAAGACCGAGATCATGATCCACCTCGGCAACTATGGCGGCGTCACGCTGCGTACCCAGGGCCTCCGCCGCTACTACGCCATCCGGCTCACCCGCCAGAACCAGCTCCAGATCGTCCGCGTGCGTGATGACGAGACCAAGGTGCTGGCCGAGGTGCCGTTCACGTTGACGTTCGAAAAGAAGCTGGCGGTGGAAGGCACGGTCAAAGGATCAACGGTCAGCGCCACGGTCGATGGCGTCGCCATCACCGCGACCGACAACGATCCCGTTGCCTTCGCAGACGGCGGCGTCGGCCTGCTGATCCACGAGGGGGCGCTATCGGCCGACTGGGTGACGATAGGGTCCTAGCCCGCCGAAAACAGGCGCATCAACCACGGCGTCATTCCCGCGAAGGCGGGAATCTAGTTTGAGGCAAACGCCGCGATCGTGGCAAACTGGATCCCCGCCTTCGCGGGGATGACGGGCGGTCGAGGCGGCCGCTACGCCCTACGTAGCTGCGGCCCTAAGACCGCCCTTCGATCTTCACATGATTGTTGGACGGCACCGGATAGTCCTCCGGCGGCTGGTTCTCGATGCCGCGGATGCGCTCCTCGGCAATCTCGATGGCCCGCGTCCCATCCAGCACCCGAAACGTCGCATCGTACCGGCGCTCCTCGCCGTGCTCGAGCCAGATCATCTCGCCGCGTTCACGGGCGGCGAGATTGCCGAGCACATGGTGGGTGGAAGGCTCGATGCCGAGCGCATACTGCCCCGCCTGAAAATTCTGCCATTCGTAGAAGCAGGGAAACTGGTCCTTGCGCGTCACCACCTCAAAGCCGAGACCAAGGCGATCGTTGACCAGCGCGATCGGCACCTCGCCGACCTCGTCAGCGGCCATCTCGTGCTGCCAGACCTGCTCGTGAAAATCGAGCTTCGGCCCAGGCAGCGTGCGGTAGCCAACGCCCTGCTTCTTGTAGTTCGCGCCGGCGTGCGCCGCCCACACCACGTCGCGGATCGGCGCCAGATAGCGCGAGCCCTCGTCGAGCACCGGGTAGGCGACATTGATGTGGTACATCAGCATGTGAGGCGTCTTGTAGAAGCCGTGATTGACGACCCGGTCGTGCAGCTGGATTTCGCTGGTGCCGACCTCCGCCTCGAGGCGGCGAATGAGGTGCAAGTCTTCGCCGAACACCGTCGATTGCTGCACCACGCCCTCGGCCCAGAGGAAGCACCGATCGCCTTCCCACCGCTCGCCGTAGCCGGTCAGCCTCGCGGGTATGGTCGAGATGCGCCCGTGTAGCGAGTGGCTGACGGTCTTCTTCGGCGCATAGACATAGGTCTCGGCCGGCACTTCGTTCATGAAGAGGATGTGGTCGAGCCCGCAGGTGACGAGGAGGCCCGAGAACGACCGCGCCCAGGCAAGGCCGCCCTCCCCTTCGTACTCGTGAAGGCCCGGGTGGCGAAATCCGGCCGGCGAGTTCCAGCCGATCGACAGGCCCTTGTAGCTGCAGTCGGCGATGTCCATCGCCCGGTCGACCAGCACCGTGAAGACGAGCCCACTGCCGGTCTTGAACTCAAGCATGCGGATGCCGCGCCCGAGCCCATCGCCAAGCGTCATCAGCCGGACGCCGGCAAACTGCGACAGCATCCCGCTTCGTTCTTCGATCTCGCGGCGCGAAAGCGTCCTGCCAAAAAGCTCAACCACCGGCTTGTCGCCCCCGTGCCGTGCATCAACGAGGGCATAGTGACGAGAAACATCGCCTCAGCTCAAGTCGGATCATGCGGCGCGAAGCCCTCGCCGATCTACGCCGCGTGCCGCGCGGGCAGCTTGTCGACATAGGCGCGGATCGCCTTCATGTCGGCTTCGAACCGCTCGCGCTCGATGGCGGCCGCCGCGCGGTCGGGCATGCGCAACAGGAAGGACGGATGCACGGTAGCCCACATCGCGGTCCCGTCTTCAAGCGGGATCGGCCGGCCACGAAGCGAGGTGATCGAGGCGCCCTTCCCCATCAGTCCCGCGACCGCCGTTGCGCCCATCGCCACGATGAGCTGCGGCTTGACGAACTCGCGCTCGAGGTTGAGCCAGAACCGGCAGGCCGAAATCTCGCCGGCGTTCGGCTTCTTGTGGATGCGCCGCTTGCCGCGCGGTTCGAATTTGAAGTGCTTTACCGCATTGGTGACGTAGATTTCGCCGCGTTCGATCCCCGCCACATCGAGCGCCGCATCGAACACCTGCCCGGCGGGCCCCACGAACGGCTTGCCGGCGAGGTCTTCCTGGTCGCCCGGCTGCTCGCCGACAAACATGATGCGCGCGGTCTTGGGTCCTTCGCCGAACACGGTCTGCGTCGCCATCTCATAGAGCGGGCAGCGGGTGCACCCTTCCGCGGCCTTGCGCGCGGCCTCGAGCGTCGCAAACGCTTCCGGCATCGCCTCGGGAACGGGCGCCCGCGCCACGTGGCGGATGTGCCGGGAAGGTGGAATGCTGGCCTGTCGTTCGATCATCTCTTCCTCCGCTGCTTTCGCGCCGCGTATCAGGGAAGGAATGAGCTCGGCCTCAGGGAGGTTGCGCCAATACTTGACCGGCATTTCGGACTTCATCATCGCGACCTTGAGGCGCGCCGGGTTGAAGATCGACGCATAGTAGGCGCGCCAGGCATCTTCCACTGCATCCTCGGCGGGCACGTCGGCCTTGTGGCCGCCCGGCCCGAAGCGCAGCGCCTCGCCGTCCCAGAACGCCGACCGGTAAGGCGTGATGATGCCCCAGCTCATGCCGGCAAAACGCCGGACGAAGAACGGCGCCGTCGCCTCGAGCACATAGTGGTCGGGCTCGAACCAGGCGAGGTAACGCTCGGCGCCATCCGGCGCCGTGAGCTTTCGGAAGCGCACGAAGGCCGTCACCTTGTGTGCATCGCGGCGCACAGCAGAAACGCGCCGATCGAGCTGCCCGACATCGGGATCGGAGCGGAACGTCAGCAGGGCATGGTCACGCTGCAGCCGCCACAGCACGCGATAGAGCAGCCCAAAACGCCCGGGGTCGCGATGCTGGATCGCGGTTTCGCCGAGCTCGATGAACCGCTTCGGCACGGTGCCGACGGCGCGGGTTTCGACCGGCGCAATGTCGCGGCTTTCCGCCTCAAAGAGGTCGATTTCGCCATGCGGCTCGACCCACACCACCTCTTCCGGTCGCACCACGCCCAACAGCAGCCGCCGCGCGACCGTGCGCCACTCGGCGAAATCGTTGAGGGACTTGAGGAGGATCGTCGGCATCAAAAGAGCTCGAGCTGCCGCGGGGCGGGCACGAGCCGCTGCCGCAGGCGCAGATCGTCGGTAAGCCCGCCGGGCGTCCAGTCAGCGGCTTCGATGAAGGGCCGAACCTTGGCAATGGAGCCGGCAAGCCGGGCCACATCGTCGAGCCGCAGGCGATGATGCCGGCGGCTGCTCAGCAGCTTGTCGACGACCTTCACGCCGAGTCCGGGCACGCGCAGCAGCATTTCGCGGTCGGCACGGTTTACATCGACCGGAAAGCGGTTGCGGTTCTTCAGCGCCCAGGCGAGCTTCGGATCGATGGCGAGGTCGAGCAAACCGCCCTCCCCGCCGGAGACGATCTCCGGCGCGGCAAATCCATAGAACCGCATGAGCCAGTCGGCCTGGTAAAGCCGATGCTCGCGCATTAGGGGCGGCGGGCTGAGCGGCAGCCGCGAGCTCGCATCCGGGATCGGCGAGAACGCCGAATAATAGACGCGCTTGAGCCCATAGCCCGCATAGAGCCCGGCGCTGCGGTTGAGGATGACAGCATCATCGGCGCCGTCGGCCCCGACGATGAGCTGCGTCGATTGCCCGGCTGGCGCCAACTTCGTGGGCTTCGCCTTGCCGTCGACCTTGCCCTCCGGCCGCGATTCCTCCCGAACGGAAAAAATGTGCGCCATGGCGGTCCGGATTTCGGCCGGCTTCTTTTCCGGCGCCAGCGCGGCAAGGCTCAGATCGGTCGGCAGCTCGATATTGGTCGACAGCCGGTCGGCCCATAGCCCCGCCTCGGCCAGTAGTTCTGGCGCGGCATTGGGGATCACCTTGAGGTGGATGTAGCCGCCGAACTTGTGCGTCTCGCGCAACAGCCGCGCCACCCGCACGATCTCCTCCATCGTGTAGTCCGGGCTGCGGATGATGCCGGAAGAAAGAAACAGCCCCTCGATGTAGTTGCGCCGGTAGAAGTCGAGCGTCAGCGCCACGACTTCCTCGACCGAGAAACGTGCCCGCTCGACGTTCGAGGACGACCGATTGACGCAATAGATGCAGTCGTAGACGCAGAAATTCGTCAGCAGGATCTTGAGCAGCGAGATGCAGCGGCCGTCGGGCGCGTAAGAGTGGCAGATGCCGCTGCCCTCGGTCGACCCGATCCCGCCGGTGCCGACGCTCGAGCGCTTCACCGACCCGCTCGAGGCACAGGAGGCGTCGTACTTGGCGGCGTCCGACAGGATCGCCAGCTTTCGCTTCAAAGTGAGCTGCGTCATATGTTCACTCTTTGTTTCCTATGAACGCATAACGCGAAGCGGGCGACCTTGGCTATTCACAAAGATATGCTCGCCCCATCTGCGCGACGGGACGAGCACTGGAATGTCGCGACCGCTTAGTTGACGGCAGGCGGCTGCGGTTTCTCATGGACCGGCTGCGTCGGGGCGGCTTCCCCGCTCAGCGTCCCGGCGAGGCTCACGAGGTTGAGGAACTCGCTGCGATAGCCATCGGGATCGGTGCCGCGTGCGCCTGCGGCCAGCGTCTTGATCTGGTTGTAGCTGAGGGCGCCGGCATAGTCGGAGCCCTTGAGCTTCTGGCCGAACGCCGCAACCGCCGCCGCCCAGCGCGCATCGTCCGACGCCTTGGCGATATCGGTCACCGCCATCGCCGGGGTTACCGGCTGCTCGATGAGCTTGCTCGTATCTTGGCCCGGCAATTTGTAGCGGAGTTTTACGTCCGCGAGCTCGGCCGACTGACCGGTTGCGAGCGTCGGAGCGGGGCTTTCCTGCGGCACGGCCGGCTTCTGGCCATAGCGCAGCGGATCGACCGTGGGCGTGGCGCCCGCCGCGCCAACCGGCGTGATCTCGTAGAGCGCGGTGACCGTGTGTCCGGCGCCGACATCGCCGGCGTCGACCTTGTCGTTGTTGAAATCCTCGCGGTTGAGGGCGCGGGTCTCGTAACCGATGAGCCGGTAGGACTGCACTGTCGCCGGGTTGAACTCGACCTGGATCTTCACGTCCTTGGCGATGGTGTCGAGCGTCGAGCCCGCTTCCTTCACCAGGACCTTTTGCGCCTCGGAAAGCGAGTCGATGTAGCTCGCATTGCCATCGCCGTTCTGCGCCAGGGTCTGCATGGTCTCGTCGTCGAGATTGCCCTCGCCAAAGCCCAAAACCGAAAGCCCGATTCCCGATTGGCGCTTCTGCTTGATGAACTGCTTCAACTGGTCGGGATCGGAAATGCCGACATTGAAATCGCCGTCGGTCGCAAGGATCACCCGGTTGTTGCCGTCGGTCTTGTGCTCGTCGGCGAGCTGGTAGGCGAGCTCGATGCCCTCGGCGCCGGCCGTCGAGCCGCCCGCCGAAAGATTGTCCAGCGCCGACATTATCTTCGATTTCTCGCTCGCCGGCGTAGGATCGAGCACCACACCGGCCGAGCCCGCATAGGCGACGATCGAGACGGTGTCCTTAGCCGAGAGCGTCGAGACGAGGAGGCCGAGCGCCCGCTGCAGCAGCGGCAGCTTGTCCGGTTCGTCCATCGAACCGGAGGTATCGACGAGGAAAGCGAGGTTCGAGGGCTTCCGCGCGGTGATCGGCGGATCATAGCCCTTGATGCCGATTTCCATGAGCTCGGTGCCCTTGTTCCAGGGCGTCGGGAACACCGAGATCGTCGGCTTGAACGGCTCGCTCGCGGACGTCGCGGCCGGATAGGCATACGGGAAGTAGTTGATCATCTCCTCGAGCCGGACAGCATCGGGCTCGGGGATGCGGCCCTCGTTGAGGGCGCGCCGGACATAGGAGTAAGACGCCGTGTCGACATCGATCGAGAAGGTCGAGACCGGATCGGTGGCCACCGCCTTCTGCGGCGACTCCGCGAAATTCTGGAACTTGTCGCCGGTGACTTGGGTCGCGGCGCGCGCGCCCATCGTCGCGGCCGACATCTTGGCCATGGCCGGTGGCGGCACCATCACCGATTCATGCATTGCCATCGGCGCGGCAGGCGCCACCTGAGCCGCGACCGGCGCGTTTGCGTCGGCATCGGCGAGCGTATCGACACTCGTCACGTCACGGGCTGCTGGCATCGGCTTGCCCGCCGCAAGCGGCTCGGGCGTTGGCGCGGCGAGGCCGCCGACCTGCGAGGGCTGTGGGCTCTGGTTCACGGAAGCCAGGACCGCGGCCTCGTCCTGCCGCTCCTCATCGGCGGGCTTTGGTGACGCCTGTGGCGCGGTGCCGGTTTGCGGCTGGTCGGTCTCGGTCTTGACCAGCGCCGAAACTTTGTCGGCATTGCCCGCGTAGGCACCATTCGCGGCCGGGAGCGTATTCGCAACCGGCGGCGTGCCGTCCTTTGCCGGCTCGGGCCGTGGCTCGATCGTGCCCGTCGGCCCTTTCGGCAATGTCGTGTGATCGACCGGCGGCACGCCGATGATGGTCGGCTTGGCCGGCGTCAGCGCAGTGGTCGAATAGAGCTGGTAGCCCAGCGGCGCGAGAATGAGGAGGGCGAGCGCGGCAGTGCCGGCCGGTAGATAGCGACGCGTATCCATGGTCCAAAGTCCCTTCAGCTTGGAAACGATGGACATGAGACGCTCCGTCCCGCCGGCTCCTTGGTCGGCCGGCGAGATTTTTTTCTGGGCCTCCTGCGCCCGGTCGAACGCCATGAGGCTCGCGCCCACCGCACGCCGCCGCGCTTCCGGCGTCGGCAGCGGCACGTTGAGCTGGCTCAGGCCTTTGAATTCGTCGTCGTCGTTCATCTCAGAGCAGCCCCTTGAGGGCGCGCTTCGCCTCGAAAATGTGCCAGGAGACCGTGGCCTCCTTGATTCCCATGATGGTCGCCGCCGCCGCGTGACTCAAATCTTCCGCGTAAACCAGCAGCACCGCGTCCCGTTGCTTTTCCGGCAGCTTTCGCACCGCCATCCAGAGTTCGCCGGCCGCGGCCGCATCTTCCTGGTCCGGCAATTGGTCTTCCGGCGAGACGATCGTCAGCGCCTGAACGTTCCGGCCGCGCCGGGCCTTGGCCCGCTGCAGGTCGCGCACAGCGTTGAGCGTTACGCGATAGAGCCAGGTGGCAAAGGCCGAGCGGCCATCGAAAGAGGCAAGTGCCGTCGCCAGTTTCACGCACACCTCCTGCGCAATGTCCTCCGCGTCAGCCCGGTTGCCGCTCCATTTGTATGCCGTGCGGAAGATCAGATCGTAGTGCTGCTCGACCAGCGTGCCGAACGCCCGCCGGTCGCCGCCCTGCGCCAGGGCAATGAGCGTGCCGACGTCGGCCGCGCCCAGCGCCGCCGCATCCACCACCCCTCCCTGGACCTCCGGCATCGACGCCAAACGGTGCCCTCGAACGTCCCCCGATATTCCTTTGACGATACGGCGTGGCCAATCCTTGGCGGCCGGTGGAAATATTTCTTGCCGCCTCGGGATGGCGCCCTCCGCCGCAGGCGACTATGTGTGGCCCATGGCCGAGGGCGACAAACCGCAGGGGCTGACCAAGAGCCGGCTTTTCATCCTGATTTTCTTCGGGCTGGCCATCGTCATCTCGATCACGACGATCCTCGGCACCTGGGACGAGCAGAAGAACGGCGTCGCCGATACGACCGCCAACGCACCTGCGGCCACCGTCCCGGCCAAATGACCCCGCCACCACGCGCGATCCGGCTGGAAACCGCCCGGCTCGTGCTCCGCCCGACCGAGCCGGCCGACATCGATCGCGCCTTCGCCATCCGCCAGAACTGGAATGTCGCTCGCAACCTGAGCAGCGCCAGGTTTCCGCCGGACCGCCGGCACATGGCGGAATGGTTCACGACGCACGCCGCAGAATGGGCGGCCGGCACGGCCTACCGTTTCGCCATCCTCGCCGACGGCAATATGATCGGCATCATCGACATCAGCGACATCGCCGACGGCACCGGTGAGCTTGGCTATTGGCTTGATGAGGTGGTCTGGGGCCAGGGTTTCGCCGCCGAAGCCGGCGCTGCGGTCGTTCGCTTCGCCTTCACCGATGGCGGCCTGACAACGATCATCGCCGGCCACGCCGCCGACAACCTTGCTTCAGGCCGCGTGCTCCAAAAGCTCGGCTTTGGGGCCGCCGGCGAGAGGCTGGTCATGTCGAAATCGCGCGGCGAGGAGATCGTCCAGCGCAGATACCGGCTGGGACGAACCGACGTGGCGTAGAACGTCGTGGGACGACTTGAGCTCGCAGCCCGCCCTTCGACAAGCTCAGGACGAGGACGCGGGTGTTTCGGGCCGCGAACGGGGCGCTTCCGCCGAGCCAACCCCTCTTCCTCATGGTGAGCCTGTCGAACCATGGCCGCACACCCAGCGACCGGCTTGACGCGCCCCTGCCTGCGGCGCGAAAATGCTGGCATTCCAGCCGCTTGCTTCTTTGCGGCATCTTCGAGTTTGCCAAACATGTCTGTTGCCATGAGCGCCAGCCGGCGCCGCTATGTCGTCGCCGCCATCATGCTCGCCAACTTCATGGTGGCGATCGAAGCCACCATCGTCGCGACAGCCATGCCGCGCATCGTCGGCGACCTCGGCGGCTTCACCTATTACTCGTGGGTGTTTTCGGCGTTCCTGCTGACGCAATCGGCAACGACCGTCGTCTACGGTAAGCTGGCCGACGTTTTTGGCCGCAAGCCGGTGCTGGTCTTCGGCATCATCGTCTTCCTCATCGGCTCGCTGCTCTCCGGCTTTTCGACCTCGATGGCGATGCTGATCGGATTCCGCCTGCTGCAGGGCATCGGTGCGGGCGCCATTCAACCGGTGACCATGACCATCGTCGGCGACCTCTATACGCTCGAGGAGCGCGCCAAGGTGCAGGGCGTCATGTCGAGCGTCTGGGCGTTTTCGGCCGTCGTCGGCCCGCTCTGCGGCGGGCCTTATCGTCGAGCACCTGCCCTGGGCCTATATCTTCTGGATCAACCTGCCGATCGGCGTGCTGACCATCATCGGATTTTTGACTTTCCTCGACGAGCAGGTCGAGCACCGCAAAGCCAATATCGACTATCTGGGCTCGATCCTCTTCTCGATTGCCATCGTGGCGCTGCTGGTCGTCCTGACCGAAACCGGTGGAGGCCCGGGCGTCCTCGTGCCCTTGATCGCCGTCATGGTCATCGCCGCGGCTCTGTTCGTGCTCCAGGAGCGGCGCGCCCTCGAGCCAATCATCTCGGTGGCGCTCTGGGGCAAGCGCGTCGTCGCGACGAGCAACATCGCAACGATCTTTGCCGGCATGGTGTTCATCGGCGTCACCACCGTGCTGCCGCTCTATGTGCAGGGCGTGATGGGCTGGTCGACGGTCATCGCCGGCTTCACCCTGACGGCGCTCGTCATCGGCTGCCCGCTCGCCATCATGGCCGCGGCCCGCCTCTTCCGCCGCTTCGGCATCCGCCGGACGCTGCACTATGGCAGCCTCCTGCTGCCACTCGGCGCCGCAATCCTCGCGCTGGTGCGGCCGGAGAGCTCGCCGATCATCCCGGGGATCGGGGCGTTCCTGATGGGCGCCGGCATGGGCATCATCAGCCTCACCACCGTCGCCCTCGTCCAGGACAGCGTCGAATGGAAGGAGCGCGGCAGCGCCACGGCCTCGATCATGTTCGCCCGCAGCCTCGGCAACACGCTGGGTGCGACCGTTTTGGGCGCCGTGCTCAACGCGGGTATCGCGATCCTGGCCACCGGCACGCTCGCCGCGGCCATTCACGACGTCCTCGACCAGCCGACCGGCCTCGCCAACCTCGCACAGAACGCCCCCGCCCGCGCTCTCTTCGATTCAGCCCTGCACTGGACGTTCTACGCCGTCGTCGCGCTCGCGGTGCTCACCGCCATCTGCGTGTTCCTGGTGCCGATCCACCAAGGCTTCGACCGGATGGCGGCGACCAAGCGCGACGTCGACGAAGCGCTGTCGCCGCTCGGCGAGGCTGAACCGGGGGAATGAAGGAGGCGCCTGCGCTAGTGCAGAATCACCTCGTTCATCGGCGGCGGCGCGTTGAGGTCGAGGCCGTGAACTTCCACCAGGATCTTGTCGCGAAACCATTTGTCGAATGGCTCCTGCGAGGTCATGAAGTGATGCAGCGCCTTCTCGATATCCGGCGCCTCCCAATAGACCACCGCGAAATCCCCCATCGGCGTCTGCTGCAACCAGACCTTCTCCTGCGTCATGCCGATCTTCTTGCGCGATGCCTGTAGTTCGGCCTTGCGGGTCGTGGTCATTTCTTTGACGTAGCTCTTCCAGGCAGCAGCCTTGCCAGCCTTGACCGGCGTCATAAAAGCATAGTCCGCCATCTGCACCTCCCTGTGGTACAAACCGGCGGGCTTTTGCCTTCGCTCGGCGCGTCATGAGGGCCCGTCCGGGCACGCGTCGACCGATAATATTTGCTCGGCAGCAATATTGTCGAGTCGGAGTCTTGCTCCGACTTTGACTCAGGCCACGAGGGCCCTGGGCACCGCCTCGGCGATGAAGCCGCCGCCGAGCACTTCGGACGTGTCGCCCTCGTCGGCGTAGAAGACGCAGGCCTGCCCCGGCGAAATCCCGTACTCGCCAGCGATCAGCGTCACGACGACTTCGCCGTCCTCGAGCCCGATCACCGCCTGCTGCGGCGGCCGGGTCGAGCGGACCTTGACCTCGACCGGCAAGCCATTGCCGCCGGCAAGGCTGCCGAGCGCCTTGTCGCCAAGCCAGTTGACGTCGCGCAGCCGCACCGTGTGGGTCATCAAGGCATCGCGCGGGCCGACGATCACCTGCCCGGCCTGGTGGTCGAGCCGAACGACATAGAGCGCTTCCTGCGCCGCGATGCCGAGGCCCCGCCGCTGGCCGATGGTGTAGTTGATGATGCCGTCGTGACGGCCGAGCACGCGGCCATCGAGATGCACGATCTCGCCGCCGCTCACCGCCTCGGGGTGCATCTTGCGGATGATGTCGGCGTACTTGCCCTGCGGCACGAAGCAGATGTCCTGGCTGTCGTGCTTGTCGGCAACGATCAGCCCCATCTCGTGCGCCAGCGCCCGCACCTCGGGCTTGCTCATGCCGCCCAGCGGGAAGCGCAGAAAATCGAGCTGCGCCTGCGTGGTGGCGAAGAGGAAATAGCTCTGGTCGCGGTCGGTATCGACAGGCCGGAAAAGCTTCCGCCGGCCATCGACGAGCCGCGTCTGCACATAGTGCCCGGTGGCAAGTACGTCCGCGCCGAGGTCCTGCGCGACTTCCATCAGGTCGACGAATTTCACGCTCTGGTTGCAGGCGATGCAGGGCACCGGGGTCTCGCCCTGCCGGTAGGCATTGGCGAAGGGCGCGATCACCGCCTCGCGGAACCGCTGCTCGTAGTCGAGGACGTAGTGCGGAATGTCGAGCGCGGCCGCGACACGGCGGGCATCGTGGATATCCTGCCCGGCGCAGCACGCGCCCTTCCGATGCACGGCGGCGCCATGGTCGTAGAGCTGGAGCGTCACCCCGACGACGTCATAGCCCTCGCGAGCCAGGAGTCCGGCGACCACCGAACTGTCGACGCCGCCCGACATCGCGACAACGACGCGCGTGTCCTCGGGTCGCTTGTCGATATCAAGCGAATTCAACATGCAACTGCCTTCCGGATGGGTTCAAGGGCCAGCGGAATGGCGTCAACTAGGGCATTCACGGCCGGGATTCAAGCGCGCCAGGGCGGCAGCTTTTGCCGGGCAGGAGCATGAGGCGGGCGCTTCCTGCCCTGCGGTTGAGCTGAATCACCCCGCGAGGCGACCGGCCTAACCGCCTGAACGTGCTAGACTTTTCGAGGCTGGCCACGAGTTGGCAAGGCCCTTGCAAGGGATTGCCCGGACAGGTGCGTCAACCGGATCAGTACCCTCGTGACTTCGCATATCAGCGTTACCGCCGCGACCTCGACCACCACCCCGACCGGGCTATCCTCGTCGGGCAAGAGCCAGGATTCGGGGCCGCTCGGCATGTTCGGGGCGATCCTCGACAACCTCGCCAACGTCGGCAAGACCACCGCGGCGACGGCGGCGAACACCGACAGCGCGACGACCACCGCGGCCCTGTCGACCGGCTTCGTGCAGCCTGGGGCCGAGTCGTCGGCGAGCACTACAGCGACCTCGTCGACGACCGCGTCTGGCGGGGTGCCGTCCATCCTCGACCTGATCGAGAAGCTCCTCGGCGGCAAAGGCAATGGCGACGGCAAGGCCGCCGATGGAACTGCGGCAACCGGTGGAGAAGGCACCTCCACGGTGCCGTTGACAGCCACGGCAGCCGTGGATGCGACCACGGCCATCGACGCATCGGCCGACGCCGGCACGCCGCCAAAGCTGCTCAAGGATGTGATCGACTCGCTCAAGGCGATCGACAAGGCCGAGCAAACCGGCGAGCCAGTCACCGACGACATGCTGAAGAAGGCCAAGAAGGCGATCGACGCGCTGTCGAACTTCCTCGCCGCGCAGCAGCCGACGCCAATCGTCGGGACACCGGCCAGCCCCACGGATGGCACGGACTCCTCGGTCGCGGCCATCGGCAGCGCCACGGGAGCACCGGCCTCGACCCTGCCGGCGTCCGCGGGCGCGGATCCCGATGCATCTCCTTCCGATACGCTCGATGGCCAGAAGGCATCCGCCGAGCTCGCGACCGCCAAGGCCTCGCTCAACGCCCTGAGCAGCAAGCTCGATGCGCTCGCCTCGGCGACAGCCAAGGTCGATCCCGACCTTGCGAGCAAGCTGCAGGACCTGGCGAAATCGCTCGATCCCTCAAAGCTGACTGGCGACGTTGTCCGCCAGCTCGGGCTCACCGCCAGCGACGCTGCCGCCGATCCACAGATTGCGGGCGCGATCAATGGTCTCGTCAACGGCAAGGCGCAGACTGCCGCGAGCACCACGCCGACGCTCGCCGCGCCGATGCTGAAATTGCCCGCCGGCGGCGCTCTCGGCGCCACGGACAACGATCCCGAGAAGGCCACGGGCATCGTCGACCGCCCCACCACCACTTCGGCAGCGAAGTCGACCGCGGCACCCGCGAGCCCCAAGCCCGCCGACGCATCGCAGACGGCGGACGACGGCAAAGCCTCGACGGCTTCGGCTACTGCTCGCGCCGATCGCGCGGCGGACGCGGCCAAGGCTGCAACCGACACGCCGCCTGCATCCTCGTCCGGCACCAATGCCGGCGCTGCGGCCACGGCAGCCGTCGCGGCAACGACCAACCCGACAGGCGATACTTCGCGGCTGGCGCAGGTCGCTTATCAGCAGAGCGCGACACCCGCGGCGCAGCTCAACATACCCCAGCTCGCTTATGAGGTCGTGCGGCATATGCAGCAGGGCCAGAACCATTTCCAGATCCGTCTCGATCCTGCCGACCTCGGACGGGTCGACGTCAAGCTGGCGATCGACCAGACCGGCGCCGTGAATGCCCGCCTCACGGTCGAGCGCCCCGAAACGCTCGACCTGCTGCGCCGCGATGCCAGCCAGTTGGGACAAGCCTTCTCCCAGGCCGGGCTCGACGGCAGCAAGACCAACCTGCAGTTTTCCCTGAGCCAAAACCCCTTCACCCGCCAGGACAATGGCGGCCAGCAGGGCAGCAGCAACTACTCGACCCAAGTCGCAGGCGACGACGCGGATGGCTCGGATGCCGTCCCCGCGGCGTCCGCGGCAGTCGTCTACCGCGGCACGGCCAGCGCCAGCGGCCTCAACCTCATCGTCTAGGCAAGGAGCTTTTCCATGTCCGTCAGCGGCGTCTCTTCCAACGGCTCCAGCGGCACCTCGACGCTCTCGAGCGACACGACCATTGCTGGTAACTTCAATACGTTCCTCTCGCTGCTGACCACGCAGCTGCAGAACCAGAACCCGCTCGATCCGCTCGACACCAACCAGTTCACCCAGCAGCTGGTCGAATTCTCCTCGGTCGAGCAGCAGCTCAAGTCGAACGACTATCTCTCGACCCTGGTGCAGGCGACGCAGAACTCGGCCAACAACGCGGCAGTCAGTTACATTGGCAAGACGGTCACCGCTTCAGGCGTCGATTCCGACCTCAAGAACGGCCAGGCGACATGGAGCTTCAGCCTGCCTTCCGCTGCCAACGTCACGGTCACCATCAAGGACGCCAACGGCAACCAGGTCTACACCGAAACCGGCTCCCTCGGGGCGGGCCAGGGCCAGTTCAACTGGGACGGCACCGAGACCGACGGCTCGACGGCGCCCGCGGGCACCTACTCGATTTCGATCAACGCCAAGGACTCCTCGGGGCAGTACGTTGCGGCCTCGACCGAGACCACCGGAACGGTGACGGCCGTCGATCTCACGGGGACCGAACCGAGCCTCACCATCGGCAGCCAGACCGTCAAACTCTCGGACGTGACGTCGGTCCGGACCGGCTCCTGACCCATACCAATCGCGACCATCGTAGCGCGCCGGCGGCATCCCTCTCCGCCGGCGTTTGCACGTCTTTCGCTCGGCAAGCTGCTGCAAAAACTTAACAATTTGCGCAAGCCTTACCGGTGCCGGGGTAAGTTCCTAACCAGTTTTAACCTTCTCCTTAGCCAATTTTTAAGCGCACCGGTCTAGTCTTCGGCCAATGGTCAGGTCGAGTAGAGAGTAAAATGACCGTGCAAATGCGTCCCCGCGTAAAATACGTCATTGGGCCGGATGGTAGCCCGCTGACGATCGCGGATTTGCCACCGAAGAATACACGCCGCTGGGTGATCCGCCGCAAGGCAGAGGTTGTCGCTGCTGTGCGCGGCGGCCTGCTGAGCCTCGAAGAGGCGTGCGCCCGCTATACGCTGAGCGTCGACGAATTTCTCAACTGGCAGGCGGCCATCGACAAGCATGGCCTCGCCGGTCTCCGCACCACCTGGATTCAGCACTACCGCGAGGGCTGACGCCCGCGCCTCGTGCGCTATCTCTCCTCCCTCGACTCGGCCCGCCTCTGGCGGGCCTCTTCGTGTCGGGATCAGGGTGTCGTGCCGCCGAGATAAGGTGCAGCCGCCGGCCGCGCCTTCAGCGAACGATAGTAGCGCTCGACAGCGGACAACGCGGGCTTGTCGAACGGCGTCGTGAACCACCGATGCACCGCAACGCCGAGGACGATATCGGCGAGCGAGAGGCTGTCGCCGACAACGAACCGGCGGCCATCGCTGAGCTCGTCGTCGAGGATCGCCATCTTCTTCGTCCACCGGGCGATGGACTGCGCGATCTGCGCCGGATCGTCGTGGCCGGGCGTCGGCCGGCCGTAGGCGAGAAACGCGTAGCCCCACGTCGGGCCAAGCGCCGTCTGCTGCCAGGCGAGCCACTGCTCCATCACCGCGCACTGCCGCGGGTCGGCCGGGATCAGGGGGCTGCCCTCGGCCACGTAGCGCATGATGGCGCTTGATTCCCAAAGCACGAAGTCGCCGTCGATCAGCACCGGCACGAGTGCGTTGGGGTTGAGCCTCAAGAACTCCGGCACGTTGGGATCGCGGATCGGCTTGCCCCAATCTTCCCGCTCATAGGCAATGCCGAGCTCGTCCAGCGTCCACACCACTTTGCGGACATTGATCGAGGTCAGCCGTCCAAGTACGCGCAGCATGATCGCTTCCTCCAGGTGCGGCATTTTCTGCCGGCTGTCGCATTCTGCAAGCGTCGGTTAACCCTCTCTTTACCATCCACTGGGTAAATCTTGCCTATTCGACTGCGGGGCCAGAACCCCGCCGCGTCTGGGGCTCGGCGTGACCAACCTTATTCAGCTTCTCAACCGCCTCGGCGTGGCGAGAGTCGCAGCCATGGCGGTCGTCGCCGCGATGCTTCTCGGCTTCTTCGCGTTCCTGGTGTTTCGGGCATCGAGCCCGTCACTGGCCCCGCTCTACACGGGCCTCTCGCTCGACGACTCGGCGGCCATCACCAAAGAACTGCAAACCATGAACGTGCCGTTCGAGCTCCGGGGCGACGGCGATTCGATCCTCGTGCCGCGCGACCAGGTCACGACCGTCCGCATGTCGCTCGCCGGCGATGGGCTGCCGACCAAGGGACAGGTCGGCTACGAAATCTTCGACCAGCAGAACACGCTTGGCGCGACGAGCTTCGTCCAGAACATCAACAACGTACGCGCCCTCGAAGGCGAGCTTGCCCGCACCATCACCTCGCTCAACCGCATCAAGGCGGCGCGGGTGCACCTCGTGCTCCCCGAAAAGGAGCTCTTCAGCCGCGACCAGAAGGACCCAACGGCCTCGATCGTCCTCAGCGTCCGGGGTGAGCTCTCGGCCGGCGAAATCCGCGCTGTGCAGCACCTCGTCGCCGCCGCGGTCGAAGGCCTGACGCCGGATCGCGTGGCGATTGTCGATGATTCGGGGACCCTGCTCGCCTCGGGCGGCGCCGATGATGGCACGGCAGAAGTCGCCGGCGAGATCGACGAGCGCACCAGCGGTATCGAGGAGCGGCTCCGCCAGCGGGTCGACGATCTGCTGACCAATGTTGTGGGACCGGGCCGGGCCCGCGTCCAGATTTCCGCCGAGATCAACCGCGACCGCTCGACCAAGACGACCGAGACGTTCGATCCCAACGGTCAGGTCACGCACTCGACGCAGACCAAGTCGGTGCAGAATTCGACAAGCGGCCCGGCCGCCGACGGCTCGGTCAGCGTCTCCAATTCGCTGCCCGGCGCCGCGCAGAACAGCTCCGGCGCGACCTCACCGGCGAGCAACAGCCAGCAGGGTGCGACCAGCGAGGAAACCACCAACTACGACAACTCGAAGACCACCGAGACCTCGACCACCGATTCCGGCGGCATCAAGCGGCTCTCCGTCGCCGTCGCGATCGATGGCACCTATACGGACGACGGCAAGGGCAACCAGACCTACGCACCCCGCTCGCAGGCCGACCTCGACCAGATCAAGACGCTGGTCCAGTCGGCCGTCGGCTACGACAAGACGCGGGGTGACGACGTACAGGTGGTGAACCTCCAGTTTGCCCAGAAGCCGACGCCGCCGGCTGCCGGCACCGCCGGGCCCGGGCTCTTCGATTTCACCCGCGACGACCTGATCAACGGCGCCCAGATGCTGGTGACCCTCGTCATCGCCCTGGCCCTGGTGTTCTTCGTCATGCGCCCGCTGCTTCGCCGGGTGCTGACCCCGGAGGCGCCGCTGGCGCTGCCCCCAAGCGCCGAGCTAGCGCCCGCGGCTGGCGGCGCCATCATCGCGACGCCCTCCCTTACCGGCGAGGTGATCGCGCCGGGCGGGACGGCCGTCGGCTCCGCCTCCCCGGCCCAGAGCTGGGTCGCCAACGCCAAGTCCATGGGCGAAGCGCAGATGCAGACGCTCAAGACGGTGGGCACCCTCGTAGAAGAAAACCCCAAGCAGGCCGCGCTCATCGTGCGCGACTGGCTCAACAGCGCGGCGTGACGTAAATGGCAGCTTCCGCCGTCGCACTCCAGAACACCCTCGGGGTCAAGCAACTCGTCGTTGGCGCTGACGCCAGCCAGCGCAACCTCGCCGGCGACGAGAAGGCCGCCGTGCTGCTCCTCGCCCTCGGCCCGGACTTCGGCAAGCCGATCTGGGATGAGCTCGACGAGATCGAGATCAAGACGCTGTCGCGCGCCATGGTTCGGCTCGGCGCCATCACCCAGGAAATGCTCGACGGCCTTCTCGCCGAGTTCGTGGTGACCATTTCGTCGAGCGGCTCGATCTCGGGCAACACCGACACCACGGAGCGGCTGCTCCTTTCCTTCCTGCCGGCCGAGCGAGTCGAGGCCATCATGGAGGAAATCCGGGGGCCCGCCGGCCGCAACATGTGGGAGAAGCTCTCCAACGTCCAGGAAGACGTCCTCGCCAACTACCTCAAGAACGAATACCCGCAGACCATCGCGGTGGTGCTCTCGAAGATTGCCACCGACCACGCCAGCAAGGTGCTGGCCGTGCTGCCGCCCGAGCTCGCGCTCGAAGTGGTGAAGCGCATGCTCGGACTCGATCCCGTGCAGAAGGACATCCTCGAAAAGATCGAAACCACCCTCCGTACCGAGTTCATGTCGACGCTGTCACACACCAAGCGCCGCGACAGCCATGAGCAGATGGCGGAGATCTTCAATTCCTTCGACCGCCAGACCGAAGCGCGCTTCATCAACTCGCTCGAGGAAAGCGCCCGCGACGACGCCGAGCGCATCAAGGCGCTGATGTTCACCTTCGAGGACCTGCTCAAGCTCGAGGGTTCCGCGATCCAGGGCGTGATCCAGAAGATGGACAAGCGCGAATTGGCGCTGGCTCTCAAGGGCGCCAACGCCGCGGCCAAGGACTTCTTCTTCGCCAACATGTCGGCCCGTTCGGCGAAACTCCTCAAGGACGATATGGAGACGATGGGACCGGTGCGCCTCAAGGATGTCGATGAGGCGCAGACCAAGATGGTCGCCATGGTCAAGGACATGGCCGCGCGCGGCGAAATCATCATCAACAAGGGCAAGGCCAACGACGAGATGGTGGCCTGACCGATGAGCATCCAACCGGCCCGCTTCGCTTTCGACCTCGACCTCGGCGACAACCCGGCGAACGCCGCTTTCATGAGCGACACAGCGGTTGTCGCGATGCAGCAGGAGGCGCGCTCGCTCGGCTTCGCCGAAGGTTTTGCCGCCGGCGAGACCGGTGCCCAGGCGGCCGCCGCGCAGGCCTTGACCGCGGCCGCCGCATCGCTGGCCGACCGTGCGGGCCAGATGCTCGCCGGGCTCGACGCGGCACAGAAGGCCGCGGAACGCGACGCCGTCGAGCTGGCCGCAACGATTGCCCGCAAGCTCGCCGGCAACCTCATCGCCGGCCAGCCGGCGCGCGAGCTCGAAGCGTTGCTTGCCGAATGCCTGACGTCCCTCGCCGGGGTGCCGCACCTGGTGGTCCGCTGCCATCCGGACCTCGCCGAGCGCATGCGCGACATCGCCACCGAGCATGCCGCTGCCAGCGGCTTCTCCGGCCGGCTGATCGTCATGGGCGAACCCGAGATTCCGCTCGGCGATGGCCGCATCGAATGGGCCGACGGCGGCCTCGTCCGCGACCAGGCAGCCATCCACGCCGACATCGATCGCTCGATCGCCGCATACCTTTCGGCCCGCCAGTCCGCGCCAGCCAAATCTGAGGAGACGACGCCATGACCCCCGGCGAAAACCCCGCTTCCGGCGCCGGCATCACCTTCGAGGAGATGCGCGGCGGCACGGCCACCACCGATCCGATCCCGCCCGGCGACCGCACGGCCGCCGACCTCGAAGCCGTCTTCGACGTCCCGGTCCGTATCTCGGTGATCCTCGGCCGCACCAAGATGCCGGTCGCGAGCCTCCTCAAGATGGATGTCGGCACCGTCGTCGAGCTCGACCGCCAGGTGGGCGAGGCCATCGAAATCTACGTCAACGAGCGGCTCGTGGCGCGGGGCGAAATCGTCCTCGTCGAGAACCGGCTCGGCGTCACCATGACCGAAATCGTCAAGGCCACCTGAGGAGCGACCACCATGCGCCTGTTGATCATCGGAGCCCTCGACGGCCAGCTCTCGCAAGCCACCAAACTCGCCATGGACGGCGGCGCCAAGGTAGCGCACGCATCGACCACCGAGATTGCCCTCGCAACTTTGCGGGCCGGCCGCGGCGCCGACCTGCTGCTCGTCGATGTGATGGCCGACATTCCCGGTCTCATCGCGGCGTTGGATGCCGAGCGGTTCTCGATCCCCGTCGTCGCCTGCGGCACCGAGGGGAACGCTGCAGCGGCGGTCAACGCCATCCGCGCCGGCGCCAAGGAATACATCCCCCTGCCCCCGGATGCCGAGCTGATCGCCGCCGTCATCGCCGCGGTGGCCCGCGAGTCGAGCGACTTCCTCTTCCGCGACCTGGCTATGGCGCGCGTGGTGCAGTTCGCGGAGCAGATCGCCGCGTCCGACGCGAGCGTGCTCATCACGGGCGAAAGCGGCACCGGCAAGGAGGTGATGGCAAAATACCTCCACGCCCGCTCGCGCCGGGCCAACAAGCCCTTCATCTCGATCAACTGCGCCGCCATCCCCGAGCAACTGCTCGAAAGCGAGCTCTTCGGCCACGAGAAGGGCGCCTTCACGGGCGCTGTGGCGCGCCGCGTCGGCAAGTTCGAGGAGGCCAACGGCGGCACGCTGCTGCTCGACGAAATTTCGGAGATGGACATCCGCCTCCAGGCGAAGCTCCTCCGCGCCATCCAGGAGCGGCTCATCGACCGCGTCGGCGGTGGCAAGCCGGTGCCGGTCGATATCCGTATCCTCGCAACCTCCAATCGCAACCTCGCCGAGGCCGTGCGCGAGCGCCGCTTCCGCGAGGACCTCTGGTTCCGCCTCAACGTCGTGAACCTGAAGCTGCCGCCCCTGCGCGACCGGCCCGCCGACGTCACGGCGCTGGCCGAGCACTTCGTCGAAAAATACAGCAAGGCCAACGGCCTCCCTCTACGGCATCTCTCATCCGAAGCGCTCGCTGCGCTGGTCCAGGCGCCGTGGCCGGGCAATGTCCGCGAGCTCGAGAACACGCTGCACCGGGCGGTGCTGCTGGCCTCCGGCGACAGCATCGGCCCCGAAGCCATCGCCATGCCGGACGGCACGGGTCTGACCGAGGTCGTGCGGGCGCATTCGGCCGTGGCACACGCGACGCAGGCCGCGGAGGAAGTCACCCGCTCGCTGGTCGGCCGCACGGTTGCGGATGTCGAGCGCGACCTGATCCTCGACACGCTGGATCACGTGCTCGGCAACCGCACCCACGCCGCCAACATTCTGGGCATCTCGATCCGTACCTTGCGGAACAAGCTCAACCAGTATTCCGACGAGGGCATCGACATCCCCGCCCCGGGTGAACAGCGGGCGAGCGCCGCGTGACGATCGGAAGAAACACGGTGTCATTCCCGCGCAGGCGGGAATCCTGTTTGGCCGGAGACTCAATGCACTTGATCGAACTGGATCCCCGCCTTCGCGGGGATGGCGGCGGTGAACTGGTAAGGTTGGCGAAAAGGCAAAGGCGCACTCGTGGCTGACATCACCAACGGCGGTGCACCTGCTTCCACTGGCGCCCTTTCCGGCTTCCGCCTGCCCAGCCTCAAGGAAATCGGCGGCGTCCTTCGCTCGACGGACGTCGGGCTCGCCATCGGCGTCATGGCGATCATCGTCGTGCTCATCCTGCCGATGCCCTCGATGCTGCTCGACGCGCTGCTGGCGGTCTCGATCATCTTCTCCGTCCTCATCATGATGACGGCGCTCTTCATCCAGACGCCGCTGGAGTTCTCATCTTTCCCGACCGTGCTGCTGATTGCCGCCATGCTGCGGCTCGCGCTCAATCTCGCGTCGACTCGCCTGATCCTGTCGAACGGCCACACCGGCACGGATGCCGCCGGGCACGTGATCCAGGCCTTCGGCAACTTCATTATGCGCGGCAACTTCGTGATCGGAGTCGTGGTGTTTGCGATCCTCGTGATCGTCAACTTCGTCGTCATCACCAAGGGCTCGGGCCGTATCGCGGAAGTCGCGGCGCGCTTCTCCCTCGACGCCATGCCCGGCAAGCAGATGGCGATCGACGCCGACCTCTCGTCCGGCCTCATCAACGAAGCGACGGCCAAGACGCGGCGCGCCAACCTCGAGGCCGAGAGCGCCTTCTTCGGCAACATGGACGGCGCCAGCAAGTTCGTCCGCGGCGACGCCATCGCCGGCCTCTTGATCACCTTCATCAACATCATCGCCGGCATGATCATCGGAATGCTGCAGGAAGGCCTCTCCTTCCAGCAGGCCGCCGGCAACTACACGGTGCTCACCGTCGGCGACGGCCTCGTGAGCCAGATTCCCTCGCTGATCGTTTCGACCGCAGCGGGCCTCCTCGTCTCCAAGGCCGGTGTCTCCGGCTCGGCCGACAAAGCCCTCGTCGCCCAGTTCACCAGCTACCCTAAGGCGCTCGGCATGTCGTCCGCAGTGATGACGCTGATGGCGCTGCTTCCGGGCATGCCGTTTATCCCGTTCCTCGCGCTCGCCGGCGGCGCCGGCTACCTCGCCTTCCAATCCAACAAGAAGAAGACCACGCAGAAGGCGCAGGCTGCCGCCGAGGCGGTCGCGGCTGCAGCGGCTGCCGCTGCCAAGCCGGGCGATGGCAACCTTGCTGGCACCGACGAAACGCCGATCAAGGAAAGCCTCAAGATCGACGAGCTCAAGCTCGAGCTCGGCTATGGGCTCCTCGGGCTCGTCAAGGAGGACGAAACCGGCAGCGACCGGCTGACCGAGCAGATCAAGGCGCTCCGCCGGCAGCTCGCCAGTGAGCTCGGCTTCGTCATGCCAGCGGTCCGCATCCTCGACAACATGCAGCTCGAGCCCAACCAGTATCGGGTCAAGATCAAAGAGGTGGAAGCCGGCCACGGCGAGGTGCGCGCCGCCCAGCTCATGGTGATGGATCCGATGGGCAAGCCCATCACCCTCCCCGGCTACCACACGACCGAGCCGACCTTCGGGCTCCCGGCAACCTGGATCGAAGCGGCGCTCCGCGACGAGGCCGAGCTCAAGGGCTATTCGATCATCGACCCTTCGACCGTCATCTCGACGCACCTGACCGAGGTGCTCAAGGCCAACGTTTCGGAGCTGCTGAGCTACGCCAATGTGCAGTCGCTGCTCGGCGGCCTCACCAAGGAGCAGCAAAAGCTCGTCGAGGACATCGTGCCGAGCCAGATCTCGGTCTCGGGCGTCCAGCGCGTGCTGCAGCTGCTGCTTGGGGAGCGCATCTCGATCCGCGACCTGCCGACCATCCTCGAAGGCATCGCCGAGATCGCCTCGCCCGGCCGCTCGACCCAGACCGTGGTCGAGCATGTTCGTGCCCGCCTCGCGCGCCAGATCTGCGCCGCCAATCTCTCCGTCGACGGGACCCTTCCCCTCCTCACCCTCTCGCCGCAGTGGGAGCGCGATTTCGCCGAGGCGATGGTGGGAGAAGGCGAAGGCCGCCACCTCGCAATGGCGCCGTCACGGCTGCAGCAATTCATCGTCGGCGTCCAGAAGGGGTTCGAGCAGGCGGCGCAGCAGGGCGAGTTGCCCGTGCTGATCACCTCGCCCTCGATCCGCCCGCACGTGCGGGCCATCGTCGAACGCTTCCGGCCGCAGACCGTGGTGATGAGCCAGACCGAGGTGCACCCCCGCGTCCGGCTGAAGACGGTGGGCTCTATTTGACCGCGGCCAACCGTGGCTGCCGCAAAGCCTGAAGCAGGTCGCGCAAGGCGAACGGAGCCCATGCGAGCCCGATCGCCAGCGGTGGGGTGTAGATCGCGCCCCAGTAGTCGTTGAACAACCGTCCGACGAAGACGAACAGCACGACATAACCCGCAACCATCAGGCCCATGCGGATGCCGGCTGGAAAAGCGAACAGGCCGAAAAGCCCGAGCGGCAGCACCAATGCCGTAACCCAGAGCGGCGCCATCATGAACATGCCGTCGAAATTGGCGGTGGTGAGCACGAACCTGAGGCCGCCGAAGGCGAGCCAACCCCCGGTATCGTGAATGTCGGCCGGTCCTAGCTGGGCGGCGACGGCCTGCGCGTGGAGCCAGAGGTAGATGGCGAAGACCACGAGGCCCGCGACCCCAACTGCAACCTCCCACGCGCGACGCTGCCACAGGGCATACGCCAGGCACAGCAGCAAGTAAGGACCGGCCAGCTCGCGCAGGAACAGTGCGGCGACGGCCATTGCCATGCCTGCAATCCGGCGGTCGAAGCCGTAGCAGCAGAGCGATCCGAGGATCACCACGCCGGCGACGATCTCGCTGACATCCACGGTCTGCGGGGTGATCGCGCCGGCGAGCGACATCAGCAGCAGCGGCAAGCCGCCAGCGACCAGCAGCGCATTGCCCTGCCGCCGCAGCAACACGAGCACGCCGGCCGCTATGAGCCCCGCGAGAACGGCGAATACCGTCTGCGCCACGGCGCTCGATGGCGCCAGCGCGACAAGGCTCAGGTGAAGCGGCGTACGCCAGTTGAAGACCGAGAGCGTCGGATAGTTGCCGGCGAGCAGCTCGGCGTGCATGGCGTGGTAGTAGTCCTGCCCCTGCCGCAGCCGATCCGCGATATGGCCGTAGAGGGCGAGGTCGCCGCTCTCGGGATTGGCGGCACCCTCGGGAACGACGGTGTTGAACGATATTGCGAGGAGCGCTGCGATCGCGACCGCCAGCAACACGAGCACCGCCAGCGCGGCGTCGCGGCTCAGGCCTTTGAAGTTGGTGTCGAGCGACAGCATGCGCAATTCCCGTTTGCGCCGATGCTAGCAACGCGCTGTAAAGGCGGGCTTAAGCTTCCGCGACGAAATGCCATCAAGGCGTCGGCGCGGTTCCCGCCCATTGTTCATCTGGCATGGGGCTAATCCCGGCCCATGCCCACACTGTCCTCGTCCCTGGAGTAACTGTGGTCGTGTCCGAACCGGATACTAACGCCCGAGACCCGCGGGTCTCAGTGGTGATGACGGTCTACAGGGACTTCCGCTTCTTCGACGCAGCCGTCGAGAGCGTCCTCGGACAGGACTTTGCCGACCTCGAGCTCATCATCATCGACGACGGCAACAACGACCCGGATCGATTTGCCGAGGCGGCACGTCGCGATCCGCGCATCCGTGTGCTGTCCAATCCGACCAATGTCGGGGCAGCCGTCTCAGCGAACCGCGGCATAGAGATAGCACGCGCCGACATTATCGCCCGGCTTGACGCCGATGACCTCTGCGAGCCGACCCGCATCGGGCGGCAGGTGGCTGCGCTGGATCGGGATCCGGCCCTCGGGTTCGTAGGCAGCGCCGTAACGCTCATCGACGAGAACGATCGGCCGTTGGGTATCCAGGTCATGCCCGAAAGCGATCTCGATATTCGCTGGACGATACTGTTCTACAACCCGTTTTACCACTCGAGCGTCGCGTTCCGCAAAAGCCTCTTCGAAGGCGCCGGCCGCTACATTCCCTCCGAATTGATCTCGCAGGACCATTATCTCTGGTTCCAGATGTTGCCGTTGTGCAGGGCCCAGAATCTGTCCGAGCCGCTGGTGCGCTACCGCCTCAACACGCAAGGCCTGACGGCGACCAACACAGTCAATGCACGCGCCCGCACCGACGCTATACGGACCAGGCTCTGGGAGGATTTGGGGCTGCAGTATGACGGTCAAGACGAGGCCGTCGCGCGCGACATCAGCAGCTTCCTCGCCGGCCACGGCATTACCGACGGCGCGGGGCGCCTCACTGCCTACCGTCAGTTGATCAGGCCGCTAAGACCCTTCCTGGCGGCTGCAGGGTCTCTGCCCGTCCCGCCCAGCGCCGACGATGTTGCACGCCTCAGGCAGAGAGTTTTGGGAGGCATCCGCGCTTTCCCACCGGCCGGCCTTCGCGACAAGCTCGAGGTGGCAAAGTTGCTGTGGCCCATCTCGCCCCGCACGGCGGTGGCCTTGTTCACCGACGTCGTTCAGCGCAAGCTTCGCGGCGTGTAATGGCCCATAGGTTGATCAACTGAGCATTCTCGCCCTCGATCATGTCCAGCTCGCCATGCCCGAAGGCGGGGAGCATGAGGCCCGCCGCTTCTACGGCGATCTGCTCGGCCTCCGCGAGGCCGCCAAGCCCCCCAATCTCGCCGTTCGGGGGGGCGTGTGGTTCGAACACGCGAACGTGCGGGTGCATCTCGGCGTCGAGAAGGACTTTTCGCCCGCCCGCAAGGCGCACCCGGCATTCCTCGTCGATGACCTGAAGGCGCTGGTGGGGCATCTGGCCGCCAACGGCGTCGCGGCCCGCGAGGACGAACCCCTCGCAGGCTATGCGCGCGTCTATGTCAGCGATCCATTCGGCAACCGCATCGAGCTGATGCAGGCCGTCTGACGGGGGTGACGAGGCTATGAGCGCATGTGGCGCTGCCGGCCAATCTCATCGAACTCCGCCTGCTCGGCCTTGGCGTCGGCGACGGCCTCACGGCCGTGCTCGCGCTGGTCGAGAAGCTCCACTTTCTTGAGATCTTCGACCGCCTCGGCCAGCGCATCCTGGGCGGCCTCGAGCTTGTCCTTCATGTCGTGGGCCGAGGCCAAAAGATTGTCGCGCCGGGCGATCGCCGCCTTGGCGAAGGTCGAATAGGCGAAATGCGCCACGTCCGAAATGCCGGTCTTGGTCTGCTCGATTTCGATCTGCTGGTCGAGCTCGGCCGCCATGCGCTCGAAATCGGCGATCATCGTCTGGATTTGCGTGACCTGCCGGCGCTTCTCGTCGACCTGAAATTTCTTGAGCCGCATAAGGCTTTCGCTGCGCGACTTCATGACTTGTACTCCTTACCCCATCAAGTCAGTCCGGCTGATACGAACACCATCAGCCGCTTACCCAGTCGCCGGCGCGGCCGTCTTGTCGACGATCGCCTCCAGCATCGCGTAGCCATCCGCGATCGAAGTCCGCTCTTCCCGTTGCTGGCTCAAAAAAGCCTCGAACGCCGGGTTGAGCGCGATCGCGCGATCCACGTTTGGATCCGACCCGCGCCGGTAAGCCCCCAGCCGGATCAGTTCCTCCATGTCGGCAAACGTCGACATGGCCTCCCGCGCCCGCTGCAACACCGGCCGCATCTTGACCGGGACGCATCCGGGCATGGTGCGCGAGATAGAGCGAAGCACATTTACGGCCGGGTAACGGCCGCGCTCGGCGATGCCGCGCTCCATCACAATGTGCCCGTCGAGGATGCCGCGAACAGCATCTGCAATGGGTTCATTGTGATCATCACCTTCGACTAAAACGGTAAATAGACCCGTAACGGAACCGGAATTGACCAGCCCCGGCCCTGCCCGCTCGAGCAGGCGGGGCAGCTCGGTGAAGACCGTCGGCGGGTAGCCCTTGGCCGTCGGCGGCTCACCGGTCGCGAGCCCGATCTCGCGCTGCGCCATGGCAAAGCGCGTGAGGCTGTCCATCATGCAGAGCACGCGCTTGCCCTGGTCGCGAAAGTACTCGCAGAGGGTGAGCGTGAGGTACGCGGCTTGCCGGCGCATCAGCGCCGCTTCGTCGGAAGTCGCGACCACCACGATCGCCTGCTCGATGCCTTTTTCACCGAGGTAGTCGGTGACGAACTCCTGCACTTCGCGGCCGCGCTCGCCGATGAGCCCGATCACCGCGACGTCCACCTGGGCGTTCAGCGCCAGCATCGACATCAGGACCGACTTGCCGACGCCCGAGCCCGCAAAGATGCCCATGCGCTGGCCGTCGCACATGGTGGTGAAGGTGTTGAGCACCCGGACGCCCATGTCGAGTGGCCCGCCGACGCGCGCCCGGTCGTGGGCGGGCAGCGGCGACCGGCGCAGCGAATAGGGCGTCGTGCCGCGGAGCAGCGGCCCCTTGCCGTCGATCGGCTCGGCATCGGCGTTGATCACCCGCCC
>Ga0207639_10000274_pt1 | contig 36978 bp, 39 predicted proteins | sample KBSCornC32_FD_184299 | JGI IMG/M metagenome (GOLD analysis project Ga0207639, IMG submission 184299) | Corn rhizosphere microbial communities from Kellogg Biological Station, Michigan, USA - KBS Corn C3-2 (SPAdes) (version 2) | ecosystem: Host-associated > Plants > Roots > Rhizosphere > Soil ... | reverse complement strand
TCGAGAGATAGACAGGATAGTTGCGCGCGAGGCCGTAGTTCATCGAAGCGCGGGCGAAGTCGCGGATCGAGTCGTCGAGGTTGTACATCGCCATCGCGACGCCCGAGCCCGGCGCCTTGAAGACTTTCTTCTCGATCACCTTGCCATCTTCGCCGACGAACTTGATTGTTAGTACGCCCTTGCCTGGAAAGCGGAAATCGGTCGCGCGGTACTGGTCGCCAAACGCATGACGGCCGACGACGATCGGCTTGGTCCAGCCGGGCACGAGGCGCGGCACGTTCTTGCAGATGATCGGCTCGCGGAAGATCACGCCGCCCAGAATGTTGCGGATCGTGCCGTTGGGCGACTTCCACATCTCATGGAGATTGAACTCCTTCACGCGCGCTTCGTCTGGCGTGATGGTTGCGCATTTGACGCCGACGCCGTGCTTCTGGATCGCGTGCGCCGCATCGACCGTAACCTGGTCCTTGGTCGCGTCGCGATGTTCGACGCCGAGGTCGTAATATTCGAGCTCGATATCGAGATAGGGGAGGATCAGCTTCTTCTTGATGAGGTCCCAGATGATGCGGGTCATCTCGTCGCCGTCGAGCTCGACGACCGGGTTTGCAACCTTGATCTTGTTCATTGGGGGCCTCGGTTTTTTCGCTGGCGGGGGGTATAGCGGGGGCGTGATCCACCGTCAAAGCGGCGAATGAGCCCTGCGCCTGCCATCATTTTGAGCTTCCCCCAGCTGGCCGAAAACATCGGCGCGACGGCGCGGGCGATGAAGAATTTCGGGCTGTCGGACCTTCGGCTGGTGAGCCCGCGCGTCGAGTTTCCCAATGCCAAAGCGGACGCGATGGCGGTGGGGGCGGCGGATGTCCTTCAGACCGTGCGTGTGTTCGCGGATCCCAAAGCGGCGCTCGGCGATCTGCATTTGGTCTTCGCGACAACGGCGCGCGACCGCGGCGTGACCAAGGAAGTGATTACGCCGGCGGAGGCTGCACGGCGGCTGCGCGTGGCGGCGTCGCGCGGCGAGAAGGCGGGCATCCTGTTCGGCAATGAACGCGCCGGTCTCGACAATGAAGAGATCTCGCTTGCCGACGCGGTGGTGACGATCCCGACCTCGGAGTTCTCGTCGCTCAATCTCGGGCAGGCCGTGCTGCTTCTCGGATATGAATGGTTTCGCGCGGGCGATGACACGGTGCCGTCGCGCATTGAACATGGCCCGGTTCATCGCAAGCCGACGCGCGAGGAATTGTTCCAGACCTTCGAGCATCTCGAACGTGAATTGCTGGAAAGTGGCTTCCTGTTTCCGCCGGACAAAGCGTCGACGATGATCCGCGCCATCCGCGCCATGCTCCATCGCGCGCATCTCACCTATCAGGAGACTCAGACCATCCGCGGCATGATCGTGGCGCTCTCCCGCGGCAAGCATCGGGTGCGGAAATCGTGAGCGCACTGTTCATTGTCATCGTCGCACTGATTGTTCTCGCTGCTGCAGTATTTGCCATTTGGCCAGTGCTGCGTTGCGCTGGGCGAGGACGCTTCGTCCTTGCAGCCGCCGTTCTGCTTTTTGTTGTGGGTATCGGTGCAGGAGCGTATCTGACACTCGGACGTCCCGCGCTTGCGGTTCGCACGCTTGAAGGGACGAATGCGCATGACCTCGCGGGACTGGTCCCGCTGCTGGTCAAGCGTGTGCACCAGGATCCCGGCGATCTGCGCGCCTGGACCTATCTCGGCAGGGCCTATGTGACACTCGGCGACAATAACAATGCCGCGCGCGCGTTCGCGCGTGCGATCGCGCTCGATGCAAGCAATGCGGAGCTTTATTCCGCTTATGGCGAGTCGCTCGTCGCGCAATCCGGCGGCGCCGTACCGCCTGAAGCGGAAGCCGCGTTCCAGAAAGCACTGACAATTTCGCCAAAGGATCAGGCAGCGCGTTACTATCTCGGCTTCGCTTATGTGGCGCGCGGCGACAAGGGGAAGGCTATCGCGTTATGGCAAAGCCTCCTCGATGAGGCGCCACCGGATGCGAAGTATCGCCAGGAATTGGAGATGCGCATCGCTGCGTTATCGCGTGCGAAGAAGTAGTTAGCTCTTCAGGCGGCCCTGCCACACCGGCCAGCAGGTCGACTTTCCGGCAGCCTTGGCTTTTTCGTAGAGCTTTGTTTGCGCGTCACTGGCGGAACTGCCGTATTCGGTCGCGTTGTAATCGTGACCTTCCGCACACCAGACATAGAACTGGTGGGTGCCGGCGGCGTCGAAATCGGTGTGTGCGCTGGAGGAGAAGTTACCGGCAACGGCGACGCCTGCAGCGACGATTACGCCCGCAACAGCTGCGCCAAGAATGCTGGTGATCTTCATCGCGACACTCCACTCACCCAGCCGGGGCATCGTACATTGCGATGCGCCCCTGGCCCCGGATCAGGATACACAAAAGAGTGCCGCTGTCACTGTAAACTATTTAAGACGAAATGCGCTCAGGTTCCGCACCCTCGGCCCGGATTAAGGATTCAATGGCCTTTGCCGCGGATTCGACCTGTTCGGCGTTACGGCCGCGCGCGACCAATTGGACACCAAATCCATCTTCCCGGTAATACGGATAAGAACCGATAGCGAGATCGGGAAAGTTTTTCTGAATTGTCTGCAGACCGGCGGCGATTTTGCCTTCGCCGATGCGCGCCTGGACCGTCTGCGAATGGACCAGCGCGCCGCGTTGAAGTTGCGGTTCGATGTCTTCCAGCATCGCGCGCATGATCATCGGCACCCCGGCCATCACATACACATTGCCGATATGGATGCCCGGCGCGACGGACGCGCTGTTGCGCACGAGTTCCGCGCCGAGCGGAATGCGCGCCATGCGCTTGCGCATATCGTTGAAGTCCGCCGGATTCTTGAACCGCGCGGCTAGCATTGCCAGCGCTTCCGGGTGGTAATCGATGCCGACGCCAAACGCCTTTGCCACCGCATCCGCCGTGATGTCGTCATGCGTCGGCCCGATACCGCCCGTGGTGAACACGTAGGTGTAACGCGCACGCAACGCATTCAATGCCGCGACGATCTCGTCTTCGACATCGGGAACGACACGCGCTTCCTTCAGATCAATTCCGAGTGAGCCGAGGAACTTCGCGATGTAGTTCGTATTGGTGTCCTGCGTCCGGCCCGAGAGAATCTCGTCGCCGATGACAAGGATCGCTGCTGTGGGACTGGAACTCATTTCCGTTTTCTAACACCGATTTTGCTTTTTGCGGAACGGCTGCCACCGCGACGCGTTCTCAAATATGACAACATCACCTCATCATCCCGCTATGAATCCGCGTTCCACGATTTCCTTTGCCGGCCATCCCGTTCACGTGATGCTGGTCCCGTTCGTGATCGGCTTCTACACCGGCGCGTTTCTGTCCGATGTCGGATTTGCGGTAAGCGGCGATCCGTTCTGGGCGCGTGCTGCGATCTGGCTGATCGGTGCGGGTATCTTCATGTCTGCGCTTGCAGCGACGGTAGGGTTTCTAGATTTCATCCTCGAACCGAAAATCCGCGATCTGAGTGCCGCTTGGTGGCATCTGGGCGGGAACATCCTTTTGTCGGCGGTGTCCATCGTGGATTGGTTCCTTCGCTACGAAGAGGGCGAGGTGGCCGGATCGCACAACTATATCTGGCTATCGCTGGTCGCGGTCCTGCTGCTGATCTTCAACGGCTGGAAGGGCTGGGAGATGGTCTATTCCCACCATGTCGGCGTCAGCGACTAGGAAAACCCTGCGTTTTCCGGGCGATTCTGAGAAAACGATTGAGAAATCCGTCCGTGGGACTATATCGGTCCCATGATGTCTCTCGCCGAAACCGACACGTTCGAAGCCGTCAAGAAATCCCACTTCTCCATCGCCCTGCATGGGGCGGAGGATTTCGAAGGCATGCGCCGCGCCGGACGCCTCGCGGCCGAAGTGCTCGACATGCTGGCGCCGGAGGTGAAGCCCGGCGTCACGACCGCTTATCTCGACAAGCTCGCTTACGATTATGTCGTTTCGCACGGCGCGATCCCGGCCTGTCTAGGCTATCGCGGTTATCGCCACACGCTCTGCACCTCGATCAATCACGTCGTCTGCCATGGCATCCCGAACGACAAGCCGCTGCGCGACGGCGACATCGTCAATATCGACGTGACCGTGATCGTCGACGGCTATCACGGCGACACGTCGCGCATGTATCTCGTCGGCGACGTGAAGCTGAAGCCGCGCCGCCTCGTCGATATCACCTATGAATGCATGATGCGCGGCATCAATGTGGTGAAACCCGGCGCCACCACCGGCGATATCGGCCATGCGATTCAGTCCTATGCGGAAGGCGAGGAGCGCTGCTCCGTCGTACGCGATTTCTGCGGCCACGGCGTCGGCAAGGTGTTCCATGCCATGCCGAACATCGTGCACTACGGCAAAGCGGGCCACGGCATCGCGCTCAAGCCCGGCATGTTTTTCACCATTGAGCCGATGATCAATCTCGGCGGCTATGGCGTGAAGATCCTGAACGATGGCTGGACGGCCGTGACGCGCGACCGCTCGCTGACCGCGCAGTTCGAGCACACCGTCGGCGTGACCGAGACCGGCGTGGAAATCTTCACGCTCTCGCCCAAGGGCCTCGATAGGCCTTACGTCTGATACAGTTCGCTGCAATGGCGCAGCAGGCGGTTGCCATAATGCTATTCCCGCATAAGTATAGCGGAGGAAGAAGCAGTTATCGGTTGCATGCCGCCCCGCAAATCGGCCTCGACACAAAATACCGCCGGCGTCAGCGATGTCGGCCAAGCTTTCGTAGATAGTCCGGCGGATTTGTATCAATCCGGCCATCGTGAACGCCTGCGAGAACGGTTCGTTTCAGGTGGTGCGGACGCGTTGCCAGATTATGAGATGCTCGAGATTGTTCTGTTCGCGGCGATACCGCGACGGGACGTGAAGCCACTGGCAAAATATCTGATTTCACACTTCGGCAGCTTCGCGGAAGTCATCGCCGCGCCACGCGAAAGATTACTGGAGATCGATGGCATTGGCGACGCTGTTGTCACGCAGCTGAAGATCATCGAGGCTGCTGCTCTGCGCTTGTCGAAAACCAAGCTTATTGGAAAGCCAGCACTCAGTTCGTGGCAAGCGCTGATCGATTACTGCAAGGCGGCGATGGCGCGCGCGCAGCGGGAAGAATTCCGTGTTCTGTTTCTGGACCGCAAGAACATTCTGATCGCCGACGAAGTGCAGGGCACCGGCACCATCGACCACACACCGGTCTATCCACGCGAGATCGTCAAGCGCGCTCTGGAACTCGGCGCGTCTTCGCTGATCCTGGCGCACAATCACCCAAGCGGCGATCCCACGCCCTCGCGCGCCGATATCGAAATGACACGCGATATCACCGCCGCGGCCAAGGCGCTCGGCATCTCCGTTCACGACCATCTCGTGATCGGCCGTAGCGGCCATGCGAGTTTCAAATCGCTTGGTTTACTTTGAATAATAGAGGTTGCCCGTGCGCGGGCCGGGCCTGATATAGTCGCCGCTGGCGTGCGGGGAAGCAGACATGTGGCGGTTTGCGCTGAGAGAAAGCGGGCGATTGGTGCTCGGGCTTTTCGGCGCTGTGCTACTCGCTGCTGCGATTTCCTCTCTTTCTGCAGACAGCCACGGTCTCGTCGCTGACCTTACGGTGATAGCCGCGCGGCTTGTCGCTTTCGCGCAGCTCGATTTCGGGACCAGCGCCATCAGTGGCGCCGGCGCGCTGCAGGAACTGGCAGCGCATGTGCCGGTGACATTGACGCTGGTGCTCTTGGGCCTGTTCGTCGCGATCCTTCTGGGCGCTCCGTTCGGATTGCTCCTGAGTTCTGCGCCGGTGCGCCGCGCCACGGCGCCCGTGATTCAGATCGTGTCGGCAGCACCGGTGTTCTGCGCGGGTCTCGCACTCGCGTTCGTGGCGCGGAAATTCCTCGGCTGGGCGCCGGGCAATGGCGCGTTTCCGTCCGTGCAACAGGTTCTGCACCCCGATGATTCCATCATGCGTCTTGTGATCATGCCCGCATTGACTGTGGGTCTGGCGGGCATGGCCGCGATTCAGGTTGTGCTCCGCCGCGCGGCATCGGAGGCGCAGGGCGAGCCGTTCCGCGAGGGATTGCGCCGCCTTGGTCTTTCCGCACTCGAGATCGACCGCGCCTATGTCGCGCCGATGGTGTTCGCCGGCCTGTTCCAAAGCCTCGGCGAAGTGGTTGCGGCGCTGCTTTCCGCCGCTGTCGTGTCGGAGTGGGTGTTTAAATGCCCCGGTGCGGCAGACCTGTTCGTCAAATCGGTCGCGCTGCACGACTGGAATGTCGTCGCCCTGATCCTGTTCTTCTTTGCATCCATTGTGATGCTCGCGAATTTCATCGGCCGACTCGCATCGCAGACGATTGTCACCGTGGGGCAGTCGGCATGAGCACGACACCCATCGTGAGACGATTTCTGATCGCCATCGGCTGGTCCGGACTGGGCCTTGTCGCGGTCGCTGTGGTGCTCAGCGATTTTCTGGCGCGCGCGCCCGCGGGTGCCGCACACATCGGCCCGATCCTCACCCCGCCTTCGTCGCTGTTTCCCTTCGGCACCGATCAACTAGGCCGCGATATCCTGAGCGAGACGCTCCATGCATTGAACGTCACTGCTGTTCACGCCTTGCCCGCAGCAATCCTCGCCATCGCGGCGGGCAGTGTGTTCGGATTTGTCGTCGCGCGCCTGCCCGCGCCGGTGCATCTTCCGTTGCGCTGGGCAATGGGCGTGTTCGCGGCCATCCCGGCTTTGTTGCTTGCCATTCTTCTGATTGGTTTGACGGATCGCGACTACGCCGCCGCGGCTGCTGGTCTGGCGGCAGCTCCGCTGGCCTTCGTACGTGCGTTCGATCGTGCACGGGCATCGGCGAATTCCGCACATGCCGCCTATGCGCGCGCGACCGGTATCGCGCCTTCCGCGCTGCTGCGTCGCGATCTCGCATACGAGGTTCGCGATACGCTGCTTTCGACCGTTGCGCGGGGATTTGCAGCGGTGACGATCATCCTTTCGACAGTCAGCTTTCTGGGCTTCGGCGCCGTGCCGCCGCATCGCGATTTCGGCCTGATGATCGCAGCTGCCAAGCCGGTCTATGTCCAAGCATGTTGGACGGCAGCATTCCCTGCGCTGGCGCTGCTCGTGCTCGTGCTGCTTGCGCGCTTGGCCGCGGGTCTCGAAGAAGGGGAGCGGCCATGACCGCGCTCTTCGAGATCGACGATCTGCGCGTCACGCGTCCTGGTGCAGCCTTGCCAGTGCTCGACCGCTTTTCGTTGACGCTCAATCCCGGTGAGACTGTTGTCATGCTCGGCGATGCCGACAGCGGCAAGGACATCGTGCTGCGCTTTCTGGATGGGCTATCGGCGCGCGGCGAAGAGTTCTCTGGCACGGTTCGCTACAATGATGGCGAAGAGAAACAGGCCGCCCGCAAACCGCGTCCGCCGTTTGCGGTCGCCTATCTTCCCGGCGCCGCGTCGCGACCGCTCAATCCGCGTATCAGTGCGGTTTCGCAACTCGTGCGTGTCATCGCCCGCAAGCTCGAATGCCCGCGCGGTGCGGCGCTCGCGGAATTTCGCGGCACGCTGGCGCGGCTTGTCGGCGCGCCGTCTTTCGAACTGCTCGATTGCCCGCCTGAACGCTTGGACGATGTGTCACTGACGTGGGCGTTGCTCGCTGGCGCCTGCGCCACGGCGCCGGCGCTGATGCTCTGCGATCATCCCTTCCTCGATCTCTCGCCGTCGGTCGCCCGCACGCTCACCGATGCGCTGCTGGCGGAACAGAAGCGATTGAACTTCGCGATCCTGTATGCCGCGCGCGGCCCGCAATCGGCATTGCGCCTCGGAGCACGAACGATCGTGCTGCGTCAGGGGCGCATCGTCGAAGAGAACGACGCTGCGCAACTCTTGAGCGGTCAGACACACGCCTATACGCAGGCGCTGTTCAAGGCGTTGCCGCAGCCCGTTGTCGGCAAACAGTCGCGGTCTTCAGCGCGTGGCGAACCGCTGCTGCAGGTGCAGGGTCTCGGGCTCAACACGCCGCTCAAGAAGACTGTGCGCTCGAAAGATGCGCTGAGCTTCGAACTCCGCCGCGGCGCGTCGCTGGCGTTGGTCGGTGAAGATGGATCGGGGCGCCGTGCATTGATGCGCGCCGTTTTGGGCCTTGAGCGCAAGCCCGGCCGCATCCTGTTCGATGCGGTCGATCTCAATCTGCTTTCGGAAGCCATGACCGCGCGTTTGCGCCGCCGTGTTGCATTTGTGTCCAGCAACGACGACGCGCTCGATCCGCGCATGACACTTTGGGACACCGTGGACGAACCATTGCGTGCGCATCTTCAACTCGCGCGCGATCTCACTGCCGGGTATCGCGACGCGGCGTTGAAGCGCGTCGGTCTCGCCTCTTATGACGGACGCCTCACCGTCGCATCGCTCTCGCCCTTCGACCGGCGCCGGTTGATGGTCGCGCGCGCGATCGTGTCGGCCCCATTGCTGGTGGTTGTGGATGAGCCGCTACGTGGTCTGGATGCTGTGGCGCAGACGACGACGCGCGATCTGCTGATGGATTTCCGTGCCGAGCAGCAATCGGCTTTCCTCGTCATCACCAGCGATTTTGCCGTGGCGCAAGCACTGGCCGACGAGGCGATGGTGTTCGACGGCGGGCGTGTGGTGGAGCGCGGGCTTATCCGCAATCTGCTGGCAAACCCTAAGGAATCCGCGACAAAAGCACTGGTCGAGGCGGCGGCCATCCGGCCTCTTCCGCCCGCGGCGGAGCCGGTCTAGAAGGGGCGGCAATGCTCCACCGGCAGATTCTCTCAAAATGATCCCTCGCTACGCGCGCCCCGAGATGACGGCGATCTGGTCGCCGGAAACCAAATTCCGCATCTGGTTCGAGATCGAGGCTTATGCCGCCGATGCGCTCGCTGAACTGGGCGTTATTCCGAAAGAATCCGCGCGCATTATCTGGGAGAAGGGGAGCGCCGCGAAATTCGATGTCGATGCCATCGACGCCATCGAGCGCGAAGTGAAACATGACGTCATCGCGTTCCTGACCCATCTCGGCGAATTCATTGGGCCCGAAGCGCGCTTTGTGCATCAGGGTATGACGTCCTCAGACGTCCTCGACACTTGTCTGTCGGTGCAATTGAAGCGCGCTGCCGATATTCTGATCGCCGATGTCGATGCACTACTGGCCGCGCTCAAGAAGCGCGCCTTCGAATACAAGCTAACGCCGACCATCGGCCGCAGCCACGGTATACATGCCGAGCCGACGACGTTCGGCGTGAAGCTTGCCGGCTATTATGCGGAGTTCGTCCGCGCGCGCGCGCGACTGGTGACGGCGCGCGATGAGATCGCAACCTGCGCCATATCCGGCGCCATTGGCACATTCGCAAACATAAACCCGTATGTTGAAGAACATGTCGCCAAGAAGATGGGTCTCGCGGTTGAGCCAGTCTCGACGCAGGTGATCCCGCGCGACCGCCATGCTGCTTTCTTCGCCGCGCTCGGCGTTGTCGCCAGTTCGCTCGAACGTCTCGCCACCGAAATCCGCCATCTTCAGCGCACCGAAGTTCTGGAAGCCGAGGAGTATTTCTCGCCGGGCCAGAAGGGCTCATCGGCGATGCCGCACAAGCGCAACCCGGTGCTTACGGAGAACGTCACTGGCCTCGCGCGCATGGTCCGGTCCTTCGCGATGCCGGCGATGGAGAATGTGGCGCTCTGGCATGAGCGCGACATCTCGCATTCTTCGGTCGAGCGTTACATCGGCCCCGACGCGACCATCACACTCGACTTTGCGATTATGCGCATGGCCGGGGTGGTCGAGAAGCTTGTCGTCTATCCGAAGCGCATGATGGAGAACCTCGACCGCACACAGGGCCTGGTGCACAGCCAGCGCGTTCTGCTGGCACTCACGCAGAAGGGCGTGAGTCGCGAAGATTCCTATCGTCTGGTGCAGAAGAACGCGATGCGCACCTGGAACGGCGAGGGTGCGCTACTTGATCTGCTCAAGTCTGACCCCGAAGTCACAAAAGCGTTGTCATCGAAGGAACTCGAGGCGCTGTTCGACCTCGATTATCACTTCAAACACGTCGACACGATCTTCAAGCGCGTCTTCGGCGCCTGATATTCGATAAAATTGTTCCTTCGCAGTGCTGCACTGCGAAAATGCGTCGTGCCTCGAAACCAATGGCATCCGGCGATGTTTCGTCGTTGTCATGCTGGCATTCATCGGGTCCAATCCGGCCCCGCATGCCAATCACTCAAGAGAGGACTTTCGATGCGTAACGGTTCCAAGTCGTTTCGTTGTGCCTTGCTCGGCTCAGCGATCGCAATTGTTGCATTGGCTCCGGCTATTGCCGCAGATAACGCACATGCCAATTTGAAACGCACGCGTGCGATCGAGGGGAACCATCCCGTCGCGCAGCGCTCTATCAAGAATGCGGCCTCAGGGCTTAGCACAGCAGAAGGCACATACACGGACCTGCATGACTTCGCAGGCGGCACCACTGACGGTCAGGATCCCACGGCCAACGTATCGGTCGATGACGCAGGCAATATCTATGGAACAGCCGAGTTCGGTGGCGCGCACGGCGATGGCGTCGTGTTCCAACGCGCGCCGAACGGCACGCAGACAATCCTGCATTCCTTTACCGGTAATGATGGTTCGGAGCCCGACGGCGGCATGGTGTTGATGCCTAATGGCACGCTGTACGGCACGGGCAGTGCTGGCGGCGCAGGCGGAAACGGCGTGATCTTCAAGATCTCTCCGAAAGGCAAGTACAAGGTTCTTCACGACTTCACCAGTAACGATGGTTCCTTCATTCGCGGCGATCTGATCCGCGACAAGCAGGGCAATCTCTACGGAACGGGACTTTTTGGTGGCGTGAACGGCGACGGCACGGTCTTCAAATATGGCTTCGACGGGACGTTCTCTGTGCTGCATGCGTTTAACGGCACCGATGGAGAGTTCCCAGAGCACGGTGTCGTCCGCGACAGCGAAGGCAATCTCTACGGCGCCACCGCGTTCGGTGGCGCGAGTGATAATGGCTCGGTTTACAAGCTTGCGCCGAACGGCACGCTGACCACGCTGCACAGCTTCACCGGCGGTGACGATGGCAGCTTCCTTTATGGCGGACTGGACATCGACAAGGATGGCACGGTCTATGGCGCCACAGCCGACGGCGGCGCGCACAACGCCGGCACGGTGTTCAAGATCACGTCGGACGGCACGTTCTCGACGGTCTACAGCTTCACCGGCGGCGCGGATGGCGGCTCGCCGGAAGGCGACACCCTTGTCGTCGGCGGAAACATCTACGGTGCGGCCAGCGAAGGCGGTGATCCGACCTGCCAGTGCGGCATGGTGTACGAGATCACACCGAAGGGCAAAGCGAAGGTGCTCCACACCTTCACCGGCGACACCGGTGGTGGATACTCCTCGGGCCTCGTCAAGAGTCAGGGCACGTTCTATGGCACCACCTCTTCGGGCGGCGCGCATTCGAATGGCGTCGTGTTCAGTGTGACGAAGAAATAGCAAGCCGCAATGCACGGACCCTCTCTTCCAAATGAGAGAGGGTCCGATGCCGAACTAGTACCCGATCACTTGACCGTCTTTGCGCATTTCGCTGGCGCCCCAATAGACGCCGTTGGGTGCCCGCATGATGGCCTGATATCCGCCGAAGCCGCCCGTGCCGGGGACGATCTTGTAGCCGCGGCGGGTGAGTTCTTCTTTCACCTTCGGATCGAAGCCTGACTCCATCTCGACCGTGCCGATGCCCGTTGAAGGTTCGCCGGTGGGCTCCGCGCCACCGAAATGGCGCCAGCGTGCGGCATCGTCGGCTTCCTGCACGTTCATGCCGAAGTCGATGATGTTGGTCAGCACCTGCACATGGCCTTGCGGCTGCATATCGCCCCCCATCAGGCCGAACGACAGGAAGGGCTGGCCGTCCTTCATCACAAAGCCCGGAATGATCGTCTGGAACGGGCGCTTGCCCGGCGCATAGACGTTCGCGTCGCCGTCGCGCAGCGAATAAAGCTCGCCGCGATCCTGGAACATGAAGCCGAGGCCGTCGGCGACCAACCCCGATCCCATGCCGCGATAATTCGACTGGATCAGCGAGACCATCATGCCGTCCTTGTCGGCGGCGGTGAGGTAGATCGTGTCGCCATCATGCAGTTTCGGCTCGCCGGGACCGATACTCGGATTGGCCGTCTTCAGATCGATCAGCTTGCGGCGCTCGTCGGCATAGGTGTCGGAGAGCAGCCCCTTCATCGGTACGTGCACGAAGGCTGGATCGGCATACCATTTTGCGAGGTCTTCATAGGCAAGACGCTTCGCTTCGAGCAGCGCGGTGAGCGTATCGGCAGAACCGGCGCCCATCTTCTTGAGATCGTAGCCCTTGAGGATCTGGAGCATCTGCAACGCCGCGGCACCCTGACCATTCGGCGGCAATTCGTAGACGTCGTAGCCGCGATAATTGACCGTCAGCGGCTCGACCCATTCGCCGTGATGCGCGGCGAAATCCTCGTAGCGAAGATCGCCGCCGATGCGCTTGAAATAGGCATCGATCGTGTGCGCGATCGGACCCTTGTAATACGCATCACGGCCATCCTTCGCGAGCATCCCATAGGTGCGCGCGAGATCGGGGTTCTTGAATATCTCGCCTTCCGCCGGCGCATGGCCGTCGGGCATGTAGGTGTGGCGCGCGTTGTCGAGTTCTTCGATCAGTTTCGCGTTCTTCTCGAACGCGGCCATGTTGCCTTTCCAGTAGACGGAAATGAGCTGCGTCACTGGCCAGCCATCGGTCGCGTAATGGATCGCGGGCGCGAGCACGTCCTTCATCGGCAGCTTGCCGAATTTCTGATGGAGCGCGAACCACGCGTCCACTGCGCCGGGTACCGTGATCGGCAGAGAGCCGACCGGCGGGATATGCGCCTTCGGCTCCATGCCCGCTTTCTTGTAAGCGGCTTCGACCTTCGCCTGCATCGCGGCGAGATCGCGCCCCATCGCGGCGCGGCCGGAGCCGTTATAGCCGTAGAGCTTCTTCGTCTTCGGGTCATAGACGATGGCGAAGAGATCGCCGCCGATGCCATTCAGCACCGGCTGCATCAATCCCATCATCGCATTGGCGGCAATCGCGGCATCGACCGCGCTGCCGCCTTTCTTCAGAACTTCGACAGCCGCTTCCGATGCCAGCGGCTGCTCGCTCGCGACCATGCCGTGCTGCGCCAGCACCGGCGAACGCGTCGCCCAGGGCGCGCCGGAGTAACGGTCGCCGCGCCCGATCTCGCCATAAGACACATTCGCCGTGATTGTCGTCGCCATGATGACCAGTGCCCCCGCAATGCCCCTCGATATTCTCATTGGTGCTCAAGCTCCTTGTATGTCACGTGGCACGAATGCCCACGGTTCTTCTCAAAGTAGTCCTGATGATACTCCTCGGCCTTCCAGAAGGTCTGCGCCGGCTCGATGGTCGTGATAACCGGCTTGGAATGGCGGCCTGAGGCCTTCGCCTTTTCCAGTTCTTCGCGGGCCACGCGCTCCTGCTCAGGCGAATGCACGAAGATCGCGGAGCGATACTGCGTGCCAATATCCGGCCCCTGCCGATTAAGTTGCGTAGGATTGTGCATCTTGAAGAACAGATCGACCAGCTTGGCATAGTTCACCTTCGTCGGATCGAACGTTACTTCGACGACTTCTGCGTGATTGGTTGTGCCGCTGCACACTTGGCGATAGCTTGGGTTTTCCGCGTGTCCGCCTTCATAGCCGGACACCGCGTCGATCACGCCGGGCACCTCGGCAAAGAAATGCTCGACGCCCCAGAAGCATCCTGCTCCGAACGTGGCTTTTTCCATGTGATTTCTCCTTCAGGACCGGGAGGCGGCTTGCGCGTCCCGAACGATTTTCAAAACGTCTTCGGCGCGCGCAATGCTCTCGAATGTGGGAGCGGTGTTGCGGCTGGTGCTGGGCCAGCCCCGCACGCCGTACACATAGTTCGCAGGGCCGAAGGCAATCGTTCCACGTCCATTGGCTTTTTTTGAAAGGCTGATCTCTGACAGTCCGGAAAGGCTCACGCTGCGCGCAGTGTGGCCCAGAAAGTCGCTCAAAAGGATCACGCGGCTGTTGGTAACGGCGTAAATCGTGCGCGCCCGGCGTATGGAGTCCGCAAAGAACCGGCCGGCGATGAAATAGAGCCCGAACAGGACGAACGGGATTCCCCAGAGCACGAAGAACTTGTCCCACAGATTGAACTGATCGGGCACGTCCGGCTCGCCGGTGATGACCGAGTATTCCCAGAAGACCGCAAACCCGCCCCACATCAGACTGAACGGGATCAGGAACGCGTCCTGCGCCTGCAGCATCAGCCCCTGAGGCGGGAACCCGGACCAGAGGAGCCTTTCGCCAGGCTCAAGCGCGTCGCGCAAATGCTGCTGAAGGATGTCGGCGCGTCTTGGCTGGTCGGTCGCGTCGAGAAAGGCCACGTCAGAACTTCCGGCGGAATCCAATTCCGAGCATGCTGCCGGTATCCGCAGTGTTGCTGTAGAGGCCCCAGGCGCCAGAGCGGTGATAGGCGCGGAACGTCATATCCCAGTCCCGGCTCATGCCGACGCCCAGCTCAAGGCTCACATAGTTCAGGAATTTGGGGTCCTGGTGCGGCTTCGGATCGAGGATGAGCGGCGCGTTCGGCGCGTACGAGGGGCCGGTAAAGATCGCGAAGGTCATCGGCACGGTATCTTCCCAGGGGAATCCGTCGAAGCGCAGCCCCAGTCCGAGCGCACCGGTCTGATAGGCGTATTTGCCGAAGAAGCTGGTGACCTGCATTTCGCCGGCGATCGAAATCCCCGGTGCGAGCCGGAAGAGGCCACGGTCAACCGCCAGACCGATCATGCCGCCGTTGACGTCGAACTTCCCGTCCAGAATCTGGGTGACGAACGCCGTCGAGGAAGGGCCGGCGTAAAGCGTCGCGGACCAAGTCGTCCGCGACGCACTGGCTGCACCTGACCACAACAGCGCCGCGGCGCCCACGAAAACTCCCAAACGCCGCAACACCATGAACCTGATCCCATCTGCCGCGGGCACCTTAAGGGGCGCTTGTGGATTGGGCAAATGTGAACAGAAACAGGGCGTTGCACATTTAGGACCCCTTGCCTATGGTATCCTTACATTGAGTTCATGTTCGGAGGGGGCCATGACGCCTATCAGAATTATTTCCGGCCTAGCCATCGTGGCGGCTGTGTTTGTGCCGCTGGCACCGTTGCCGGCCGCGGCCGTGGGGTCCGTTGCCGTGGGTCTGCCGGCCGACGTAGCCACGGGCGGGTTCGCGCTCGGCGTTACGTATAACTACGGTGACAAGGGCACGTCCGACGCCGAAGCGTTGAAGCAATGCCTCTCCTTCATGGATGCGCCGGATTCGACCCGCGCGCTGTGCAAGCTGTTCACGCATTTCGAAAACCAGTGCTTCGCGGTCGCCATGGACCCGGAGCCCGGTACGGACGGCGTGGGCTTCAAGGTCGGCGCCACGCAGGGCGCGGCCGACAGTGCGGCAATGACAGACTGCAAAAACACCTCGACGAACGACCGCAAGAGTTACTGCCAGATCAGCTATCGCACCTGCGACGGTTCGGCGAAGTAAGCGGTGATTGACGTGTCGTGTGGCTGCGCCTAAGCGGTGCGGCCATGCACGGCTTCGTTTCTTTCGTCCAATACGCACGCGCGACGGCGGCGGCGCGGTTGAACGCGTCGGGCGTCGGCTCGATGGTGCTGATCGCTGCGGGCTTTATCGTGGCATTGGCGACGGTGCCGTTGCTCGCGACGGGCCATAGCTGGATTGCGCTTCCGGTCTTACTCATCGGATTACTTTTGTCGGCGCTGGGCCGCACCACTTCGTCGGAGCATATCAAAGCATTGTCCGCGACGTTCGATCTTGTTGTCTTCGCTGGCCTGCCATTTGGATTTGCGCTTGGTGATCCCGCGCGCGCGGTCGCGGCCTCGTTTCTTTTGTTCGGGTTGATTGGGCTGGGTGCCGCTTCGCTGATCGCCAACGCCAATCGCACGCTGGCCGAAACGGATCGCGTCGCCTGCATAGTCGCGTTCACGCTCGCCTGCGTATTTCCACTCTGGTTCGGACTGATTGCTTATGTGCTTGGCATTTCGTGTTTTGCCGCTGCCGGTGCGCGCATCGCTCTTGCGCTGATGCGGAGCACGGCGTGAAGGTTGTCATCATTGGTGCCGGTGTTGCGGGGCTCTCCATCGGCTGGCGCCTTCGGCAGGCCGGTGTAGATGTCACAGTCCTCGAACGCGCGCAGGCAGGACACGGGGCGACCTGGGCCGCTGCCGGAATGCTCGCCGCAACCGCGGAGCATGGCGAGAAACAATCGCCGGAAGGCGAACTCGCCTATCGCTCACTCAAGGCATGGCCGGACTTTGCGCGCGAGATCGAAGCCGCCTCCGGCATGAAGATCGGTTACGCGCAAAGCGGTTCGTTGCTGGTGGCTGCAAACGCAGCGCAGCTTGATGAATACACTGCACGTGCAAAATCCGATTCCGATCTGAAAGTATTGAGCGCACAAGAGGCTCGCGCGATGGAGCCATCACTAAAGCAAGACATCGCCGGTGCGCTGTGGGCAGAGCGGGAAGCCGTGGTCGATAATCGCGCGCTCGGCCAAGCCTTGGCGCGTGCGTTTGTGCGCGCGGGCGGAGCATTGAAGCTCAACGAAAGCGTGGTGCGCATCGAAACGCGTGCGGGCTATGCCGTTGGCGCGCTGACGCCTTCGGCGTTCTATGAAGCAGATGCGTTCGTGTTGGCTGCCGGTGCCTGGAGTGGGTTGATCGAAGGCTTGCCACCGGACGCTGTCCCGCAAGTAAAGCCGATGAAGGGCGAGATGCTCGCGCTCGCCCCGCCGAAGGGTGTCGCGATCCCCGGTCATGTGGTCTGGGGCAACGAGGTCTATCTCGTCCCACGCGGTGACCGGCTGCTAATCGGGGCGACGCTCGAGGATGTGGGTTTCGATACGCGTCTGACCAAGGATGCCGAGAATTGGCTGACCGACCGCGCGGTTTCGGTGATGCCCGGTCTTAAGGATTGGACCATCGTTGAGCATTGGGCCGGCCTGCGCCCCGGTTCGCCGGACGGGTTGCCGCTGCTCGGTCCGACCGCAGTAAACGGGCTTTTTGTAGCCTCAGGGCAGTACCGGAACGGCATTCTCTTTGCACCGTTGGTGGCGGAAATGCTGTCCGGTCTCGTTCTGGAACGGCCTGTGGACTTTGCCGCTTTCGATCCGCGCCGGTTTTAAGGATCGCTTGTCTCAGTCTTCGGCGTTCGCTATCGAGCCGGTCACAGGGCTGGGGCTCTGAGTAATGTCGATGGCGTACTGGTTCCTGGGCGGCGGGCTGCTCATGCTGCTCTTTGGCAGCGAAGCGGTCGTGCGCGGTGGCGTGACGATGGCGCGCGCCGTCAATCTGCCGCCGTTGGTGATCGGGTTGTTGGTCATCACGGCAGGAACGTCGGCGCCCGAATTCGCCGTGTCCCTGCAAGCCGCTTACGCCGGCGCACCGGACATTGCGCTCGCCAACGTCGTGGGCAGCAACATTCTCAATCTGCTCTTGATCCTAGGTCTCGCCGCGGTAATCCGTCCGCTGCCGAGTTCGCCGAAGGTCGTGCTGCGCGACGGTACCGCGATGCTGCTGGCCGCGTTGGCGCTCGCCATGATGACGCGCGACGGCACCATCGGAAAAATCGAAGGCTATGCGTTGCTGGCGGCGTTCGTACTCTACGTCGTCGTCCATTTCTTCAGCGACTGGCGGCGCTCCACCGAACATTCCGTGCCGTGCGCGCGCGCTATCGCGCGTTTGCAGAGTGAAGGTTTGTCCGGTACCGCCGGTCTCTTCTTTTTCCTCTTTGGTCTCGTCGGCCTTGCCGTTGGTTCGCATTTCGCTGTCGAAGGCGCTGTTGCCGTCGCCCGCGATTTCCATCTCTCGCAAGCGATGATCGGGTTGACCGTGGTCGCGTTTGGATCGTCGATACCAGAGTTATTCGTCACGCTTGTTGCCGCCGTACGCGGACAGACACAGATCGCCATCGGCCATCTCGTCGGATCGAACGTGTTCAATTCGTTGGGTGCGGTCGGTTTGACAGCGACGCTGGTGCCGCTCTCCGTCAATCCGGTGCTGAGTAACGATCTTCTGGTGATGGCGGCGGCGAGTGCGCTGTTGCTGCCGCTGCTGATCACAAGCTGGCGGCTCACGCGTCCGCGTGGCGCGCTGCTGGTGCTGACCTATGCGTCGTATCTCGTCTTCCTCGCCTGGCGTCAGGGATTGGTGACGCCTGCGATGGTGGGCCTGAGCTAGTCCGGAAGCTTCCACTTCCCAAGCGGGAATTTGCGCACGCCCGAGAGCGTGGTGCGCGTCATATAGCGCCCGCCCGGCAGCATGTTCGCGTAGGGCAGGAAGGTGTCGCGCAGCCAGGGGATGATCCTGCTGTCCGACTGAAACGCCGGTGTCATCGCGCGCGAGGCCCAGCGATAGAAGCGGATATGCGCGCGCCGCCCGCGATGGAAGTCGCCGAGCGCGGCATCTACATCGCGTTCGCGCGACAGATGATGCGCCAGCATGACGGAATCGATCAGCGCGAGATTGGCGCCCTGCCCAAGCTGTGGGCTCGTACCATGGGCCGCGTCGCCGATCACAATTACACGGCCGCGCCGCCAATCGCTGAGCGCGACATCGCGATAGGTTGCAAAGGATAGATCTTCGAAACGCGCGATCTCGCGGATGATCGGCTCTGCCGCAGGCCATGCAGCGATGGCCCGCTGTTTCAGGACATCGAGACCAGCGGCGCGCTGCGCTTTCTCATCGTCGAGGCGAAGGCTCCAGAAGAAGGCCGTGAGCGGAAACTCGTTCGTCCCGCCCGGCACGCGCCCGACCGGAAGCACGCCCATCATGATGCTCGCCCGCTCATACATCTGGCGCAGTGCACCTTCGAACCGTCCGGTCTTGTCGGGGCAGGTCGTCCAGAACGCGCCCCAGGGATAGACCGGCGCATGGACGCGGACGCCGAGCATGTTGCGCAAGCCGTCATGCGCACCGGCGCAGTCGATCAGCAGATCGAACGGACCGACACGCTCGCCATTGCGCGAGATCACGACGGGCGCTGCGAAGTCCTCGATGCTCGTGACATCGAAGTTCAGATGAATCTTTGCACTCGTCGCCAGTAATGCGTCGTGCAGCACCTGAAACAGCGCGCCGCGATGGATGCCGAGACCGTAGTCACCTTTTGGGTAGGCGAGGTTGAGCACGCATTTGTTCGGCGCAATCCGTCCGTCGAGTTCCAGCACGCGCGCGCCCCAGGATTCGATCTGCTCGCGCAAGCCGAGCCGCTGGAGCGCTGACAGGCCTGACGGCTGCAGTAGCAATCCCGCGCCCAGCGGCCGCGCGGTTTCGAAGCGTTCGAACACCGTGATGTCATGGCCGGCGCGCGCGAGCGCAATCGCCGATGCCTGACCCGCAACGCCGCAGCCGATGATCCCGATGCGCAAACTGCCCCCTTGGCGGAAAATGCCTGCGTGTCACTATGCCAAGGCGAAGCGAGGCCTTCCATGCGCGATTTCGAACTTCACACACGATTGGCAGCCGACACGCTGTTCGTCGCGGACTGGACGCTCTGCCGCGTGCTGCTGATGAACGATGCGCGCTATCCGTGGCTGATTCTGGTTCCGCGTCGCGATGCGATGACGGAGATCTTCGAGCTTTGTCCGGAAGACCGCGAGATGCTGATGGCGGAGATCGCGCTCGCGAGCGAACGGCTCAAACATTTTTCACAGGCCGCGAAGATCAATGTCGGCGCACTCGGCAATCTGGTGCCGCAGCTTCACATCCACATCATCGCGCGTAATCCCGGCGATGCCGCGTGGCCGGGGCCTGTGTGGGGCAATGGTGTCGCGGTTCCATACAATCGTCAGGCGGCTGACGACATGATCGCAAAACTGTCAGCGATCCTTTGAATTCCAGCTAAAATGCCTTAGACAGCCGCTGGCTGAGGGATTCAACAGTTCTACTGTCGAGGGCAATCATGGTTAAGCCGTGGAAAGGTGCCGTTCTCGGCGCTGCGTCTGTTTGCGCGTTTTCGATTTTGGGTAATGCCCGGGCTGCCGATACCTGCCAGCTCAAGATGGTCGCGTCGCTCGATTTCGTATCGACGGATGAATCCGCAGTGGTTCTGCCGGTCATTCTCGACAATATCCCGGTGAAGATGATCGTCGATACCGGCGGCGTTGCGACCACCATAAGCGACGACTGGGCCCGCGATCAGCGGCTTCGGCGGCACAAGCTCGAACGCGGCGCCGGCGTCTATGGCTACGACGGAAACTTCATGGATTCGATAGCGTATATCCCTTCTGTGCAAACGGGGACGCTCCACGCATCTGACGTCCGAGCGATCATCCAACCCGGATGGTTGGACAAGGAGATCGTGGGAACGCTCGGTCCAGACTTTTTCCTTCAGTACGAAGTCGAATTGGATTTCGCCGCCCACAAGATGAACCTGTTCTCGCAGGATCACTGTCCGGGTCAGGTCGTTTACTGGACACACGATCCGGCGGCGGCGATTCCGATCAAGATCGACGGCGCTGGCCATATCGTGGCTGACGTCACGTTGGACGGCAAAGAGGTCAAAGCCATCGTCGATACCGGCGCAACGACATCTGTCATGAAAATGGCCGGTGCAACGAGTCTTTTCGATCTAACACCGTCATCTCCGGGTGTGACGAAGATCTCGTCCAATGAAGCAACGGGCGGCAATTACAAATACACCTTCAAGACGCTCACGCTCGGCGGGATCAATTTCAACAATCCGACCGTCTATCTCATCGGCGACGCGAACCCCGGGCAGGAGACGTTTTCGCGCGAGCTGCTCTTGGGCGGGCATCAGCTGAGCAAGCTGCACCTCTTCATCTCGTACAAAGAGCGCATGTTGTACGCGACATCCGCCGGCGCACACTGAGCGGTTAACGCGCCTTAACCAAATCTGGCATGGCGGTTGCTCCTATGAAGGCAGGAGAACCGGAACCATGCTGGCAGAAGCCGCAAATTCCACGGCCGACAAGGCCCAGATCATAGCCGTCCTGAAGCAGGCCAGCGCCGCGACAGGCTCGGATTTTCATTACCTGCTCGGCACCGCGATGCGTGAGAGCAGCCTGAAACCACAAGCACAATCAAGCACTTCGTCGGCCTGCGGCCTGTTCCAGTTCACCGGCCAGACCTGGCTGGGCACGATCAAGGAAACCGGCGCCAAACACGGGCTGGCGAGCTACGCCAACGCCATTACCCAGGACGGCGATGGGCATTTTAGGGTGGCCAATGACGCCGACCGGCAGGCAATTCTTGCCCTGCGCAAGGACCCGAAAGTCGCCTCCCTCATGGCCGGCGAGTTCGCCAATAAGACCAAGGCGACGCTGCAGGGCTCGCTGGGGCGCAATGTCTGCGACGGCGAGCTTTATGCGGCGCATTTCCTTGGGCCGCAGGCGGCGTGCAAGCTCATCCAGATGAGCGCCAATCATCCCAACGCCAGCGCAGCCGATGCCTTCCCGGCGGCGGCGGATGCGAACCGCAGCGTGTTCTATCACGCCGACGGCAGCGCCAAGACCGTGCGCGACGTTTACAACTGGGCGCTCAAACAGCCAGAGACCGGCGACAAGGCCGTGCCGATGCAGACCGCGCGCGCCGAGAAGCCGCGCTTTGCCACCACTGCGAACAACTCGGATTTCGATGCGACGTCGATGCTGTCGAGCGTGCTGAGCTGGACGCCGCATCTCTCCAGCCTGTCGTCGTTCGGCGATGACGATGGCGACACGACGACGATCCCCACGACGCCGTTCCTGCTGACGCCGGGCGTGATGGACGTGCTGTCCTCCGTCTCGCAGGTCACGCCTTCCCACAGGTAAGTATTGAAGCCTTGGCGGCTTCGGATTCCGCGCGCTAGGCTTGTGCGCGGAGGAACTCATGTCCGAACAAGAAAAGAAGCCGTCCGTCACGGCTGTGCCGGCGGCGACGATTCTGCTGGTGCGCGACAGCGCCGATGGCGTCGAGGTGTTCATGGTGAAGCGACATCACCAGATCGATTTCATCTCCGGCGCGCTGGTGTTTCCCGGCGGCAAAGTCGACAAGCGCGACAACGATGCGGAACTTGTCGATCTTGTCGATGGCGGCGAGGACTGGTCAGATGAGATGCGTGCGCTCGGTGCGGCTGCGATCCGCGAGGCGTTCGAAGAATCCGGCATCCTCCTTGCGCGCGATCATGCGACCGGACATTTCGTGAATGACGAGCGTCTCGCCACGCTCGAGCCCTATCGTCAGGCGCTGGACAAGCATGAGATCGGCATTGCCGACATGCTGCGCAAAGAAAATCTAAGGCTCGCGCTCGATCAGCTTGTGCGCTTCGCGCACTGGATCACGCCGGAGCATATGCCGAAGCGCTTCGACACCCATTTCTTCATCGCACCGTCACCGGTCGGCCACGCAGGCCGCCATGACGGACATGAATCGGTAGATTCGACATGGATCACGGCGGAGCGTGCAATCTCTGACCGGAAGACGTGGAACGTTGTGTTTCCGACCAAACTCAATCTGATGAAGCTCGCGAATTCGCGCACGGTGGCGGATGCGATGGCAGCGGCGGGCGCGGAGCTACCGTTGACCGTTACGCCATGGATCGAAGAGGGGCCGAACGGCAAAGAGCTGCATATCCGCAAGGATGCGGGCTATGCGCAGACGTTCGCGAATCTGAAAGACGCGTTCTAGGCCGCGGCTGCGGGCTCTATCTTCTCGCTGACGCGGGCATCGAGCTCCTTGAGCAGCTCGAGCGCCATCTGGTTCGTCACGTCCTTGATCTTGTCGCGGAAGATGATGCGGATCGCGGCGACGTGGGCATCGACCAGATGAATCGGCAACGCATCGGCGGACGGCATCGCGTTGATCAGGCGGCAGAGCGAAGCCGCAACGCGCGACACCAGCGGAAATTCATAGGTCGTTGCCTGGCCTTTGATATCGACGCTCGCGCGGCCGAGCGCGGCCATTGAGGATTCGTCCTTGCGCGCCGCGAAAACATCGCGGCATTCGACAAGAGTTTTCACATCCGCTGCAAACCAGTCGACAAATTCTGCTTTCAGCGTTTCCATCGCCGCTTCGGCGCGCATCACTGCGGCCATATCGATGGCGCCGTGACTGCCGCCGCCAACCTTCGCCTTCAGCATGTTGGGTGGCATGAACAGTTCGATGGGTTGCTGTCTGCTCATCGCTTTGTCCTTACTCTACCGGCGTTGCGTCGGCTGTCGCGCGGCGCTCCGGTCCACGATATTCCTCTGGGCTCCGGCGCCGGCGGCATGGGCCGAAATAGGCTTTGGTGCGCACATAGGGGCGCGGATGTTCGATCACCGCGATCAGGCGCGTCAGGATCGCTTTCACCGATACGGGCTTGGCCAGAAACTCATTGACGCCCGCATCGCGCGCCTGGCGCACATGATCGATGGCGGTGTGGCCGGTCAGCATGATGATCGGCACGAACGGATTGGGCGTGTTGGGCGAGGTGCGGACTTCTTTCGCGAATTCGAGCCCGGTCATGCCTTCCATAACCCAGTCGAGGATGATCACGTCAGGATTGGCATCGCGCATCAGGCTGAGCGCCTGCTCGCCGTCGGCAGCTTCGAAGATCTGCACGGCGCCGAACGCCTGCAGGATCGTGACGACGAGTTTGCGCATATGCGCATTGTCGTCGACGACCATGATTTTCAGTCTGTCGAATCTGTAACCGCTCATGCCGCCCAACTTCGCGCGTTCCCCGCGCTGTCCGGCACAAAGTTACTTAACCGCACTTAATAGTGCGTGAAGCCCTAATTCTTACGAGACAATTAATCGATAAATTGTTCGGCAAGGATGCGTTCATCCAGGCTGTGCCCGGCATCGAACAGCATGGTGCTGGCAATGCTGCGGTCCTCCGCGACGTCGACCGCGGTCACATCGCGGACTTCCAGATCGTCTGCCACCGCGCTCACGGGCCGCTTCCCGGCCTCGAGGATTTCGAACCGCACCCGCGCGCGGTGCGATAGCAGGGCGCCGCGCCAGCGCCGGGGGCGGAAGGCGCTGATCGGTGTCAGCGCCAGAAGATCGGCATCGATCGGCAGGATCGGGCCATGGGCGGACAGATTGTAGGCGGTGCTTCCGGCGGGCGTGGATACGAGGATGCCGTCGCAGATCAATTCCTGCGTGCGCACCTTGTCGTCGACGAGAATGCGGAGCTTTGCGGCCTGCCGCGTCTGGCGTAGCAGCGAGACCTCGTTGAAGGCGAGCGCATCACCGGTCCCATGCGCATTGGTTGCCCGCATGCGCAGCGGATGAATCTTCGCCGACTCGGCCGCATCGAGCCGGTCCTGTAACGCCTCTTCCCGGAATTCATTCATCAGGAAGCCAACCGAACCTAGATTCATGCCGTAGATCGGTTTGTCACGGCCCAAAAACGTGTGCAGCGACTGCAGCATGAAGCCGTCACCGCCAAGCGCGACGATGACTTCGCATTTGTCGACGCCGGCATCGTCATAGCGTTCTCGCATGACCTTGAGCGCTGCTTGCGCATCGGGAGCATCGGAGGCGACGAAGTGAATGGCTTTGCTCATCAACCGCCCGTCAGAGACATCGGCCGCGCAAGGGCAGGGCGCTTTTGGCGGCGATCAATCATGAAATCATGGCCTTTCGGCTTGCGGGCAATCGCTGAATCGATAGCAGCATTGAGAAGATCGTCATTTTGAGATGCGCGCAATGGCGTGCGCAGATCGGCGTCGTCGTTCTGGCCGAGGCACATATAGAGCGTGCCGGTACAGGTGACGCGCACGCGATTGCAGCTTTCGCAGAAATTGTGCGTTAGCGGCGTGATGAAGCCGAGGCGTCCGCCTGTCTCTGCAACGTGGACATAGCGCGCCGGTCCGCCGGTGCGATAATCGCTGTCGGTCAAGGTGTAGTGCCGCTCCAGATTGGCGCGCACCAGCGACAGCGGCAGATATTGCGCCGTGCGATCGCCGTCGATATCGCCCATCGGCATGGTTTCGATCAGCGTCAGATCCATGCCGCGGCCATGTGCCCATTCGAGCATGTCGGCGAGTTCGTCTTCGTTCGTGTCGCGCAGCGCGACGGTGTTGATTTTGACCTTGAGGCCCGCGTCCTGCGCGGCGTCGATACCGGCCAGCACCTTGCTCAGATCGCCCCAACGCGTGATCGCGCGAAACTTCAGCGGATCGCGCGTGTCGAGCGAGACGTTGATGCGCTGGATCCCCGCGCTCGCCAGATCGCGGGCATAGCGCGCAAGCTGTGAGCCATTGGTCGTCAGCGTCAGTTCATTCAGCCCGTTGCCGATGCGGCTACCCAGCCGGTCGATCAGCCTCATGACGTCTTTGCGGACCAGCGGCTCGCCGCCGGTGATGCGCAGGCGCTCGACGCCCTTGGCGATGAACGCGCCGCACAGACGCTCGAGCTCTTCGAGGGTCAGAAGATCGGCCTTGGGCAGAAACGTCATGTGCTCCGGCATGCAGTACACGCAGCGGAAATCGCAGCGGTCTGTGACCGAGACGCGTAAGTACGTGATATGGCGGCCGAACGGATCAAGCATGCACCCACTTTAGCAGGTGCCGCCCGAAGTCACGAGGCAGTCTTAGAGCTTCTGAAACTCGGTAAGCGCGGCGGGCTTGCTGAAGCTCGCGAAGGCGGCCTGAACGTCATGCATCTCGGCCTGCGTCAGGGTCGGCTTCAGGCTGTGCACCTGACGCGAGAGGTTGAACACCGTTGCAAACACGCAGCGGTCGATGCCAACGGCGCGGCAGGCAAGCGCCACGGCACGCGGGCCGGTCTCATAAAACCGGCGGCGATGCTCCACGACCGGCAGGCCAAGCAGTTTGGCAAAGGCGAGATCGAAGAGATCGATCTGGCCCTGATGCAGAACGCGCAGCAGGAAGCCGGCTTTCAACTGGCCTGACGCCGCGAGCTTGTCGACGAGCTTTTGTGCGCCTTCGCCGGGTTCGGCTTTGGGTGCCGCGGGTTCGCTTTTCAGAACCTGATCGGCATGGACGAGGGCGGTTTCGACCTTCTCTTGCGCAACCGTGAAGTGCTGATGGATGAAGGCTTTGAGCGCATCTGACACGAAGGCGCTCATCTTGGTGGCGAGCACCGGCGGCAGGTCTTCGCGGCGCGCCAGCGGGTCTTGAAGACCCGCGATCAGCTTGGATTTCTCGATCAGTGTTTCGAACACGTGCGAGGAAATCTTCGCGGTGACATTGCGCACCAGCGCGGTGAGCACCGGCTCGGCTTCGCTTTTCGACAGCGCTTCGCTGACCGGCTCGCCTATATTGGCGCGGCTGGCGACAGCGACGTGGTGTGCCTCGCCGTATTCAGCGATCAGATGCAGTACGTCGTCTTCGGTGAGAAGCGGGCTGCGCAGGATCAATGGGCGCGCGACTTCGATCTTGTCGTCAGCCAGAAGAAGGATGAGATCGTGCGGCGCCGCGGCGTCGTCGGCGAGACGTTCGGCGAGCGCAATACGGATCGCCATTTCCACGTCGCCGGCGAGGCGGCGCAGGATCTCGCGCATCAAGGTGCGCTCGCGTTCGTTCAGATAGGAGCCTTGGACGCGGTAGAGAGATGCAACAGCCAGAAAGATTTCCTCGCGGGTCGTGCCCTGCGGATTCGCTGCAAGCTGGGCCAATCTGCCCATATCGCTCATGTCGCGCGCGGTAAGTCCCAAAGTCTGCCCCGTAACCATGATGTCCTGACCGCTCCTCTGAGAGCGAAGGGAACTTCTAGCGAAATGGCGTTAACAGCGTGTTAAGCTAGTTCCGCCGTTCACCGAAACGCATCCCGAAATGAGCCAAAACAAGCACATTCTCGCCATCGATCAGGGCACGACGTCCACGCGCGCGATCCTCTTCGACGCTGATGCGCAGCCCGTCGCGAGCCACGCGATCGAGCTTCGCCAGATCTATCCGGCGAATGGATGGGTCGAGCACGATGCGGAAGAAATCTGGCAGGCGACGCTCGCGTGCTGCCGTGCGGTGCTCAAAGGCGTGCACGCCACCGCCATCGGCATCACCAACCAGCGCGAGACGAGCGTGGTGTGGGATCGCGCGACGGGCGTGCCGATCCACAATGCCATCGTCTGGCAGGACCGCCGCACCGCAGATCGCTGCCGCGAGTTGAAGGCGAAAGGCTTCGAGCCGCAGGTGGCTGCGAAGACCGGCTTGCTGCTCGATCCCTATTTCTCGGCGACGAAGCTGCAGTGGGTTCTGGATCATGTGCCGGGCGCGCGTGCGCGCGGTGAGCGCGGCGAGTTGTGTTTCGGCACCATCGATACCTGGCTGATCTACAAACTCACCGGCGGCAAGGTGCATGCGACCGATGTCACGAATGCCTCACGCACCATGCTGCTCAATCTGAAGCGGTCGATCTGGGATCGCGAAATGTTGGCGCTGTTCGGCATTCCCGCGGCGATGCTGCCCGAGGTACGCGATTGCGCCGGCGATTTCGGCACGGCGGATGTGCTCGGTGGCATTCCGATTCACGGCGTTGCCGGCGATCAGCAGGCCGCCGCGTTCGGACAAGCGTGTTTCAATCCCGGCGATGTGAAATCGACTTACGGCACAGGATGTTTTGCGCTGGTGAACACCGGCGCGACAATGCCGGCGTCGCAGAACCGCTTGCTCGCAACCAGCGGCTATCGCATCGCCGGTGACACGGCCTATGCGATCGAGGGCAGCATCTTCATCGCCGGCGCGGTGGTGCAGTGGCTGCGCGATGCCCTCGGTGTGATCCACAGCGCGGAAGAAATCGAAGCGCTGGCGAAAACCGCAAAACCAGCCGAGGGACTTTATTTTGTGCCGGCGTTCACAGGCCTCGGCGCCCCCTACTGGGATCCGGACGCACGCGGTGCGATCCTCGGCCTCACGCGCGACACGGGTGCTGCCGAAATCGCGCGCGCCGCGCTCGATGCCGTTTGCTACCAGACGCGTGATCTTCTCGAAGCCATGGGCCGCGATATGAAGAATGCTGGGCTCGATGCGCCCGCCGCGCTGAAGGTCGATGGCGGCATGGTGCGCAACGACTGGTTCTGTCAGCGCCTCGCGGATCTGACGGGCCTGCCGGTCGATCGCCCGAAAGTGACGGAGACGACGGCGTTGGGCGCCGCTTATCTCGCGGGCCTTGCGAGCGGTCTCTTCAAGAACACGGACGACATCGCAAAACGCTGGGCGCTCGACCGCCGTTTCGAACCCACAACGAATGCAACGGCACGCGATGCACTCTATGACGGCTGGCTGAAGGCCGTTGCGCGCATCCGCGCTTAAGCAGGCTGCGCAGCGACCGCCATCGGCGCGCGCAACCGTGAAGCCAATGCAATCGCGCACACCGCGCCCAGAAGAACGATGGGCATCATCGCATTGATGACGGAGTCTGCTGACCAGCCCATCTGGCGGAGTTCGCCTGCGAGCAGTGGTCCGGCGATTGTGCCCATACGTCCCACACCCACGATCGCGCCGGAGGCGGCAGCGCGCACATTCAGCGGATAGATTCCGGGTGCGAGCCCATAGAGAACGATGGCGAGACTTGGTGTGAAAACGCCCAACAGCGCGGAATACGCAACGATCATGATCACTGATTGCGCGGTGCCCAGAAGATAGAGCGATACCAGGATCGACGCATAGGCCAACGCGAAAGAGCGCCTAGGGCCTGCAATATCGGTCAGGTAGCCGAGCAGCAATGTGCCAATCACGCCAGCTATGTTGAATGCGAAGGCCGCGGCGGCGCCGTCGCTCGGCAAATGTCCCTTGGCGACCACGAGCGACGTCAGCCAGTTCAGGAACAGATAAAGGACCATCAGTGCCAGGAAGCTTGCCGACGCGAGCAGGATCGTGGTCATCGCGCGTCCGCCACCAAACAGCGCGGGCAGCAATTTCGCGTTCGCGCGCTCATCACGCGACGGTCTCGTTTCCGCGACGAAGAACCAGATTAAAGGAACAAGGACGAGTGGCATGACGCCGCCAAAAATGAAGATCATCCGCCAATCCAGATGCTCGCCGGCGATGTTCGCGTACAGAGACACCAGTGAGCCTCCCGCCGGCATACCGCAGAACAAGGCGCTCGTGACGGCGCTGCGCCGGGACGGTGTGCTCACCTCCGCGGCAATAGCGATCAACACCGGATAGGCGCCGCCGAATCCGAGGCCCGTCGCGAAACGCGCAGGCAGCAGCGCGACAAAGCTCCCGCAGTTCGCGGTCCAAAGCGCTCCGATGCCGAACATCACCACCGACATCAGCAGCACCGGCTTTCGTCCGAGCGCGTCAGCGAGCCTGCCACCGATGAATGCGCCTAACACCAGCCCGATCATCGCGGCGCTCGCTGCCCATCCTTGCTCCGCGGGATTGAGGCCCAGTTCGGCGACAAGTTTCGGCGCGGCGATACCGAAGGCCTGGATGTCATAGCCTTCGAGGATCGCGGCGAGGAAACACATCGCGATTGTGAGCGCGACGCGTTCGCGAGTTCCTGTTTCTGTAACTTTATTCATCGGCCCCCGCCCGAATGTTCCCAGCTTTACAGTCTCGTCAAATTGTTCGGAGACGTCGAGAGCGATAGGTTGCCTGCAGAGCAAAAAGAGCACGCAGCGCGGTCACGAGACGCTGATGAGAGCAGGAAAGCTTTCAAGAGCAGAACGCAAGGCGCGCATCGCAGCCGGCGAAACCGAACTGCGCCGTAAGCGCGGCTCGTTTCACCGCGGCGAAGTGGTGAACTATCAGCCCAATCGGGACGATTATCGGTCGGACAGTTTTCTTTCGGACTATCTGTTGAAAGGCTGGACGCCGGCCGAACCGTTTCTCACCAAGGGTATGAAGATCACGGCGTTTGGCAGCTGCTTCGCCGCCAACATCACACGCCATCTCTCAAACATCGGCTACAATCTTTCGAGCGATCGCGATCCCGATGTTTACATCTCCCGCCTTGGCGACGGGATGGTCAACACGGCCTCGATCCTCGGCCAGTTCGAGTGGGCGCTCGAAAACAAGAAGCAGCCGGAGAATCTTTGGCATGACTACCGCGCTGAGGGTTACGGCTATGACGAAGACATCCGTCTTCGCACACGGGACGTTTTCCTCGGCACCGAATTCTTCATCATCACGCTCGGCCTCTCAGAGGTCTGGTTCGACTCTGAGACTGGCGGAACATTCTGGCGCGCTGTGCCGGAAGAAGCGTTCAATCCCGAGCGCCACAAATTCCGCGTCATGTCGTTCGCGGAGACGAAAGCCGACATCGCACGGATCCACGCGCTCATCCGCACGCATGTCCCGAACGCGAAGGTTCTGTTCACGGTATCGCCGATCGCCCTCGCGGCCACGTTTCGTGATGTGAGCTGTCTCACGGCGAATACCGCGTCGAAGGCGATCCTGCGCGCGGCGCTGGACGAATTTCTGCGCGAGCACAAAGACGAACTAAACGAGAGCTTGTTCTATTTCCCCTCCATGGAAATCGTGCAGCTCGGGTTCGACTATCCCTGGGAAGCGGACAATCGGCATCCACATTCTTACGTGCTCGACACGGTGATGAAGGTCTTCGAGGCGACCTATTGTGAAAATGCCGCGACGCTCGACGACGCGGCCGAGACGTTCCAGATGTACCGCCTCAAGAACCGCATGGAATTCAGCCGCGCGGTCGAGGTGGACGGCGAGGAAGGCGAGATGCTCCGTGCCGCGAAGGCGGCCAATCGCGCCGGCAAACTCGAACGCCGGAAAGCGAAGCAGGAAGAAGCCGTGCTGCAACTCGACGGCGCGCGCACAGACAAGGAGAGCGACATGGCCGGCAACCCTGACATGGACCGGATGGCGATGCAGGCGCTGCGCATGGAAAAGCAGGTGAAAATATCCAATCGGCGGAGCGCCCTTGAGGTCGCGGCACATTCCCTTGGCCCGGGCGCCACGCCAAAACAGATCACGGATTTGGCACAGGAATTCCTGGCGTGGATAGAGGCTGAATAGAGCTTGCGATCCCGCTTGGTTTGACACCGGACGGACACGGGACCACTCTATAATCACAGATATTTCCGAACGGAGTTACGCCCATGAACATGCGCGAAAAATTCGAGATGAAGGTGCCTGCCGCGCACGCCATCGAGTCGCTGGAAGGCAAGGTTAGCGCCGAGGAATGGCAGATGCGCGTCGATCTCGCGGCAACCTATCGCCTTGTCGCGATGTATGGCTGGGACGACATGATCTTCACGCATATCTCCGCGCGCGTGCCAGGGCCGGAGCACCACTTCCTTATTAATCCGTACGGTCTGCTGTTCGAAGAGATCACGGCGTCGTCGCTCGTGAAGATCGACATAGACGGCAACAAGGTCGCGGACAGTCCCTATCCGGTGAACCCAGCGGGCTTCACGATCCACTCCGCGCTGCACATGAACCGCGACGACGCGCATTGCGTCATTCATCTTCATACGGACGATGGCGTGGCGGTGTCGGCGCAGGAAGACGGCCTTCTGCCGCTCGACCAGCACGCCATGATGATCACCGGCGATATCGCCTATCATGATTACGAAGGCATCGCGCTCGATCTTGATGAGCGCGAACGTCTGGTCGCCGATCTGGGTGCGCAGAAACATGCGATGATCCTGCGCAACCACGGCACGCTGACACTTGGCAAGTCTTGCCCCGATGCGTTCATGCGCATGTATTATCTCGAGCGCGCCTGCACGATGCAGATCAAGGCACTTGCGGGCGGGACGAAGTCATACAAGGTCAATCAGGGCGTCGAGGAAAAGACCGCGACCCAAGGCGCAATGGCATTCGAAGGTCTGGTCGGCGCGCTCGCCTGGCCGGCGCTCCTGCGCAAGCTGGACCGGATCGATCCGAGCTACAGGCACTGACCCGAATAACCTCCCCCTTGTGGGGAGGTCGAAAAACTTTGAGCGCAGCGAGAAGTTTTTCGGGTGGGGGTCGGTGTGTCTGACAAATCGCGACCCCCACCCGTCTCGCTTCGCTCGCCGACCTCCCCACAAGGGGGAGGTGAAATGTATTGCGAGGCTGCAGAATGAAATTCGGCACCGGCCAGTCCGTCCGTAGGACGGAGGACATCCGCTTTATCACCGGTCACGGTCAGTATACAGATGATCTGCGCCTGTCGAATGAGGCGCAGGGCGTGTTCCTGCGTTCGCCCCATGCGCATGCGAAGATTCTCTCCGTCGATACGAGCGCCGCGAAGGATTCGCCCGGCGTCATTGCCGTTCTGACCCAGGCCGACCTTGAAGCCGCAGGCGCAAAGCCGATGGCGACGCACACGCCGGTCAAAAGCCGTGACGGTTCGCCGGTGCAGGGCGCGGCCAAGAATTTCCTTGCCAAGGATCAGGTGACATTCGTCGGCGAGGCGGTCGTGCTCGTGATCGCGGAAACACTGGCCGAAGCGCGCGATGCGGCTGAGCTGGTGATGATCGATTACGAACCGCTCGAGGCCGTGCCCAATCTCGAAGGCGCACCGGACGGCACGCAGATCTGGAGCGAGGTCGCAGGCAATCTCTGTCTCGACTATGGCGACGGCAAGGAAGCCGAAACCGCGGCGGCATTCGCAAGCGCCGCGCATGTCATCAGCCTCAACATGATCCAGAACCGCGTCATCGTGAATTCGATGGAGACGCGAAACGCCATCGGAGACTACGACGCGGCGAAGGATCACTACACGCTCTATTCCGGCAATCAGGGCTCCGGCGGTTTGCGCGCCAATGTTGCGCGCATTCTCGACGTGCCGCCGGAGAAGGTGCGCGTCGTCTCCTCCGATGTCGGTGGCGGCTTCGGCATGAAGGCGGGGCTGTATCCCGAACAATGCAGTGTGCTCATTGGTTCGAAGATCGTGGGCCGCCCGGTGCGCTGGTCTTCTGATCGCACCGAGGCGCATCTCGCCGATCATCACGGCCGCGACATGCTCACGCGCGCGGAAGGCGCGTTTGACAAGGATGGCAAGATCGTCGCGCTGCGCTTTACCGGCAGCGCCAATCTCGGCGGCTATCTGTCTGGCTTCGCGCCGTTCATTCCAACGCTCGCGGGCTCGCGGATTTTCGGCGGCGTCTATCGCGTGCCGGTCTTCTACACCAACATCAAATGCTATTTCTCCAACACAGCGCCGATCAACGCCTATCGCGGCGCGGGTCGTCCCGAAGCCGCCTATTACATGGAGCGGTTGATGGATGTGGCCGCGCTCCGGATGGGCATCGACCGCGTCGAGTTGCGCAAGCGCAATCTCATCGCGCCGGAGGAATTGCCGTACAAGAACTGGTGGGGCGTCGCGTTCGATTCTGGCGACTATCCGCGCCTGCTTGAAGAAGGTGTCACGCGCGCCGACCGTGCAGGTTTTGATGCGCGCCGCAAGCAATCGGAAGCGAAAGGAAAGCTGCGGGGCTTCGGTCTCGCGTATTATGTCGAAATCACCGCAGCTACCGGTGCAGAGCCTGCCGCGGTGCGCTTCACTGACAATGGCGGCGTCGAACTCCATGTCGGCACGCAATCGAACGGACAGGGGCACGAGACGGCGTTCGCGCAGGTCGTCGCCGAGAAGCTCGGCGTGCCGTTCGAATCCATCGAAGTGAAACAGGGCGACAGCGACTGGTTCACCGGCGGCGGCACCGGCGGTTCGCGTTCGCTCAATATGGCGGGCGGCGCGCTGCTCGGCGCGTCCGATGAAGTCATCGCGAAAGGCAAGACGGCCGCCGGGCAAGTGCTTCAGGCAGGTGGTAAAGAGGTCGCATTCGATATCGTCGAAGGCATCGGCCGTTTCCGCGTTACCGGCGAAGAGCGTTCGATGACCGTCGGCGAACTCGCCGTCACACTGCGCCGCGAAAAACTTCCGGGCTTCGAAACCGGTCTCGACAGCGAGGCGACATTCAAAGGTCCCGCATCGACCTTCCCGAATGGCTGCCACATCTGCGAAGTCGAGATCGATCCCGATACCGGTCACGTCACCGTTGCTTCATATAGAGTGCTCGACGATTTCGGGCGCGTCATCAATCCGATGCTCGTCGCGGGACAGGTGCATGGCGGCGTGGTGCAGGGCTTAGGCCAGGCGCTGATGGAGCACGCGATCTACGACGACACCGGCCAATGCGTGACGGCGAGCTTCACCGACTACGCGATGCCGCGGGCTGAGGACATGCCCGATATCCAGTTCGCCTACGAAGAGATCCCGTGCGAGACCCATGCAATGGGCGCAAAGGGGTGCGGCGAAGCCGGAACGGTTGGCGCACTACCGGCGATTATCAGCGCAATCTGCGACGCCATCGGCATCGAACACCTCGATATGCCGGCCACACCGGAAAAGGTCTGGCGGGCGATCCGCAACAAGCATGCGTGATCGCGCACCCGCTCTTGTAGCGCCGCAATAACACACTACCTTTCCCCTGCTGGGCCGGGCGTTGAGGGGATATCGTTATGAAAAGAGCTTCATTTTCCAGAACACTTGCTGCCGGGACCGCGCTGGCCGCGTTCGCGGCATGCGGCATTGCATACGCCGCAGACAACACCGCTGCCGAAACGGTGATCGTCACCGCAAGCCGCAATCTCGATGCGAACACCTTGAGCGCGCAATCGTCTGCCTTCGTGTATTCCCGCGTGTCAACGACACCGATCAAACAGATCGCGCGTTGGCGTGCGCCTGTGTGTCCCGCGGTGCAGGGTCTGCCGCCGGCGTTCAACAAATTCGTCGCCGACCGCATCAAGGCGATTGCGCTCAAAGCTGGCGCGCCCGTCGACGCATCGTGCAAGACGAATATCGAAGTGATGTTCACGCCCGAGACGCAGAAGATGGCGGACAGCGTGGCAAGCAATACGCCGTGGCTGTTCGGCACGCGGCTTTCGACGAGTGCCGCGAAACTCGCAACCGTCTCGCATCCCATTCAGGCCTGGTATGTCACCGCGACCATCGATCCGAGCGGTCAGCAGCGGACCGACGATCCCACCGATCCCGTCGGTGTCATGGGCAACAACCGCAAGATCGACGGCAGCCGTCTCGGCGCGAAGAAGACCAGCGTTCTGGAAAACACGTTGATCATCGCCGATGCCGCAAAACTTGCCGGACACGATGTCGGCACGGTCGCGGATTACATCGCGTTGCTGGCGCTATCGCAGGTGCGCGCCGATGACGGTTGTGCCGCGCTGCCGAGTGTCGCCGATGCGATGGCGTCAAGCTGCAGCAGACGACCGGCGCCGGAATCGATCACCGATGCCGATGTCGCGTTCCTCAAAGGTCTCTACGCGACGCAGGACAATGTGCTGGGCTCGATCGCGCGCGCGGATATTTCTCGGCGCGTGGCGCAGGATCTGTCGGCCACCAACTAGGACGCTGTCCTGCTGCTGCCGATGAGCGTGTTACGCTTGCGCGTCAGCAGCAGGATCGCCGCTTCAATAGCGAGCGCGCCGAGGAACGGCGAAAGGGCTATGGCTGTGCCGTCCTCTTCCGCTTCCTCTTTCCACAGCGCCGCGAATGCGCAGATGCCGGTCAAAATCATCAGAACTTTGCGCATACGAATTTTCCCGTTTCCGAGCTAACGGGCTGAGAGCGCCAAAGTTCCCTTATTCGTCCGATGCCGGCGGCGGGACGAGTTGTTTCGGTGCGTCCGTCGCGTCCGGCAGTGCTGCTGCCGCGGGCGGTGCGCCGTTCGCGGTGGGCGGTGGCGTCGGTTTGTAGGCGGCGATCGCCGTTGCGAGGTTGTCGCGCTGGACGCAGCCGTCCGGACATTCGCGCGTCAGCGCCGCAAGCTTTGCATCCGCGGCCGACGGATCGTCCATCTCCAGATAGAGCTGGCCCATATATTCGAGGAAGTCCCGGTGGCGCGGATCGATGTCGAGCGCACGCATGTAATAGTCGTTGGCCAGACGCAGCTCCGCCATATGCGCGGTGCCTGTCCGCTGCCGCGCGATCATGCGATGCGCAAAGCCGAGATAGGTCAGGATGGACGTGTCATCGGGGAATTGCTCGAGTGCGACTTCAAGCGGTCCCGTCGCTTCGTCGAATTTCTGATGCTCCACCAGATCGACGCCAATATCGAACTGAATGCGCGCGCGTTGGTCCGCCTTCGGTGATGCGAAGTCGAGCGCGAGAACCGGCGTCGTCAGCAGCAGACTTCCGGCAAGCGTGGAGAAGAGAAGTTGGCGCATGAGCGTGTTGCCCTTCGGGGTTCCGAGGGAACAACGTACACCGTCAGCAAAAGTGCCGCTATTGCGTTACCGCCGGTGCGGGCGCGGCAGATGGCGCAGCCGCGGGTGCCGCGGAGGCTGTCGGCGCCGCCGCCGGTGCAGCGGGCGGAACATAAGCCGCCAAAGACTTGTTCAACGTGTCGCGCTCATCGCAGCCATCTGGGCAAAGGATTACGAGCTGGTTCATCTCGGAATGCGCTTTGTTCAGATCGTGCATCTGAAGATAGAGCTCGCCCAGATATTCGTGCACGCCGCGGTGATTGGGATCGATCGCTAACGCTTGCTGGTAGTAGGTCATCGACATCCGGAAATCATTGTCACGCGATGCATCGGTTTCGCCGACACCGACCATGCGATGGGTATAGCCGAGATAGTTCAGTACATCGGCATCGTGCGGACGTTTCACGAGTGCTGCCTCGAGATGCGGGATCGCCTTGGCGTAGTCCTGATGCTTGATGAGCCGCTTCGCCGTTGTGTAGTCGTCGAAGGTCATCTGCGGCGTCGAATTGAATCCGCCATAGCCGCCGCCACCGCCTCCGCCGCCCATGGCAAAGATTGGTGTGGTGAACAACGCTGCTGCAACTGCGAGATAGAGCTGTTTGCGCATGGCATTCTCCCGTGCTCTCGAAACCATGTTAGCGCGAATAGAGCGCGGGTTCCATCGATCCGGTTTGACTTACAGTGTACGGACAGTGGAAAGTCGCACATGGACTCAG
>Ga0207639_10000273_pt1 | contig 36987 bp, 52 predicted proteins | sample KBSCornC32_FD_184299 | JGI IMG/M metagenome (GOLD analysis project Ga0207639, IMG submission 184299) | Corn rhizosphere microbial communities from Kellogg Biological Station, Michigan, USA - KBS Corn C3-2 (SPAdes) (version 2) | ecosystem: Host-associated > Plants > Roots > Rhizosphere > Soil ... | reverse complement strand
GAGCTTGCCGCGGTCGTCGAAGCCCACGGGAAGTGGCGGCGAGGAGAGCCAGGAGGGATCCGCGCGGACCTGGCGGGCGCGGACCTGGCGGGCGCGGACCTGGCGGGCGCGGACCTGGCGGGCGCGGACCTGGCGGGCGCGAACCTGGCGGACGCGTACCTGGCGCGCGCGTACCTGGCGGGCGCGGACCTGGCGGGCGCGTACCTGGCGGGCGCGTACCTGGCGGGCGCGTACCTGGCGGGCGCGGACCTGGCGGGCGCGAAAGGGATCGCCTACGACAAGCTGCGCGAGCAGCTCGGCATCGAGTTCGACCCGGAGCTGCCGCGGAAAATCGTCGCGCAAATCGAGGCCCACCCCGAAACGTGGGACCAGGGCTCCTGGCACTCGTCCTGCGGGACGAAGCACTGCATCGCCGGGTGGGCGGTCCAGCTCACGCCGCAGGGCAGGTACATCGAGAAGCAGTTCGGCACGGCCAACGCCGCGACGCTCTTGCTCTGGCACGAGGGCGCCGAGATGCCGTCGTTCGACGGTCACGCGACCACGGCTGAGACGCTCGACCGCCTGAAGGCATTCCCAGCGGCTCCGTCGGCGGAGGTGCGCACGTGAGGTACCTTGGCAACAAGGTTGTCCAACTCGACACGGTGAAGCTCCCAACTGGCTTCGCCAAGCGGAAGAAAGAGCCGCACGTCGTCGAGTTGGCCGCGTCCATCAAGCGCGGCGGCCTCACCAACCTGCCGACGGTGCGAGTGCTCAAGGGCGTTCGCTACCTCGGCTCCGGCGGCGACCGATTCGCGGCGCTGATGCTGAACAAGGTCACCAAGCACGAGGTGCGCCTGTTCGAGGCGACGGACGAGGAGTTCCGCATCCACGTCCTCGAGGAGAACCTCCGCCGTCGGCGAAACGACGACTACGACGCCATGACGCGCGAGCTGGTCGAGCTGACCGGAGAGCAGATCGAGGAGCGGCGCGCCGAGGAGCCGGCTGAATTACCGGCCACCGTGACCGGAAACTCCGATGAGGCGGAGCCACCCCGGAAGGTAGGCCGGCCCAAGAGCGCGAAGGGCGAGGCCCGCGAGATCGTGGCGGCGGCTACCGGTCGCACGCCCGAGGCCGTCAGGCAGGCCGAGAAGCGCGCCAAGGCCGAGGACAAGGCCAAGGAGGAGGCGCCTGGGCCGAGCGCGCCGATGCCGCCACCGGTGGACACGTTCGATCTCGAGCTGGCCGAGCCCGTGGTGCGCGACTGGTTCGCATCGGTGCGGGCGGTGCAGGAGACGCTGCGCGACGCCGGCCGGAAGGTGGACGGCGCTCTCCGCGCCATCACGGCGAACCTGAAGAACGGCGACAGCATCCAGCAGGCGGCGCACGTGCGCACCTGGCAGGCGGTGCACGAGGCGGCTGACGCAATCCGCAGGGCGACGCCGGATTCCGTGTGCCCCTGGTGCAAGTGCCAGCTCAACCGGGTGGCGACCTGTACCGGGTGCAGCTCCACGGGGTTCGTGTCCATGGACTCGATCGACCAGATCGCGCCGGAGCTGATGGAGCGCGGCGCCGACGCCAAGGTGCCGAACGGGAGCGGCGGCTTCGAGCTGCTGTCGGGCGCGAAGGGCAAGCCGGAGAAGGCCAAGCCCGCCAAGGGCGCGCGCAAGCTGCGCGTCGAAAACGAGTTCGGCGAGGACATCACGCCGGACGAGGTGATCGAGCGCGCCGACGACATGGACACGCTCTTCTGAGCCGTGGGCGCCGCTGCACATACGCTCTCGCTGTTCGACCGCGTCGCCCCCACGGCGCGGCCGAGGTTGGCGCCGGAGGTGCCGTCAGGGTCGATTCCTAGCGATCCTGACGGCCTCCGGCCCTACCAGCGCACGGCCGTCGCGCGCATCGGCGAGGAGCTGGAGCGCGTGAGGGCGACGCTGCTGGTGATGGCGACCGGCACGGGCAAGACGCAGACGTTCGGAGCGGTGGCGAAGCACTGGCCTGGCCGGGTGCTGGTGCTCGCCCACCGCGACGAGCTGATCCAGCAGGCGCGCTCGCGTCTCGCCGAGATGACGCAGGAGTGGGTGGGCGTCGAACAAGCCGAGTGGCGCGCGCAGGCCGAGCGCATCGTCATCGGCAGCGTGCAGACGCTCTGTCGCGAGTCGCGCCTGAAGCGGTTCCCGGCCGAGCGGTTCGGGCTGATCGTCGTCGACGAGGCCCACCACGCGGTGGCCACGACGTACCGGAAGATCCTGGGGCACTTCGCTGGCGCGAGGGTGCTCGGCGTGACGGCGACGCCAGACCGTGGTGACGAGCGCGCCCTGGAACAGGTGTTCGACACCGTCGCGTTCAAGTACGAGATCGAGGACGGCATCCGCGACAAGTACCTCTGCCCCGTCGAGGTGAAGAGCGTGCGCGTCGGGGCGATCGACCTGAGCGCGGTGAAGACCACCGCCGGCGATCTCAACCAAGGGCAGCTCGACGCCGTGCTGTCGTCGGAAGAGGCGCTGCACGGGATCGCCAAGCCGACGATCGAGCTGGCAGGCGACCGCCGCACGATCTTGTTCACGACCAGCGTCGACAACGCGCACCGCCTGGCCGAGGTGCTCAACCGCTACCGCCCGGGCTCGGCCCGCGCCGTCGACGGCGGCACGTCGTTCGACACGCGGCGGGCGATCCTGAAGGGGCACAAGGCCGGCGAGTTCCAATACCTGTGCAACGTCGGCGTGCTCACCGAGGGCTACGACGATCCGGCGGTGGCGTGCGTGGCGATGGGGCGGCCGACGAAGAGCCGCGCGCTCTATGCCCAGTGCATCGGCCGCGGCCTCCGTCCCGCCGCCGGCAAGAGCAACTGTCTCGTGCTCGACTTCGTCGGCAACAGCGGCCGTCACTCGCTGGTCTCCGCGCTCGACATCCTCGGAGGCAAATGGGACGAGGAGGTGCTCACGCGCGCCAAGAAGGCAGCGGAGGACGAGGGCGGCGACACTGACAAGCTGCTCCGCCGCGCGAAAGCCGACATCGAGGCCGAGCGCGTCCGTGCCGAGGAGGCGAAGCGCGCCGCCGCCGAGCGCGCCCGCATCAAGGCGTCGAAGGTGCAGTACCAGGCGGCGACGGTGGACCCGTTCCGCGTGCTCGGGTTCGCCGACGCGGGCGACGACGAAAATCCGCAGCCCTTGACGCCCGGGCAGGTGACAACGCTGCAGAAATTCGGCGTGGACATCCCCGCGGGCCTCACGAAGCAAGGCGCCTCGAAGCTCATCGGGCGGGCCATCCTCCGACGGCAAAAGGGCCTCGCGTCCTACAAGCAGATGCGGACGCTGTCCCGCTACGGCGTCGACGCGCAGCGGATGTACCTGTCCACCGCTTCGAAGATCATCGACGCGATCGCCGCCAACGGCTGGCGGGACATCGGCGCCGCCGAGGTGAGCCGGATCGTCAACGCTCGCCAGGTCGGGGAGGACGGGTGACCAACTACAACGCGGGCATGGGGCTCACGTCGCGCCAGCGCGAGGTGGTGAAGCTCATCGGCTCGGGCATGAGCTACGCCGATGCCGCCGCCGAGATCGGTCTGTCCGAGTCGTCGGTGCGCTCGATGTTCTACGCGGGGATGGCGCGTATCGAGGGCCGCCGCCCCCCCGCCTCGCGCAAGTACGACCGAGACGCCGACCTCGACGGCGAGACGCCGCGCGAGGCCCGCGCCCGCATCGCCCGCGAGCTGGCCGAGGGGCTGCGCTGCTGCGCCCCGATGCTGAGCGGAGGCCCCTGCTCTCTGCTCCTGCCCTGCTTCACCCACGGTGGTCGATGAGCGACAAGAAGCCGCAGACCATCGAGGATCTGAAACGCCTGTCCGTGCAGCCGTCGGGCCCGCACGCGCTCCAGCAGTGGATCTTCCTCGAAGGTGCCGCCAAAGGCCGCCTCGCCGTCGCTGAACGACGGATGCGGGAGATCGAGAACCACATGTTCGTGGTGCTCAACAAGAGTTGGGGCTTCGACGTCGAGACGGCTCGCGAGCTGGTCATGAAGCACGCCCCCGACGACATCCAGATTCACAAGGCCGAGGTCGCGCTTGCCGACGCCACCGAGGAGGTGAGCATCTGTGGCCGAATGATCGAGCACCTGCGCACAACGAAAGGACCAACAATCAATGCCAATTCCCAGAATGAAACTCCGCAACGACGCCCAGCCCGCAACGAAGGAGCGCCCGCCAATGGACAGAATGCGCGCGGCGTACCAGTGCGATCGCATCCTGTCGCAGTTGTCGCCGGAGGAGCGCGCCCTAGTGGTGGAGTTCATCCGGCTCCCGCGGCAAGCGACAATCCCCGGCGCGGGTAGCGCATGAGCCCCTCGGCGCTCCGAAAACAGGCCGCAGCCATCAGCCATGCCGCGGCCAGGATCCTACGCGAGGCCGAGCGCCAGCTGTGCGCCGCCGACGCGGTCATCGCGAGCTCGCGACGTGCGTTGCGGGCGTTTCGAATCGGCGAGGCCAGCCGACGAAGGGCGCTGGGCCGATGAGAGACGTGAAGACCGGGGAATTCGTCGAGGTCGAGGACGACGGCCGCCGAATAGAGCTGTCGGTGAGATCGTGCCGCGCGACCCATGTGGACGGCTGCTGCTGCATGTGCGAGCCGCCTGAGGCAGTCATCGCGCTCGACAAGGCCGAGTTGCTCGCGCTGCTGCAAGGAGGAGGACGATGAAGGCGGCGAAGGCGCCCGGCGCGGTCGACAAGATCGCCGAGTGGCGGCGCGCGGGCGAGCTGCTGCGCGCCGAGCTGGTGGCGACACGCGACCGGCTCTCGCGCGAGCTCGAGGAGGCAGAGAACGCCCTGGCCGAGCTGGACGGGCGCCCCGTGGCTCTCGAAAAGCATCTGGCGCGCGCTCCGAAGGCCGCCGCCGACGAGGCGAAGCCGATGGGCAACTTCAGAGGGGGCGGCGTCCAACGCAACGGCAAGAGCGGCTGGCGGTGGACCATCCAGATCGCGGGAAAGAAGACCGTGGGCAAGACGGTAAAGAGCGAGGAGGAGGCGCGGGCTGCGCTGGAGGAGTTCAAGCGCTCCATCGGGGCACCGCCCGCGGCTCATCCCGCCCCCGCGCCCGAACTGCCCAAGGCAGAGCCGGCCAGCGACGACAACTCGCCGTGGCTCCCGCTCGGACCCGGATGGGGAAAGCCAGACGAGCACGGCCTCGCCAAGCACTTGTCGTGCAACGGGAGGGGCTGCGCTGACTGCAAGCGCGATGGCTACGGACGAGCGAAGCTGCGCGCGCGGGCCGCATGAACGCCCTGCCCAAGCCAACGACGGAGGCGGCGCATCCTGCGTACCTCGCGGCCGTGCGCCGCCTCCGCTGCATCGTGTGCAACTGCCGAGGCCGCGACATCGAGGCGCACCACGCCGGGAAGAACCCCGGCCTCGGAGTAAGAGCAGCTGACATCACCGCCGTCCCGCTCTGCCACCGGCACCACCGGATGATCACGGGGATCGTCGGCGGCTACGGCATCTGGGATTGGCTCGGCGAGGACGGCCGCCGGGAGATGCAGGACAACTGGATTCGCGAGACGCAACGCCGGCTCGTCCGCGTGCTGACCGGGCCGCGCGAGATCGCGCCGTTCTGAATTCCCGGACGAGCTGACCGGAAATTGGGAGCACATGAACGAGAAGGTCGCCCACGTCCTGAGAGCTGGCCAGACGCGCAACCATCGCTGTCATTGGCCCGGGTGCAACGCGCAGGTCCCGCCGGCCATGTGGGGCTGCCGTCGCCATTGGTTCATGCTCCCGAAGCGCCTCCGCGATGCCATCTGGCGCAAGTACGAGATCGGGCAGGAGGAGCGGGGCGACCCGTCCCCCGACTACGTCGCCATCGCGAACGAAGTGCAGAAGTGGATCGAGGCGCACCACCCGCGCCCCTGAGCGAACGAATACCCCTGTGGACGGAGGCCGGCCCGCCTTGCTCTTGTGGCGGACACCGGCCCAATCGGCGTGCGTGACGGGGCTTGGCGCCGACCCGTAAGCCCGGGGCGCTCCTTGGACATAGGCACGAGAAGCCACAACGCCCACCCAGGGCGGCGGCCTCGGACCAGGGCGATAGCCATCAGCTCCCGGGCGCAGGCCTAGAAGAGGCGCCCCGTCCGTCCGGCGCTGGCGCTGCGAGGCGCAATTACCGGCCAGCATGACCGGAAATTGGGGGAATGGACGGATGACGACGGTGACCGGACCATGGATCCATGGCGTACCGACGAAGAAACAAGCTCACGGCGAGAGAGACGCGCTTCGTTTGCGAGTATCTGGTCGACCGCAACGCGACTCAGGCGGCGATTCGGGCGGGATACTCGGCCAGGACGGCGGGCCAGCTCGGTTCAAGGCTGATCAAGCGCCCGGCCGTCGCCGAGGTGCTCGCCAAGGTGACGGTGGCCGAGTCCGCGAAAATCGGCATCACCGCAGAGCGGGTGCTGAGGGAATTGGAGGCGCTCGCCTTCTCGGACGTGAGCAACTACAGGCTCAACGATGACGGGACGGTGCAGCTGGCCGAGGGTGCCCCGCCCAACGCGATGAAGGCGGTGCAGTCCATCAAGCATCGCGTGTACACGGACAAGGGCGGCGGGACCACGCGAACGGTGGAGCTGAAGCTTTGGGACAAGCCGGCGCCGCTCCGGCTGGCCGGCCGCCACGTGGGGCTGTTCCCCGACCGGGTGGACGATGACCGGGTGGAGGAGCTGGCGCAGCGGATGATGCAACGGCAGCTCGAGCGGGTGCGGGCGCAGCTGGAGGCCGAGCGCCAGGAGCCGATCGACGTCACGGCGAAGGAGGTGACGCCGTGAGCGCGGCGGCGACCGAGGAGACGGACGACGAGTTCTTTCTCCGCATGGACCGCGAAGGCGCGACGGCGGGGAGACGACTCGCCGGCATCGTCGATCCATTCGTGAAGCACATGCGCGACCTGAGCGCCGGGTACGGGTGGGTCGACGCGGGGCGCCTACGCCTCGGCGTAGTGATGTACTCCGTGGCATTCGTTGAAGCCTGGTGGCAGTCGACGCGATGAACTACGCCGTGAGCCCCATCACCATCGTCGGCGCCGGTCTCCGGCGTGTCGGAAAGATCGAGTGTCGCCGCTGCAAGGCCAGGACGGCGTCCGTCGAAGTCGAGCCAGATCCTTTCAGTAGCGCACACCGAGCCATCTACTGGTGTCACGGCACGCTCACCTTCCGCGTGATCGACAAAAAGTCGCTGTTGGATCCGGGCGGTCTATTCCGATGGCTGACGGAGCCGGTGTTTGCCCCCATGGCGTGGTTCGAGGTCGCCGCCAACGACCGGCGACGGGCGCTGCCGTCGGTGGCGCGATGAACTACCCCAAGGGCACGCGGGGACGTGGGCACATCGCGCGGCGGATGGGCTTCGACACGGGCGCCACCTACTGGTGCGGCGCCGCGTGGGACGCGAAGCTCCTCTCGTACTACACGGCGAGCGCGGCCCAGAAGGCGAAGGCCAAGGGGCAGGACATCTGCGACGAGTGCATCAAGCGGGCGCTGGCGGCGCGGAAGACGTTCACGCCGACCGCGCTGGACGGCACGGAATCGAAGGCGCCGCGATGAAGCCGAAGCACGTGCGCCCTCTCACCTCCGACGAGGTTGCGAAGGCCTTCGAGCGCGGGCTCGGCCTGAGGCCTGGGACCCTTGCGCGGGACGCGCCGTACAAAGAGGGCGTGTTCAAGGGGCCTTTCTGGGACCTGATCCGAAAGGATCCCAAGTTCCCGGGCTGGAGCCTGTCGCGATGACCGACCTGGAGGCCGAGGTCCGCGCCCCCCAGGGCACGGGCGAGTGGAGGCTCATCGAGGAGACCTGTTGCCGCGTGCGCCAACCGCGGGCCGAGAAGGGCGACGTTATCCCGTGGGCGGCGTGGGAGCCGATGTACGCGCCGGCGGTGGAGGCGGCCACCGATGGCGGCCTCGTCCTGGTGGCTGACCTGTCCGGCGTCGCCGTCGGCTTCGTCGTGGTGAGCGGCGGGGGGCGGCTGTTCATGCTGTACGTGAAGCGCGAGTATCGCGGCAACGGCTACGGCCTGGCGCTGCTGCGGGCCGCGATGCCGCTGTCGCTGGCGGCGCGACAGATCCCGGTGACGGCGGACATGCTCACGCCCGCGTGGCGCCGCTGGTGCCGCGACAAGGGCCTGGCCTTCGAGCTTCCCAATGGGGGGCGGCTCTAAGCTCGCCGCGCTCGCGCGCGAGCTCGTGCTTGCCGAGCGCGAACTGGCCGGCCTGGCCGCCCAGCCCGAGCCCTGGTCCGTCGAGTCGTTCGTAGGGGAGCACGCACCGCAAGGTGGCTTCGTCAGGGACAGGAGCCAGTGGCAGCACGTTAAGTGCGCCCGCCAGAGCGGGAAGAGCTGGGGCGGCGCCGGGAAGCTGTTCGACAACGCTGGCCGCAATCCGCGGAGCGTGAACGTGCTGCTCGGCCTCAACGGCCCATCGGTGCGTGAGAACTTCTGGGAGCCAGTCTGGAAGCCGCTCCTGTGGAAGTACGGCATTCCCAAGCGCTGCTACAACGAAACCCGCATGTCGACCCACCTCGACAACGGGTCGCGAATCATGCTCGGTGGGACGTCGAACTGGCAACACATCCGCAACCAGCTCGGCAAGCGGCTGGAGAACGGGTTGTTCATCGTCGATGAGGCGCAGGACCAGCCGGCCAAGCGCCTGGACCCGCTGATCGATCACATCCTCCCGCCGATGATGACGCCGGGGACGCAGGTGGTCCTGTCCGGCACCATCCCCGAGGTTCCCGCCGGCCGCTTCTACAACGAGACGGTCAAGCCCACCCGCCCCTGGTCGTTCCACAATTGGGGCCGCTTCGCGAACGTCCACACGCCCGAGGCGCGCGCGCAATTCGAGCAGTACGTGCGGGACATCGGCATGGCCGCCGCGTGGGCGATGGCGCAGGAGCTGACCACCGACGAGAAGCGCGAGGAGTTCGAGAAGTATCTGCGCGACAACGGCCTCACGTCCTACTGGTCGATCCTCCAACGCGACTGGATGGGCCTGTCGGTGTTCGACCCGAGCGCCACCGCCTTCCGCTACGTCCAGGCCCGAAACGGCTACGATGGGGCCGCCTTCGACGGCAAGCGCTTCGTCGGGCACGTCCCGCCGGAATTTCTGGCCAAGTTGACCACATATTCGGTCGGCGTGGACCCGGGCGCCTTCGACCGCTGCGCGATCGTGGTGGTCGCGTGGGGGCCTGGCACCGGGCTGTGGGTCATCGAGGAGTGGGTCACCGACCGCAACGCCGGCACCGTGTGGTCTCAGATCGGGACGGAGCTGGGCCGCATCCAGAAGGCCTACGGCCCGGCCTGGTACTTCGCCGACTTCGGCGGGAGCAAGATGACCCTGGACGTGTTCGGGCGAGACCACGGGGTGCCCGTCGTGCACGCGGCAAAGAAGGCCGAGCGGCGGTGGCAGGTGGACCGGTGCAACGACCTGATGATGCGCGCGGACTGCTGGATCCCTATCGGCTCCCAGCTCGAAGGCGACCTGACCAAGACTCAATGGGACAAGGACGGGCGCCAGCGGGGCGAATGGGAGTGGTCAAGCGCCAATCACCCTGACGTTGCGGACGCATTTCGCTACGCCTCGCACCCCTACCTCGAGCTGCACGAGAAGCAAACGGCGGCGGTGGAGACCGGTCCCTCCATTGCGCAACGGCTGGCGGCGCTCAAGGCGAAGGCGGACACAAAGTCGTACTTCGAGCAGAAACGACGACAGCTCGCGCAGTGAGTGGTAGGAGCGCCGTTGTTGCCCACGGAGACAGAGGCCGAGCCCGAGGGCGGGCAGGAGCAGCTCGACGCGCTCACGAGTCTCGTGCGCCGGCTCATCGTTGCCGCGCGCACGGGCCCGCACGGCCCTGGCACGCGACGCGAGGGGCATCGGCAGGCCAACTGCGATTCCTGCTACGCCATCGCCGAGGGCAGGCGCTTCGTGGCCGCAATGAACGGCGAGCAGGTGCCGGACACGGTGACCGTCGAGGATGACCCCGAGCGCCTGGTGGTCGTGCCGTCGTGAGGCCGTTGTGGTTCGAGGAGGACGAGGGGGCAACGAAGCGCGAGAAGCGCGAATCGCTGGCCCAGCGCCTGGACTCGGCCGTCTCGGCGCTCATCGAGTCGCCGCGGGAGAACGACCGCAGGGCCAGCCTGCAGTACGACCTCGAGCTGTACTTCGGCAAGCGCATCCCGTCGCTCTTCGACATTGGCGACGCCGCCGACGTGACGCCGTTCTCCGCTGAAAACCTGCGCTTCAACCACTGCTATTCGATCTGCTCGACGGTCCGCAACCGAATCTGCTCATTCCGGCCGCTGTCGGAGTTCATCCCCAGCGCCGGCAACGCGCTGGCCAAGCGGGGAGCCGAGGATCTGTCCGCGATGAACGAGGCTTGGTCCGTCGAGCAGGGACGGCAGGCCACCATGGCGCTGTGGTTCCGGGACCTGCTGACCACTGACGGCGGCGTGGTGAAGATCTACCGGGACGGTGACCGCATCGAGTTGGGGCGTTTCCCGTGCTGGGAGTTCCTGATCGACGAGGTCGATGGACTCTACGGGAAGACGTCGACGATCCACCACGTGCAGTGGTTGCCCATCGAGACGGTGAGCAAGCGCTACGGAATCAAGGTCGATGACCTGCGCGGGAACGTCCGCACGATGCTCGCCGGCATGCCGTACGCCAGCAACCGCGAGGTAGTGCGCGTCGTCGACTCCTACGCAGCGGCGACGTCGGATGACCAGCCCGGCCGCCACGTGATCCTCGTCGGCGGTGAGCACATCGCGCTCGACACCGAGTGGGCCTATCCCGACTTCCCGATCGTGATCGGGGTGTTCGAGGAGGGCATGACGGGCATGTGGGGCGTGTCGGCGGTGGCCATGCTCCGCGGCATCCAGACCGCCCAGAACGAATGGTCGGCCCGCATCGAAATGGCCCACTACCTGTCGAGCTTGCAGGTGTGGCAGCTCGGCCCGAACGAGGAGGGGCCGAGCAACATCACGAACGCCGACGTGCGGATCAACCGCTACACGGCGAAGCCGGCCGAGGTGATGAACCCCGCGGCGATGGGCCCGGAGGCGTACCAATACGCGGAGCTGCTCGAGCAGCAGGGGTACAAGACGATCGGCGTCTCGCCGTTCATCGCGGCGGGCATCAAGCAACCGCAGACATCGAGCGGCGTCGCCATCGACGCCACCTCGGAGCTGCAGACCGATCGCCTGGCGCTGCTCTCCCAGACCTGGGAGACGAAGAACAGCGACGTCGACCTGTGGTGGATGCGCCTCACGAGCGAGGCGGCGCAAGACGGCGTCCAGTTCAAGTGGAAGGCCATCAACAAGGGCGCCTGGCGCGAGCTGATGTTCGACGGCGGGATTGACGAGTGGGTGGTGCGGCCCAAGCCGACCAGCGTGTTCGGTCAGACGGTGAGCGCGCGCCTCACGAAGGCGACGGAGCTGCTCAAGGCCGGCGCGCTCGACATCGAGCAGTGGACGGAGGCCGTCGCCCTTCCCGACCTGAAGCCGATCACCGACCTGCGTCTCGCCGACCAGCGGCTCATGGAGACCATCGTGGACCGCATCCTCGAGCGCGGGGATCTGCGGATGCCCGGCCCCTACGTCGACCCGCGGAAGATGTACGAATACGCGCGGGCCCGCTACAACCTGGCCGAGGCCGACGAGGAAAAGTACACGGCGGCGAACCTGTCGAAGCTGCGCCGACTGATCGACGCCGTGGGGCGCGACGCCGGGATCATCAAGCCGCCCGCGACCCCGCAGCTCCCAGCGCTCGCCGGCGCCGCTCCAGGGCTGCCCGCGCTCCAGCCGCCGCCGCTGCCCGCGGCCGCGCCGCCCACCGTCACCCCCGTCTCGCCCCCGGTGGCGCCTCCCCTGGCGCCTCCCGTCGCAACACCGCCGGCCCCCGCGCCGGTCTAGGAGAAACAGCACATGGCCAAGTCCTCGAAGTCCGACTCTGCCGCTGCGCCCGTTGTCGCCGCTCAGCCATCCGCATCGACCAGCGCTGGCGACGCCAAGGTCACCGCCGACCCATCCTCGCGGGCGGCCGAGACGCAGCCGCCCGACACGATGGTCATCGAGTGGGATCCGCAGGAGATGGGCAAGGAATCGAGTTGGCAGGAGGAAGGCGGGCTCGACGCTGGCACCGGCAAGAAGGTCGAGAAGCGCGGCGAGGCCGACGTGTCCGACGCCGACGATGCGGTGGTGGTGGAGGGGGCCGACACGGTCAAGGCGGACGAGCCCGGCGAGGAGCCCGATGCGCCGAAGACCGACAAGGATCGGGCGGCCCGCCGGGCGCATGTGCTGCGCGCCCTGGCGCGCGAGAAGGGCCAGCGCGGCGCCGAAGATCAGGCCCGCCAGGCCCGCGCCGACGCCGAGGCCGCCAAGGCCGAGATCAAGAAGCTCAACGACCGGATCGAGTCGATGCGCACCGGCTCGCTCGAGCAGCGCCTGGCCGCCGCCGGGCTCACCCAGGACGAGATCACCGACGCCATCCTCATGGGGGGCATCGACAAGGACAAGCTCCCCAAGAAGGCGGACGGCGCCAGCGAAGAGGTGAAGGCTCTGCGCGCCGAGCTGGTCGCCCTCAAGGAGACGCTCAAGGACAAGGAGACCAAGGCCGAGGAGGCGGCGGTCAAGGAGCGCGCCGAGCAGGTGCGCATCTTCGTCCTCGACACCATCAAGGACATGGACGTCCCCCTCGTCAAGGATCTGGGCGCCGAGGGCCGGGTGGTCGAGGCCGCCAGGAAGACGTGGATCGCGCTCGGCAAGAAGGGAAACGCGTCCGACTACATCCCCGCCGCTGCCGAGGTGATAGAGGAGCAGCTCGAGAAAGAGCGCCCGAACCTCGCCGCCCTCAAGAAGCGCACCGCGGCCGAGGGGGGAGAGCCGAAGGCGCCGCCGGCCAAGCGCCCGCCGGTCCCTGCGGTCGGCAGGCGCACGGCGCCCGCGCGTCCCGCGCGCGAGACCAAGCCTCTCTCGATGGACGCCGACGAGCGCACCCGCCAGATCATCAAGGAAATGGGCTGGTAATTTCCGGTCAACGTGACCACAAATTGCGGTTCCTTTGACGGGAGCCGCAATTCCTGCAACGAACGTAGTTGGTCAGTCCGTTAGCGCCGACTAGCAACACCAAAGTCGAAACACTCCGGCGCGATTCGCTCACGCGAGGAGTGTTTCCATGGCAGGCATCGGCGGCAGTTTCACCAACATTCAGAACGGCCTGAAGCGCCGTTTCGACCAGCAGTTCGTCAACACCATCGCCTGGAGCCGCTCGAAGCTGCTGGCGATGATCGCCAAGTCGGCAGGCGACGGCGACAAGTGGACCTACGGCCTCGAGGTCGGCGACAGCCCCGCGGTGTCGGTCGACTTCGCGACGGCGCAGAGCCTGGCGACCACCGACGCGGCGACGCAGCTCTACCAGCCCCAGGTGGACTGGTTCCAGGAGTACGGCATCGCCCGCATCAGCGGCAAGGCGATGCGCGCGGCCAGCTCGAACATGGGCGCCATGTTCGGCCGGTTCAGCGGCCAGATCGACGGCATCATGCGCGGTGTCGTCCGCGGCCTCAGCTCGAAGATCTACCGAGCGGGATACGGCTGCATCGGCTTCGTCGACTCGACGAACAACGGCGGGCTCGGCTTCGCCCAGGCCGTCATCAAGCTGTCCAAGCCCGAGGACGCGATCAACTTCGAAAAGGGCATGCTGCTCCAGGCGGCGCAGTTCGAGGCGTCCGGCGCGCTGCGCTCGGCGGGCGCGACGGTCAAGGTGCTCTCGGTGCAGTTCCAGGCCGGGACCGTCACCTGCACCGGCAGCCTGAACGCCGGGATCGCGGCGCTCGCCGCGGGCGACGCCCTGTTCCCGAAGGGCAACCGCCAGGACTCGGCCACCCCGGCGCGCACCTGCGTCCCCGGCGTGCTCGCGTGGGGTCCCACCACGCAGATCACCGCCACGGAGTCGTTCTTCAACATGGACCGGAGCCTGGACGGCCGGCTCCAGTTCACGATCGTGGACGCCACCTCCGGCACCACCAACGGCGCCACCGAGGAAGAGGCGATCATCCAAGGGATCACCGAGGCGCGCAGGTGGGGCGGGAAGAATCACACGGTGTTCCTCAACCCCACGCGGATGAAAAACATCATCCTGCAGGGGCAGGCCCGCCGCCGGAACGTCCAGGTCAAGGGGCCGCTCGGCCTCGGCTTCAGCGCCATCGCGATCGAGATGCCCTCGGGCGGCGAGGCGGTGCTCATCGACGATCCGTTCTGCCCGGTGGACCTGATCGCCGGCATCGACATGAAGTCGTTCAAGTACGTCGGCCTCGGCTCCAACAAGGTGCCCGAGTTCATCGACGACGACGGCGCGGGCAAGGTGCTCCGCATCTCCGACGACGACGGCGTGGAGTCGCGTGTCGGGTACTACGGCACCATCGCCTGCAACAACCCGATCGGCAACTTCGTCTGCAAGATGGCCTAAGCCATGGGCAAGGTTGCAACGGTGAATCCGTTCCTCGGCATGGCCGGGGGGCGGACCAGCAAGCGGCGAGGCGGCGAGTGGTTCTCGGCGTTGGTGGTCACCACCGCGTCGGGGACCATCGACGCCGCGGCAAGCGACCCGATCGAGGAGGCGCGCATCACCGTCGTCAAGACGGCCACCAAGACGGGTCGCTACACCATCACCCTGCCCGACAAGTACCGGAAGTTCTGCGGCGGGTTCGTCACCATCCTCGGCCCCGACGATGCGAATATCGGGGCCAACACCAAGGGGCTCGACGCCTTCTTCCGCGACAACGACGTGGACGGCGGCGCCAACGACGGCACGATCGAGCTGCAGTTCGTGCAGGCGAGCTACGCCGACGCCGAGTTGCCGGACGGCGTGTCGTTCATCGTCACGCTCCTGGCGATGAGGGGGATCTGAGCCATGGCCCTCGATGACCTGACGTCAGCCATTGCCAAGCGCAAGCGCGCGATGGACGGCGGCGACGAGGAGGCGGCCGAAGGCGACACGTCCGAGGACAGCGCCGCCGAGGAGGCCGACGAGTCCTACGGCTCGGTGGAGGACGACGCCGCGAACGAGCTCGCCGACCTGGTCGGCGTGGGTGAGGACAAGCGGGCCGCTTTCAAGACGGCCCTCAGGCAGTACGTGCAGGCGTGCATGAACGCCGAGCCCGAGGCCGAGGAGGAGTGACCAAATGCTGAGGGTATTCGACGTCTCGGGCGAAAACGTCACCGTCACGGGCAGCAACACGCTCGTGTTCATCAACCCGCCGGCCGCTCCGGGCGTCTCGATCCGCATCCTGCGGGCGTGGGCGTCCCAGCACGGCACGGCGACGTCGCAGCAGATCGGCATCAAGCACGTCACGCAGGTGACCGCGTTCCCGACGCTGACGAGCGCGACGCCCAGGCCGAAGGCGCTGCACGACGCCGCGTCTGCCATCACCGGCGGCACGGCCGGCGCGGCGGGAACCTGCGGCATCAACGCATCGGCCGAGGGCGCGGGCACCAAGACCACGCGGTTCGCCGACGCGTTCAACAACCTCAACGGGTATCTGTGGGTGCCCACGCCCGCCGAGGTGATCGAACTGTCGTGCGGCTCGGCGAGTGGCTACGGCCTGGTGCTGCTCACCACGCCCACGACGCTGACCGGGTGGGACTTCGGCGTCACCTTCCAGGAATACTAAGAGGTCGGCGGCGAACTATGAGGCCCGCGGCGCGACGGTACCCCGTCCCCGCGGGCCTCGCCTTTTGAGGCAACATGGCAGGCGCCATCGTTCAGGTCGTTGCGGTCCCGGTGGGAATCGGCGCGGGCTCGTCGATTGCCGGCTCGATCACCGTTTCGGCCGGAAATCACATCGTCGCGATCGCGGGCGGGCTGCTCGGAACGACGGCCACGCTGGCGCTATCGGACGACGGCGGGGGGACGTGGAACAACGGAACGACCACCACCCCCGCGAACGCGATCAGGAAGACCGCCTACTCTGAGAACCGCTCGGGGACCATCACGGTCACCGCCACGTTCGGGTCGGCGAACTGGATCGATCGGAGTCTCGTGATCCTGGAGGTGTCCGGCCTCGCGACGTCGAGCAGCCTCGACCAGACGACCGGGCAACACCAAGGCACCGCAACGGGCACCGATTCCGTCACGTCGGGCAACCCGTCATCGACGACGAACGCGAGCGACTTCGTAATCGGCGCGACGTGGAACTACAACGACAGCAAGAACGCCTCGGCCGGCACGGGGTTCTCCGCGGCCAGCGGATCGCCCTACGCGATGGACGGCAACGACGTCTCGGTGGAGAGCACGAACGTCTCGGCCACCGGCGTCTACCCGGCGACGTTCACGCCCAGCGCCGGGGGAAGCGCGTGGGACACCCACGTCCTGATTTTCAAGACGGCCGCCGCCGCGGCGCAGGTGCCGCGGGCTCGCGATCAGGTGGCCGGCCGGCTGTGGCTACCCGAGGACCCGTGGCCTCAGCAGCGCCGTGCTCGAGCTGCCCTCCTGCCGAGCGCGCCCATCGACTCGCCGGTACCGGGCTGGCTGCGGCGCCTCGCCAGCCGCGTGGCTCGAGACGCCTGGGAGCCGCCCGATCCGTGGCCAACGCAGCGGCGGCCGCTGCTCGTCGTCGACACGCCGCCGGCGGTATCCACGCAGCCGCCGTTCACGCGCAGGCTGGCGCCTGGCCAGGATGACCAGCCGTGGCCCCAGCAGCGCCGCCTGGGCGCCCCACCCATTGCGCCCCCGCCGCTCCTCACGCGCGAATGGGCCTACCAGGTCATCGCCGCGTGGGCCGATCCCGAGCTGCCCCGCCAGCCTCGCCGCTTCGTCGTCGTTGTCCCGTCCGTCGTCCCCGACAACCCGCCTGTCGGCTACCCGCGTCGGCAGCTCGTGCTCCGCGCTCGCGACGCGTGGGAGCCGGCGCCGCCGATGCCGCAGCAATTGCGGCGCTCGGGGATCGACAAGCCGCCGCCCGTCGTCCCGCCGCGGACACCGGGAATCTTGTTGGTGGTGGTGGATGACGTAGTGTTGGAGGTGACCGTTGATGACGTCGTGTTGTCCATTGTCGTTGACGACGTTGACCTGACCGTGGTGGGCGACCAATGAAGACGCGCAAACAGGGAACGACCTACCCCATCACGGGGACGCTCTACAACACCACCACCGTTGCGGGCGTGAAGACGACGACGCCCATCAACCTGACGGGCTCCTCGCTCACGCTGTCGATGCGGGACCGCAAGACGAAGATCGCCAAGCTCAGCAACGTGGCGGTGACCATCCTCGTGCCGGCGTCGGGGACCTGGTCCTACGCGGTGCAGGCCGCGGATCTCGATTCGCCCAACGGCTACGAGATCATGCTGGCCGAGACGCGCGGCGACGGGACGAAGTGGAAGTACCCGAGCAAGGGCTATGAGCCGCTCGACGTCGAGGAGGCGTTCTAATGGCCAACGATCGGCAGAGCTTCCGACGCCGCGCCCAGATTGCCGCCTCCGGCGTGGAATGGGACGACACCGACTGGAACGACGCGTGTGACGACGCGATCGATGCCCTGTGGCGGACCATCACGCGGATCGCTCCCGACTTCCGCGTGAAGACGACCACGGTGACCATCACCGACCCGGCGAGCAACTCAGGCGCCCTCCCCTCCGACTTCATGGCGATCCGCACCGTGTGCCGCTCGCCGCGCACGCAGTCCGAGGAGTACATCAACAAGGTCGGCCCCAAGACGGGCTCGGCTGGCTTTGACCGCGGCTGGCGCCTCGAGGACAATTCGCCCACCAAGCTGGTGCTCGAGCCGTATGAGACCAGCGTCGGCAGCTACGAGGTCAAGTACACCCCGCAGGCACCGCTCCTCACCGCCGACACCGGCGTCACGCTGGACACCGAGCTCCAGCAGTTCGGCGAGTTCATCGTGCGGCACATGGCCGTCTCGGCGCTGGCGTCCGATGAGAGCGACGCCCGTGCGCAGGCCGCGCTCCTCGCGAAGGCCGAGGCCGATGTCATCCAGTGGGCCGGCACGCAGCGAGCCTCGGAGCCCGATCAGGTGGAGGACGTCCGCCGCACCCTCGGACGGCGGTGGGTGCTGCCCCGATGAGCCTCAAAAAGCCCACGCCCCGGACCGTATCCGACAAGGTCGAGCTCGCGGGCGTCCTGACGTCGTTCTACGACAATCTTCGACCGCTCTCCGGCGCCGCCATCTCGCCCGAGCGCATGCCCGCGGTGAAGTACGTGGGCATGGCCGGCATCGACGAGATGCGCGCGATCCGCGGAGACGAGGCCGGCGAGTCCGGGCCTCGGTTCTGCTTCGCCATCGGCAAGTACGACGTGCTCGACGGCTGGGAGGGGATCTTCGTCTGGTCGAACACGTCGACCGCCCAGGACGACGATCTCAACGTCATTGAGAGCCCCGCGGCGGGCGTCCCCTCCGGCTCCCCGGGGCGATGGCTGCGCAAGATCGACACGGCGACGCGCATCGACGCCTTCACGGCCTCGGGCACCTGGACCAACCGCGGCGGCGTGGTCTCGTTCTACGGCATTGGGTCAGGAGGCAGCGGGGGAGCAGGAGAGCGCGCGGCCGTCAACGCGGCCGGCGGCGGCGGTGGTTCTGGGGGTGGATACGCCGAGGTTACCGGCCTCGACGCCACCCTCTTGCCCGCGACGATCGCGATCACCATCGGGACGCCCGGCGCAGGCGTGGCCGGACGATCCACCGACGGCGGCGGCTCAAATGGAAACGACGGCGGCGCCTGCACGGTCGCCGGCATCATGTCGGCCCTCGGGGGGCTCAAAGGCAACGGCGGCAACGGCGGCTTTGGCGGCCTTGGCGGCGCTAGCGTTCAGGGGAGCGGGGCCGGCGGTAGCGGAGCCGTGGGGACCAACGGGAACGGAGGCGCGGTGGCGACGGCACAGCGCGGTCCAGGAGGCGGAGGCGGTGGAGCGGGCCCCTCGGGGGCGAACCTGAAAGGCGGAGACGGCGGCCTCGGCTCGCGGTTCACGGGCGTCCCGATCGCGGGCGGGACTGGCGTCTCCGGGGCGGCTGGAGGCAACGGCTCGAGCGGCATCGCCGGCCTCGCCTTCGGCGGCGGAGGGGCGGCCGGCGGCGGCACGTCTGCCGCTAACGCTGGGTTCAACGCCGGAACGGCGGGCAGCTATGGAGCCGGCGGCGGCGGCGGCGGCGGATGCGTGAGCGGAACGAGCGGCGCCAGCTCGGCCGGAGGACCAGGAATCGTAATCGCCATCACCACGGGGCCAACTTCGTGACCATTTCAATGGACAATGGTCACCGCGTGGGGTATTTCTGGTCAGGTTGGCCAGAAATTCACCCTGGAGGGTCCCATGCGGTTACTGACGGTGTTCGCGGTGTTGTCCTTGGCGGCGTGCGGTGTCGAAAAGGAGTGGATCGACTTGCCGCTCTCTAAGCAGACCATCGACTGGCCGATCCTCGGTGGCATCGACTCGAAGCGGTCTCCGGTCGCCCTGGCGCCCGGGTCGAACCTGGTGGCGCAGGACGTGCGCCAGGAGCGCCTCGGAGAGTGGCGGCGGCGCGACGGGTTCGCAACCGGGCCGGTGCCGACCGGGCTGGCCGTCGGCTACTACATGGCCGGCGCCATGGGCGACGGCGGGGCCCTGGTGGCTGGGACAGGCGCTAATGGCCTGTTTCCGTCGACGTCGTGGTACCGCCCGTCGGTCGGCTCTTGGCTGGGGCTGAGCACCCTCGGATCGCTTATCCCGGCCCAGCGCACGCGGCGATCGCTGACCGGCTCGGAGGCACCGGGGACGGGCGCGTTCGCCACTGTGTCGGGCATCGCGGCCGTGGCGATGACGGACGCATTTGGGACGGTGAGGATCGTGGCCAGCGACGCAGCGACGGGAGCGCTTGGCGCGATCGGCTCCCTGTCGGGCTCGTGGCAGACGGTCAGGATGGCGGCCACCGGATCGTATCTGGTGGTGTTCGTGGTGGCGGGCGGACAGCTCGACGCCTACGTGATGAACCCGTCGGTCTCGACGACGTGGACCACCTACGCCGCCGTGAAGACCGGACTGAATGCCACGCCCTACCTGGACGCCAGGTGGTACGGGGGCACGACGATCACGGTGGTCTATCGCTCGACCACGAACGCTGTGGGGTTCATCGAGTTCAACCCGGCGACGGGGGCCAAGGCCACGGATACGACGGTCGCCGGCATCTCGTGCGCCTCGACGCTTTCCCTGCTCATGGACCCCGAGGGCAGCGGCGTGCGCTTCGTGGCCAGCTCGCACACGACGCCCACCACGCGGGTCACCAGGTGCTCGAGCGCCGGCGCGGTCCTCACCGACGACCAGGTGCAGGCCGTCGCCTCGACGCATATCACGGGCGTCTCGCGGAACGCCGGCGCCGACTGGCACGTGGTGTACCAGACGACGGCCAACGATATCCGCACGAACTGGAAGACGGGGGGCGTGGTCGCGGCGGCGGCGCGGCTCAACGGACTCGGGATCGGCGTCGCTTGGTCGGCGAGCTCCAGCCTCGAATCTCAGGCGTGGGCGGCCACCGACGGGACCATCTTCCGCTTCCTCCTGGGTCTGCACTCGCAGATCACGGACGATGCGATGGACACGATCGTTGAGGTGACCGTGCCATGGGCGGCGTCCGACGGTGCCACCGCGGCATCCAACCCGACGCCGCTCTCCGCGGGGCCGCGCAACGCCACGCCCGGGACCCTGCTGCAGGTGCAGGCGATCGCCTCGCGGCGGTTCCAGTACGTCATCCCCGTCCAGGCCATCTACGAGGACAACGCGGGTGTGATCGTTCGGCACTACACGCTCGACCTGTTCGATCAGCGGTTCTTGGCCGCGTCGGACGTGGGCGCGCAGCCGACCGGCAACGTGATCCCCGTCGGCTCCCTGATGATGGCGCCCATGGAGGCCACCGCCTTCCTCGACGAGAACGAGACCTGGACGCAGCTCGGGGCGCCCTACCCTCCCCCCATGCCGACGCTCACGCCCAGCGTGGGGGCGGGCGCGCTCACGACGGGGAAGGAGTACCAGTACGCGTGGATCATCGAGCAGATCGGGCCGGGCGGCGCGGTCGGGCGCTCGCCGCAGTCGGTGCCCGCGCTGGTCACGCTGACCGGCGGCCAGAACACCGTCGCGGTGCAGCTCACGGCGTATCCGGTCGGCATCTCCTACGGCAGCCGGGCGGCGCTCTACCGGACGGAGGGGGACGGGTCTCTCTTCCGGCGCATCTACTCGACGCTCCTCACGGGGATGACCGTCTCGTACACCGACCTGCTCGCCGACACAGATATTTCCGACGGCGAGCCGCTCTACACCGCAGGCGAGGAGGAGAACGTAATCGTCCCGGCCTTCTCGCATCTGGCGACGAGCGATGGTCGGCTGTGGGGACTGAGCCGCGAATACCCCACCGAGGCCTGGTACTCGAAGAAGCTCCGCGCGGGCCGCCTACCGGAATTCACGAACTCGGGGATCGTGCGCGTGCCCGATGCCTATGGCGATCTGACAGGCGTCGTCGACATGGATGACAAGACGGTGCTCTTCAAGGAGTCGGCCGTGTACTTCGTGACCGGCGAGGGCGTAGACGACGCCGGCGGTGGCAACGGCTACGCGGTTGCCCGCGTGACGGGCGAGATGGGGGCGATCCCAGGGTCACCGACGCTCAGCCTCGGGAGTGAGGCCTATTTCGTTGCGAAGCGCGGGATCTGCCGCATCTCCGGCCAGGGGCTGGAATTCATCGGATCGCCGGTGGACGTGTACCTCAATCAGCCGCAGATCCAGACGCCCGAGACGGTGCGCTCGATCGTCTACTCGGCGAGGTGGAACGAGGTCCGCTTCGTCACCAACGCGCGCGTGCTAGTCTACAACCGCACGTTCGGCGTGTGGTGGACGTTCGTCGGGGCGCTGGCCACCGGATCACCTCTGCTGCATTCGTGGATGGCTGGTGGCCAGCAGTGGATCTTGCGCGAGGACGGGTCGGTGTTCGTCGAGAGCTCGACGTCACAGATAAAGGACGGCACGACCGACTTCGAGGGCTTCCTGCGCTCGCAGTGGGTGATCCCGGCCGGGCCGGAGGGGCGCCTGCGCCTCTACCTGGCGCGCGTGCTCGCAACGCGCACGGCGGGGGGATCGCCCATCTACCCGCGCCTGTCCATCTTCCGGGACTACGACGACGACGAGAGCCTGGATTTCGACGTTGCTGATCTGGTCGACCCTGACACGTCCTCCATCCGCCTCGAGGGCGCGCCGCACGTCACCGAGCAGGTGGTCAACGCCTTCTCGGTGCAGGTGACCTTTCCCGGAAACGACAACACCTGGCGGCTGGAGCGATGGTCAGCCGTGGTAGGAGTCAAGCCAGGGTACCAACGAATCGACAACGAGCGAATGGTGAGGTGATGGCGCGAACCCCGAGCAGCAACAATCCGGGCTACTACGAGGTCACCACCCAGGAGCAGGCCCCGCAGGCCTACGATCCGGCGACGGGGTTCCTGAGCGGTGGCGGCGCCGTCACGGTGGTGCGGACGTATCGCGATGACGGAGCCCTGGCCTACACGGAGCAGGTCAACCCGGACGGCTCACGCGCGCTGGTGGGCACCGTCGGGAACGAGGTGCCCCAGGGGCAGTCGGGCGACATCGCCACGCCGCAGGGGGCGGGGTTCAAGCGCGATACGGGGGAGATCCTTTCGGCCTCCGACCTCGCGAACCCGGTCTCGCACGTCACGCCCGGCGACGTGGCGACGCAGGTCACGAACGACCCGTACGGCACGCTCCACACGATCATCAACGACTCGGAGAAGCTCGACCCGCTCGGGCACCCGTTCGTGAAGGGCGGCGCGGTCGGGCAAACGATCGAGGACGTTGGGACGGGTAAGAAGACGCTTCCGCAGGGCGTCCAGGACTTCATCACCAACGACACGGCGGTCGGGCCCGGATGGACGAACGGGCAGCCGGGCGGACAGACACCGTCCGGCGGTGGCAGCGGCGGTGCCGGCTCCCCCGGCCCCCTGTCGTCGCTCCCGGCGGTCAAGGAGGCCGACGACTTCGCCAAGCAACTGCTCGCCGAGCGAGACGCCGCGCGCGCCGCCGGTCCGCGCCCCGTGCCGCAGGCGACAGCGTCGACCATCGACCCGGCCTCGGTGCCGTTCCTCGGACCGGCCGCCACCTACCAGGGCAACACGCAGATCACCGCCACGCCAACCGCGCGGGCGACCGTCGGCCCCGCGGGCTCCATGTCCGTCGGGAGCATCAGCGCGGGCAGCGTCTCGGCGAATCAGATCGACCCGCACTCGATGGACATCAGCATCGAGGGCGAGGGCCGCGACGCCGAAAAGCGCGCCCTGGCGCTGGCCGAGGGCGCCGCCAACGGCACCGCCCCAAGCCGCGCCGAGGCCCTCCTGCGCAAGGGCATCGACGAGGGTGTCGGCGCCCAATACGGGATCGCTGCGGCGCTCCAGGGACGCAATCCCGGCCAGGCCCTGCGGCAGGCCTCGATCGGCGCCGCCAACGTCACGGCCAAGAGCGCGGCCGACATGGCGGCGCTGCGGGCCGACGAGATGGCGACAGCTCGCCGAGACTTCCTCGCCGGCGCCGGCCAGCTCCGTACCGGAGACATCGACGTCCAGAAGGCGAACCAGAGCACCGCCCTCCAGGCGAACCTCGGCAACCTCTCGGCCGACACGCAGGCGAAGATCGCCAGCCTCCAGGCCGCCACGGAGACCGCCAAGGCAAACCTGGCGGCGCAGGTGGCCGCAGGCCAGGCGAATCTCGCCGCCCAGACGCAGATCCAGCTCGGCCAGCTCCAGGCCGACATGCAGAAGGCGCACGACGACGCCTGGAACGAGCTGCAGGGGAAGATCGCGAGCGGGCAGCTCTCGCTCGACTCCTTCAAGGCCACGCTCCAGGCCAACACCGATCTGAGCCGGGCCAACATCGACTCGTTGACGCGGATCCTCACCACCAACTCGACGAACGCGACCAACACCAGCATCGAGAACACGAAGGCCGCCATCAATTCGCGCCAGCTCGATGATCTGCTCCAGTCGAGCTACGGGGACCAGATCATCAAGGCGCTGGGGCTTCCCATCGACGCCGCGAAACAGGACATCGACAACGCCATCCGCAACAGAGCGGGTGACCAAACCTTCTGGGCGTCCCTCATCGGGACGGGCGCCAAGCTGCTATTCGCATGACCGACGACGAACAGCAGCGGGTCCCGTACTTGATCCCTCCCCCGCCCGAGGAGGTGATCCGGGACGAGACGAGCCGGACCAAGAACACCGGCGGCGGCACCGAGCGCGTGCAGGAGACGCCCGAGCGCATCGCCGCGCGCGAGTCGATCGCCGATCTCGGCGACGCCGCGTCGGCCGCGCTCGAGCAGAAGAAAGAGCACGACGTCGCCGCGGCAGACCTGGACGAGCAGTACAAGGGCGAGCAGGTGCGGTTGTTCGAGGAGCAGCAGGCCGCGCGAGAGAAGGCACTGCACGACACGCAGCCCATCATCGACGAGTGGCGCACGCGGCTGCGCGACTCCATGGCCAAGTACGACGCCGCCCCGGCGCCGAAGCTGTTCGCTGACCGGACCACGGGGCAGAAGATCGTGGGCGCCATCGGGATCGCGCTCGCCGGGCTGAGCGACGCGATCGGCAACGCCGCCATGGTGCGGGTGGGCCAGGCGCCGAAGTTCAACGTCGTGGACCAGCTCATCGAGTCCGACCTGAACCGCCAGCGCGAGGCCATCAAGCGCCTCGACGATCGGGTGGTGAGCGCCAAGACGGGCCTGGCCGACGCCCAGCAGGCACGGGCGCAGCTGCTCGCCGAGGTGGACCAGCGCGGCGCCGTCGCGTTCAAGCGCGCCGAGCTCGTCGCCGCCCGCCGGCTGTCCGCGCTCGGGAAGAGCCAGGCCGAAGTGCAGGCCGGACTCGATGCCCTCGGGTGGCAACAGAAGGTGGTGGAGCTGACTCAGCAGAGCGTGGCCCCCCTCGTCGATCACGTGAACGAGACGTTCAGCAACGGCATCCAGCAGAGCCACAGCCGCACCCAGAACGTGAACAAGCCGGCGCCGTCGACGCAGATCCCGACCCACATCACGGACCTGCTGACCGGGAAGGATCTGCCCGTCGACCCGACGGCCACGGACGGACGGCAGCACAACACCGCCGTGGGCAAGCTCGGCCCCATCAACACGTTCATCGACACGTCCAACAAGCTGATCGACGCCGCGGACCAAGAGGGACCCGCGCGCGCCTCTATCATCGGCAAGGTCCTCGGAGGCGGGGAGAAACAGGCCGATCGCGAGGCGGCGGTCGTGCGCCTCCGCTCGGCCTACGCCGCGGCCAAGGGGGAGTCGATCGGGGCCGAGAACATGAAGCACCTCGAGGAGGCGGTTCCATCGCCGCCATCGAACCTCGCGCCCAAGGGCGCGTGGGAGGTGTGGCGCACGAAGATGAAGGCCGTCAACGAGGAGATGCGCCAGCTGCGCCAAGAGAACCTCGCCGCGGCCGGCGTGCCGCGCACCGCGATCGGGACCCCGGAGAGACGGGAAGCTCCCAAGTCTGAATTACCGGCCAAGTCGACCGGAAATGTTCCCGCCGCCCCCGCCACGCCGGCCTCCCGCCGGGACAAGGTGATCCAGGAGCTGCGCAAGAACCCGAACAGCCCGCGGGCCGACTTCGCCCGGCGGCTGTTCAAGATCACGGATGAGGAGCTGCGCCCATGAGCGACGAGGCGGGCGCGCTCGAGGCGCTCTTGCGCGAGGAGATTTCCGAGCGGGCGGCGAAGATCGTCCCGAAGGCCGACGACGTCTCGTCGACGCCCGGGCTCGACCCGCGGCCGGAGCCGGCGGGCGGGCGCGACTTCCCCGCCGACCCGTCCCCCTCGGGCCCTCTCGTCGAAGTGCGCGGCGTTCCGCTCGACGTCACGGACTCGCGGACCAAGGAGCTGCAAGGGCTCGACGAGACCGAGCGCAACCTACGGGGCTTTGCTGGCGGGCTCGCGGCGGGCGGGATCGCGTCGGGCGCCGCGAAGATCGCGCCGGGCCTGCGCGCCCTGCTCAACGCGACCTCCACCGCGCCCCGGGTGGCCGGCGGCGTGATCGAGGGAGCGGCGTCGGGCGCCGCCTCGACAGCCGGAAGCACTCTGGCGGCCGAGGGGCGCGCGCCCACGGGCACCGAGTTGGCGGTCGGCGCCGGCATCGGTGGTGCCCTCGGGGCCGCGCGGGGCGCGTTCGGGGCGGCGGTGAAGGGCGCGCCCCAGCGCGACGAGAAGGCGCTGCTCACGGCGGCCAAGGCGTCGGGCATGACCAAGGCCGACTACGGCCGATTCTTCACGACGCGCGAGGGGGCGGTGCGCACCCTGCGCGCCGATCCGGAGCTCCGCGCCTCACTCGGCAAGCCAGAGCAGACGTTGGAGCTGCTCGAGCAACGGTTCGCAACGGCGAGCAGCCGCGGCGCCGACATCATGAACGCGGCCGACGCGAAGAACGGCCGCATCCCCACGGTGGAGCTGCGCAAGGCGATCGGCGACGTGTTCAACGAATTCGAGGCCCACGGCGGGGCGGCGAAGGCCAACCCAGCGGCGGCAGCGGTCTACAAGATGGCCGAGCAGTTCTCGACGGGCATCGGGAAGGACGTGAAGAATCCGCCGACGACGGCCGAGGTGCGCAAGTTCCTGACCGAGGAGATCGGGTCCAAGCTCAACACCAACCCGAGCGTCGCGGACACGCAGACCGACCGGGCGGCCGCCGCGGTGTACGGGCGCCTCAAGGACCTGATCGACAAGCACGTGTCGTCCGCATCACCTGCCCTCGGCAAGGAGCTGGCCACGCTCAACGAGCAGCAGGCCACCTACAAGATGCTTCAGGACGCGGCCCAGAAGCGCGCCGCCGCGCTCTCGACGAGCGACGCTCCCAAGCCGGGCGGGATTGTTGACCACGTCAAGTCCGCCCTGCCCTACCTGCGCGCGGGCACAGGCGCGACGGCCGGCGCGTTCGTCGGACATCAGCTCGGCATCGACACCAGCACGGCGGCGGCGATCGGGTCGGCTGCTGGCTTCATGGCTCCCGTCGCCAAGAAGGCGGTGACCCTGGCGGCCGAAGGTGTCACACGCCAGCTCGCCAAGCCCGGAGGCCAGGCCGTTGGCAAGGCGCTGCAGGCCGCAGGGACGGCCGGCGCTCACTTGCTCGTGCCGAAGATCGTCGGGGCGGTCACCGACGAGGATCGCAGGGCGGCTTTGGCCGAGACGGCGAAGGCTGTCTATGGGCCGTGAGTCACCGGCAACGCATGTTGCCGAGCCCGTCGGGGCGGCAGATCTTCTCGTCGTCGTCCCAGACGCGGCGCCGGTGCTGTTCCTGAAGGGCTTCGTTTTGGCGAGCAAGGGACTCGCACTTCTCTTCGTCGCCCTCGTTCTCATCCAGGCACCTGTCGAGCGCCGCCGCGGTCTTGTGCCGCGCCTGCCGTTGGTGGCCGCAGCCGCAGAACGCAGCGAATGCAGCAACGGCAACACCGGCAGCCAGCGCGGCAATGACCAGTTCCTTGCCGACGTACTTCCACCCGCGCTTGCCATCGTCCATTGCCCAATGGTGATGGCCAGCGGCGCCGCCGCGCAATCCCGAACGCGCGTTCAGGTGGCGACGTGATCTGGTTCCGCCGCGAGCGACCGCCCGAGGGCCCGCCACGGCCGCCGCACATCGACCTGGAGGCGTTGATGGGCGAGCTGGTGGACATGGAGAGGCGCGGCATCTCGGCCCGAGAGCTGTCATACCTGCGCACCAACGCCCCCCGGCAATCAATCGACAAATGGGGGCAGCCGTTGCCGTTGTCCACGGTCGACCAAGATCGCCTCGACAGCACGTTCGCGCTCCTGGTCTCGCCGCTCGAGCGTGGTCGGTCCCTGCTGACCGCCGGGCAGCTCGGCCCCGACGAGGTGTCGGCGCTCAAGGCCACCAATCCCGAGGTGCTCCAGGCACTGCGCGAGCAGGCGCAGCTCGAAATGGTGGAGCACGGCCCGCCGTTCGCGGCGTGGGCCGAGGCGGCGCTGTCCTACCTCTTCGAGAAGCCGGCGGCGCAGTACGCGGCCGAGCAGCCCGAGAAGGCCGGCGGCCACGACGCCGCCAACCCAGGCGCGCCACCTACTCCAGTGGACAGGTTAGAGGTTTCGGTGCGACAACAGACACGGAGGCAATGAAATGGCGCTCGTAACTCCAACGTCGGGGGCAATCCACCGGGCGCGGCCCGTTCGCAACGGCGACGTCCAGGCGTGGGCGGTGTCGAGCGACAACGTGGCACTCACGTCGGGCACGGCGGGCGCCACCACCAAGAGCCTGGGGTCCATCTTCCACGCGGCGACGATCGCGCTGCAGCTCCAGCTCATGGCGGCCCGCCTGTCGTGGGCGGGCGGCGCGGGCGCGGGCGATCCGATCCTCGTGAAGCTGGCGCGCGTCGACGCGGCGGGGACCGGCGGCACGTCGAAGAACCTGGCCCCGGTGGATTCACGGGACACGGACCCCGACATGAACGCGGCGGCCAACCTCGTCACCGCGCACTTCGCCGCCACGAACGCCCCGACGCGCACGATCCTGGCGACGCACATGATCTCGCACGCGACGCCGGGAACGCTCGACCTGGTGGAGCTGGTCAAGCGCCTGGCCGGCAAGCCCCCCCGCATCAACTCGTTGAGCGCCGAAGGGCTGGAGGTGCTCATCGTGACGGGCACCGCCGGGCCGGCGACCGCGTGCCAGTTCGCGCTCTCGTTCGATCTGCTTGCGCTCAAGACCGGCTGATTACCGGTCAAGCTGACCGGTAATTGGTTGTCTGGACGGCCTCCGATCGCGGCCCGATCGTTGTGGGGATGGCGGACGAGGCCGCAAAGACCCAAGGTGTCACGTTCCATTCGCTGTTGATCGGGACAGCGATGACGCTCATCTCAGGTGCGGCGACCTACGTCGGTAGCCACTGGGGCGGCGTCACTGTCGAGCAGCTCGCGGCGGCAGAGAAGCGCCTCGGCGAGAAGGTGGACCCGATCGCCAAGGACGTGGCGAAGCTCACCGCTGATGCCGACAACGTGCGCAAGCTGGTGGCCGAGAGCGTGGGCGCCGCCGAAAAGCGGATGCACGACGAGCTGAACGCGAAGCGCAGGAAGGAGCGACGTGCCGAACCATGAGGACAGCCCGCCGATTCGAGATGTCGCGCCCGGTGCGGAGAACGCCGACGACGCAACTGGTATCCGTATCGGCCTCGCCGTCCAAGTCCTGGGAGGACAGCTTGCGGAGCATTTCCGCATCCGCCGACACCTTACGCGCGCTCAACGAGGAGCTGCGGGCGCTCGCCTCGTCGCCATCCTCGACAGCATCGGCGACGACATCGACACCCTGAAGATCGGCGTGCGGGCGATGACGAGGCGGGACCTTGGGTGACCGGCGCGACACGTCCGAGGAGCAGGTGATCCACCTCCCGCCCGACCACGAGTTGGAGGCGCCCTTCGCTGGCGACGAGCTGACGCCGGTCCGCGCCATCTGCCCGGACTGCACGCTCACGGCGAACGTCCTGGATGACGACGTGCAACCCCCCGCCCTGCCCTCCGAGGCGTTCCGTGACCTTCGGTGCCGCGGGACGCGCGATCCGAAGCGCTGGCGGGTCTGCATGACCGACAGACCGACGGACCCATATGGGCCCGGGCTGATGACGCTCCCCTCGCAAGAGGGCATGCGCGTCTTGTTCGACCGACGGAGGGCCGCGCGATGAGCTGGTTCACCGATCCCACCGCGAAGCGAGCCTTCGCGTGCGCGTACGACCGATGGCAGGCGGACAAGGCCAGCGCGGCGAAGGCTCGCCGCAAGACCACCTACGACGCCCGCCGCCTCGGGCTCCAACGAAAGGAACGACCATGAACTTCGGACAAGCGATCGAGGCGTTGAAGGGCGGCAGGCGCGTGTCACGCGCGGGCTGGAACGGCAAGGGCATGTGGCTGGCCTACTCGCCGGGCAGCACATCGTTGCCGGCCGAGAAGTTCTGGGCGCCGCCCAACCGGGCCTTCGCGGAGGCGAACGGTGGCGCCGCCACCGTCCTGCCGTGCATCACCATGAAGACAGCGACCGGCGAGATCCTCATGGGCTGGCTGGCCAGCCAGACGGATATGCTCGCCGACGACTGGGGCATCGTCGAGTGACCACCCTCGCCGCCAAGGTGCTCGAGCTCGCCGCCGCAGAGGTGGGCGTGCGCGAGCACGGCCGCAACCGCGGCCCCGAGATCGACGCCTACAACCGGGAGATCGGCCACGACCCCGAGAAGCGTGACCCGTGGTGCGCGATTTTCGTCTCGGCGATGGTCCGCCGGGCGTGCGTCGCGCTCGGCGTCCAGGTGCCCATCCGGCTCACCGCCGGGTGCTACACCCTCGACGAGCAGGCGCCCTCTACGATGCGCACGAGCGTCCCCAAGGCCGGCTGCATCTTCCTCCTCGGGCACTACGAAAACGGGCGGAAGATCCTGAAGCACACGGGGTTCGTCGAGGACGTCGGCGACGGAGGCGTGATCACCACCATCGAGGGGAACACCGATCCCGGCGGCGGCGCGGACGGTGACGGTGTCTATCGGCGCACGAGGATGCGGCGGGAGTTGGTCACGTTCATCGACTTGAACGAGGCGCCGTTTTGAGCCAGCAGGGCCGGCGGTGGTTCCGGTGCGAGACGTGCGGGGCGAAGTGGCGCAGCCCGGCCAAGGCGGCCATGAGCCAGGCGCCCGAGACGTGCTCGCAGTGCGGCGCCTCGGTGCAGCCGATGTTCGGAGAGGTGGACGAGGCCATGCCCATCGACGCGCAGGGCGACCTCGTGGCGCCTGAATCGGTGGCCGCCATCCGCGGCGGTCGCCTGACGGCTCAGACGGTGCGAGGCGGCCGATGAGCCGGCGCTGGCTCATCGCCGTCCCCGTGGCGCTGGTCCTCGGCGTGGCCCTCGGCCGCTACACCGCGGCGCCCCCGCCGAGCCACGACGAGCGCAAGGTTGCCACCGACGTGAAGGCAAAGGCCACCACCGTCGCCCGCGTCGAGGAGGCTCGGCACGAGACGGCAACCCGCGACACGGACACCACAGTCCGCACCGTCACGCGCTGGCGGCCCGCGGTTGCGGCCGTCGGTGGCTGCCCAGCCGTCCCGGCCAGCATCGAGCAGGAGACGGTCCGGGAGACCCACGCGGCGGCAACCCGCGCGGCTGACACGAAGCGCGCCTCGAACGTACAGGCAAAACAGGAAGTCGAGGCCCAGCAGACCGTCGTGGAGATGCACACCGTCGAGGCGCGCCCGCGCTGGTCCGTGCTCGCTCTCGTGGGGGCGCAGATCGGTGGGCGCCATGAGATCGTGCCCGGGCCCTACGTCGTGGGTGCGTCGCTCGAGCGGCGGATCGTCGGGCCGGTGAGCGTCGGGATCTGGGGGATGTCCTCGGCGGCCGGCGGGATCAGCGTCCGGGTTGACTTCTGACGGCGCGCCCGGCCAAGCTCGGCCCGTGCCCACACCCAAGGAGCTGCGCCAGCTCGCCGACGACGTCCTCTCGCGCGCCCACGCGAAGGCGGCCGAGCTGCGCCGCCTGGCCGATGAGATGGAGGCCGCCCTGAAAGGGACCGCCCTGGAAGGCTTGCCGACCCGGTCCATTGGTCACACAATGGACACCATGAACACGGACACGACCCCCACCCCGCCCGCCCACCGCCCCGGCGTGAAGCTATCCGGCGGCCCCTACGGGATCGCCGCGCTCAACGCCGGCATCACCCTGCGCCAGCTCGGCGAGAAGCTCGGGATGAAGTATTCGGCGATCAAGATGCGCAACCTGCGCGGCCTCGGGGACGCCGAGACCCGGAAGCTCCTCGCGAAAAAGCCTTACAACGTGCCCGCTTCCGCCTGGCCCGACGAATAGTCACTTTCGCCCCTTGACCATCCGTGACCATTGGCTACAATGGTCACCATGGACAACGCGATCCCGTTCGAGGTCGAGGAAGAGGAGACGGTTCCCGAGCGGCCGGTAACCAACGCCGGGTTGGTGTTCGGGGAGGACAGCGAGCGGAGGTGGCGGCGCGCGATGGACCGGCTGCACGGCCGCGCCCCGCTGCTCTCGCCCAGCGGCAACCCGCTGTGGGACTGCAACAACGGCGTCGACGACAGGACGGTGGCGCGATGACCTGCCAGTGCTGCGGCATCGCCGACCGGGTGGTGACGTGCGAGCTGGTCAACGGCTCGACGCTGCGCCTCTGCCCTCCGTGCCGACGGCGCCACGATGAGCTGATCGCCGCGGTGGCAATCGACTGCGCCGAGGAGATGCGGCGCGAGGAGGCCGCGATCCTCGGCTGGAGCCCAGAGGAGATGCGCGCGCTCGCCGAGGCCGACGCCATCCTCGGGCACGGGGGCCTCCGGTGAACGCCGTCGAGGCGGGGCTGTGGTGGCGCATCCTCGGGTGGGCCCTCGTCATCGTCGCGATCCTCCTGGCGGCGGCGTTCGGAGAGAGGGACACGCCGTGCGTGACTTGCGGCCGGCCGGCACGCCGCCGCGATTTCCTGGGGCGCCCGGTCTGCTACCTGCACGGCCAGGTGCGCCGATGACGCGCGATCTGGAACTGCCGGACGACGCGTGCGCGGTCTGCGGCTCCCCTGGATGCGGTTCCGTCATGGTCAACGACTCCGACGAGGCGCGCGCCGAGCACGAGCCTCCGTATCCGCCCGCAGAGTCCGAGCCCTGCTCCTGCGAGGAGGCGCTCACCCTGCGCGAGGAGCTGGCCCGCGCGCGAGGAGCGGCGGTCCACATGTCGAAGGCCGACGGCTACTGGACGATCGAGCTGTGGCTCGGGGGCGACCTGCAGGAGCGGTACGCGGGCGAGCGAAACGCGTTCGCCGCGCTGGAGCGCGCGGGTGGGTTCATTCGACGCATCGAATTACAGGTCAACGTGACCGGAAAGGCAGAGCAGCGATGACGACAGCAGCAGTGAACGGGGCCACGGGACCGGAGTCGGCGCTCACGCGGGCGGGCGTGGAGGCGGCGCGCGCTCAGGTGGCGCAACAGCCGGCGGCGGCGGTGCCGCAGTACGCGACGGGGTTCGAGGGGGCGGCGGCGGCGCCCTTCCCTGCCGAGGCGGCGGCCGTGCTGGCGGCGCCCGTGGACGAGCGTGAGGTGGAGATCCGGAGCGACGGGATCGTGTACTTGCCCGGCGTCGCGTACCGGCGGATCCTGACCCGCGCCTTCGGGGCCGGGGCGTGGGCGCTCCTGCCGCGCGGGCCGAGCCGCGAGCGCGATGGGCTGGTCATCTACCACGGGGCGCTGTTCGTGCTCGGGCGCTTCGTCTCCGAGGCCGTCGGCGAGTGCCAGACGCGCGGGGGGATGTCCTACGCGTCGAGCCTGGAGGGGGCGCGGACGGACGCCCTCACCCGCTGCTGCAAGGATCTCGGCGTCGCCACGGAGCTGTGGGACCCGGCCTGGCGCGAGCAGTGGCTGGCGAAGTACGCCGTCAAGGAGTGGCGCGACGGCAAGAACGGCGAGCGCGGCAAGTGGCACTGGTCGCTCAAGGCCGCCCGAGGTGACATCGGCGCCCGCAACGTCGGAGGGCACGACGCCCCAAAAGGCCCTTCAGCCGATGGGCACGCCGCCCCATCGAGTGCACCCACGCAGGAGAGGACTTCTGCCGGATCTGCTGCCGAGCCGACCGGTGCCACTTCTGCGGCGCCGACCTCCCACGCTGACACCGGCGAGGCGCCGAGCGAGGCCGAGGTGATGGAGCTGCAGCGCGCCGCCGTGGCGCTGAAGTGGAAGGGCCCGCGCGCCCGCAACTGGCTGAAGAAGCACTTCGGCGTCGAGACGGCGAACGGGCTCACGGCTCGCCAGTGCACCGATGCGCTGGAGCTGCTCAAGGCAGCGGCGATCGACGACATGGACGCCACCTATGGCCAGGTGTTCGACCGGCTCGTTTCCGAGGGGCGGGTGCGGCGGTGAGCGACTCGCGAGCGAGCCGGGCCGCCATCGCCGCCGTGGCGCACGCCCGCGAGCAATTCGGAGCGGGCGCAGAGAATGGGCTGATCTACGTTGCGATCGTCCTGGACGCGAAGGACGGCAAGATCGGCGTCGAGTCTCACGGGCCGCGGGATCTGCTGGTCGATCTTGTCACCCAGGTTGCCGAGGGGTTCGCGAAAGGCGGCCCTGGCGCCACCGTCGGACGGGACGGCAACTGATGGTCACCGCATCGGCGCTCAAGAGAAACTGCGGCTTCCCCCGCGCCCTGTCGAAGCTCGCCCCGACGACGGCCAAGGAGCGCGACGCCCGCGCCCGCCGTGACGCCGCCGCCGACAAGGGCACGCTCTTTCACGCAGCCATCGAGCTGTGGGCGAAGGGCTGGGAGATGCCCCAGGTCCACGACGGCGAGGTGCAAGGCTGGCTCGACCTGCTCGCGACGACTTGGCGCCCCCTGCCAGGAATGGTGTTCGAGCTAGCCATGGGGCTGCGCCCGGACGGGACGGGCGTGGTGTGCGACGAGCCCGAGCCGCACGTCTACGTGGCCCGGGACGGCTCGGAGTTGCTCACCGCGGGGCGGGCCGACGTCGTGCGCGGGCTCATGGTGCCGCTGTTCAACCACCACCTGGTGGTGGTGCGCGACTGGAAGACCGGAAAGTGGTCGGTGGACCCGCCCGGGCGCAACCTGCAAACCACCGCGCTCGCGATCGCCGCCTGCTCGATCGCCGGCGCCGACGGGTTCATGCGCGAGATCTACTACACGCGGGACGGGCACTGCGACGCCGACGAGGCGCCCGTGCTGGTCGGCTCGCCCGAGTACGCGGCGCTGCTCGAGGAGGTGCGCGCGGCCGCGCTGCTCGACGACCAGCCGCGCCCGGGACCGCACTGCGAAGGGTGCTGGGAGAGCCGGATGCGCCGGTGCGCCCACGCACAGGTGGCGGCATGAGCGCGCCGAGCAAGGAGGAGGCGATTGAAGCACGAATCAAGCGGGCGCGCGGGCCGATGCCTGACATCTGCGACAAGACTATCGCCGCGCTCGCCGACGAAAACGAGCGACTGCGAGCGGAGCTAAATGCGCAACTGATCGACTATCGGAAAGAAACCGATCGCTTGCGGTCTGAAATGGACCAGATGCTCACCGATGCTTTGGTTCGGCAGACGACAGAAATCACGCTGCGAGCGGAGCGCGCCGAGTGCTTGGCGCTGCTTGAAAAGGTCGAAGAAATCTGCGCGATGCGGACCCGGCCGTCAGCCGATGTTTGGCCGACGTGGTTCCTCAAGGCCATCGGTCCGATTATCCAGAAGATGCGAGGCCAGCCGTGAGCCGGTCCAAGACGGACCGCCTGATGCGGGCGATCGCCGCCCGCCTGGTCGAGCTGGCACGCGACGAGATCGCCCGCGCCGAGGGCAAGCCACGCGGCAAGGGGGCGGGCCATTTCCGGACGGTGGCCGAGATCCGGACGGCCGTAGAGCGGCACGAGGTGGAGATCACGGAGCTCAAGCGCGACGTGGTCGACCTGACCGACATGGTGGCGGACGTCGACGGCGACGGCCGCAAGCGCGATCGGCGCCACAAGCGGCGCGGTCACACGTGACCTGAGTCAGGTGATGAAACCGATCGGACGGGCACGTCCTGTCGAAGTGCCGACGTTCCGAGGCCGTGACGCCGGCCCGCCGCTTGCTGGCCGGACCTGATTCCCAATGTCCGACGTGCTCAATGCACTCGCCGAGGCAGTCGCGGCGAAGGTTGCCGACCGGCTCGCACCTGCTCCGACACCGACGGTCACCGTCGGCGAGCTATGGCAATCCTTCGAGCTGTCCTCGCGCGAGCGCTTGGCGAGCTGGCGCGACTACGCCCAGCGCTGGCGCGACCACGTGGGGCCGGCGTTCTCTGCGCGCGATGCAGCCGCCGTCACGCCTGGCGACGTCGACGCTTACCGCGCGCGCCGTAGGGCTGCTGGCGCCGCTGTCGCGACGGTGAACCGGGAGATCGCCCTCTTGCGGCGGGTGGTCAACTTCGGGGTGCGGCGGGGCGCCGTCCCGCGCTCCCAGCTGCACGGACCCGGCATGACCCGCGAGCTCATCGCCCCCGAGGACAACGTGCGCACCACCGTGATCGAGGAGCGCGCCGCGACGGGGATCACACTGCCTGACCTGCTGCGGGAGGCCGGGCCACAGCTCCGCGCTTACATCATGCTCGTTCACCACACAGGCCTCCGGCGCGGCGAGGCGGCCCGGCTGCGGCGTGACCGCATTCAGAACGGCGTGGCCTGGATCCCAAGCAAGGAGACGAAGGGCAAGCGGAGCGGCCGCGTGGTGCCCCTCTCGCCGGACGCGGCGGCGGCGCTCGAGCAGCTGCCAGCGGCGGGGCCTTACGTGTTCCCGTCGAAGCGCCGGCCCGGGGCGCCCATCCACCGTGACGTGTGGACGAAGCGATTCGGCCGCCTGGTGCGCAAGCTGGGCCTCGACGGGCCGGACGGCCCCCCTTGGCTGCACGACCTCCGGCGCTCGTTCGTCACCCTCTCCCGCCGCGAAGGCGAGAGCGAGAAATCGATCATGGCCATCACCGGCCACAAGACCAGAGCGGTGTTCGACCGGTACGACGTGCACGACCTCCGCGACGTATTGGCGTTCGCCGCGCGCCGCGAGGAGCTGCGCCAGGCCCAGCGCAAGGGCCCCCATCGGAAGAATCCGGATGTAGGTGCGAAAAAGTTGTTGACGAATGGTCACCTGAGGGCGTAACAACAATGGTCACGACACGCGACACATAACCCGACGTCGGAGGTGAGCATGGACTGCGGACTTTTAATCCGTAGGCCGCAGGTTCGAACCCTGCTGGGCCCACAAGGTAGAATCAGCAACAATATCGGTGAGGTACGCCGATGACTCCCGCGGAGCTTGCCGCGGTCGTCGAAGCCCACGGGAAGTGGCGGCGAGGAGAGCCAGGAGGGATCCGCGCGGACCTGGCGGGCGCGGACCTGGCGGGCGCGGACCTGGCGGGCGCGGACCTGGCGGGCGCGTACCTGGCGGGCGCGGACCTGGC
>Ga0207639_10000272_pt1 | contig 37069 bp, 29 predicted proteins | sample KBSCornC32_FD_184299 | JGI IMG/M metagenome (GOLD analysis project Ga0207639, IMG submission 184299) | Corn rhizosphere microbial communities from Kellogg Biological Station, Michigan, USA - KBS Corn C3-2 (SPAdes) (version 2) | ecosystem: Host-associated > Plants > Roots > Rhizosphere > Soil ... | reverse complement strand
CGATCGGCACATATTTATAATTGGGCAGCAAGGGATTGTCGGGGCGGAACAGCCTGCCGATATTGGTCGCGTGGTGAATGCCGACATAGAAATCGGTATAATCGCCGATCGCGGCGGGCAGATGCAGCGCGCAATCCGTCGCCCGGTGCAGCAGGGGTTCGACCGCCTGCCGCTGTTCCTCATCGCTGAAAAGCGCGCTCAACCAGCGACGCAGCGCCAGCCGGTCCGCCGCCGGGAGCGCCATCAGGGCGTTGAGGGTGGTTCCGCCCAGCACGGCGGCGGCCGAGGCGGGAAGCAGGCCCGCCTCCGCAGCGACACGCAGGTCGAATATCCGGTCCCCTATCGCCACGCCCGCCCGCGCTTCCCCGCCGGCGGGCGAGAAAATGCCGTAGGGCAGGTTCTGCACCGGGAAGTCGGTATGGCCATTGGCCCCCTCCACCCAGCTCGACCGGGCAGGATCATGGGTTTCATCGATCTGCGGAAAGCTCATGCCCCCTCCTCTTCTGTCGAACCATCCCCCTGCGGCAGTTGCGCCTTGGCAAAGCCGGACCAGCAATCGTCATAATCCAGTTGACCGAGGGGCGTTTCCATCGCGAAACGGGTCGGGCGGAAAGGGAAGCGGCTTTCGAACATGAAGGCCATGGTGTCGCTGATCCGGTGCGGCTTCAACTGCGCGGCGAGCGCGCCTTCATAGCTGGTCCTGTCCGGACCATGCCCGGCCATGCAATTGTGCAGCGAGGCGCCGCCGGGCGCGAAACCGCCCGCCTTCGCATCATAGGCGCCGTGGACCAGCCCCATGAACTCGCTCATCACATTGCGGTGAAACCATGGCGGGCGGAATGTATCCTCCGCCACCATCCAGCGCGGCGGGAAGATCACGAAGTCGCAATTGGCCGTTCCAGGGCGGTCGCTGGGGGAGGTCAGCACGGTGAAAATCGACGGATCGGGATGGTCGTAGCTGACCGTGTTCATCGTGTTGAACCGCCGCAGATCGTAGCGGCAGGGGGCGAGATTGCCGTGCCAGGCCACCACGTCGAAGGGAGAATGGTCCTGCGTCGTGGCCCACAGGCTTCCGCCGTATTTCTGGACGATTTCATGAGGGCTATCGTCATCCTCATAGCAGGCGACGGGCGTTTCGAAATCGCGGGCGTTGGCGAGGCCGTTGGCGCCGATCGGGCCGAGATCGGGCAGGCGAAACAAGGCCCCGTAATTTTCGCAGACATAGCCGCGCGCCGTCCCGTCGGGCAGGTCCACGCTGAACCGGACGCCACGGGGGATCAGCGCGACCTGTTCCGGCGCGACCTCCATCACGCCCAATTCGGTGGTGAGGCGCAGCCTGCCCTGCTGCGGCACGATCAGCATTTCGCCGTCGGCATTGGTGAAGGCGCGCTTTTCCATCGGGCGGTTGGCGGCGTAGAGATGGACGGCCAGCCCCTCGCCCGCCGCCGGATCACCCGCGCCGCAATAGCTGACCAGCCCGTCGAGGAAATCGACCGGATGTCCGGGCAGCGGCATCGGATCCCAGCGCAGGCGGTTGGGCGTGGGCGGCACTTCATCGAAGGGGCCGCTGCGCAGCAGCGTATCGCGGGCATAGGGCCGATAGGGCGGATGGTTGGCCGCCGGCCGCAGGCGGTAGAGCCAGCTTCGCCGGTTCTCGCCGCGCGGGGCGGTGAAGGCGGTGCCCGAAAATTGCTCGGCAAAAAGGCCATAGGGCGCATGTTGCGGCGAGTTGCGGCCCACCGGCAGCGCGCCGGGCACGGCCTCCGTCGCGAAATGATTGCCGAAACCGGGCATCATGCCTGTCATGCCGGCGGCGTCCTGCCCGGCGTTCCGTGCCATCCCATCCTGCCTCACTTGACCGAACTCCTGGCCGATTCCCCGGCCGCTATCTGGTATCAATTGTTACCATCATAGCGCTTTGCCAGGGAAGTATCAAATGTTACCAGATGGCAATGACCGGGAAAACGCTGCGCCTTGACGATTTCATCCCCTATCGCCTGTCCTTCACGGCGGCGTTGCTGAGCGACAGCATCGCACAAAGCTATGAACGGCTGTTCGGCATCAGCATCGCCGAATGGCGTGTCATCGCCTGGGTGGCGGAGCGGGGGACGATCACGCAGCAGCAGATCTGCGCGCAGAGCCGCATGGACAAGGTGACGGTCAGCCGGGCCGCCATCGCGCTCATCGAACGCGGGATTGTCCAGCGCCTGCCCCATGCGCGGGACCGACGATCGCATCTGCTGGCGCTGACGGAGGAAGGGCAGCGTCTGCATGGCGCCATCGCCCCCAAGGCACTGGAACTGGAAGGCCGGGTCTTTTCGCATTTCAGCGCCGAGGAAGTGGAGACGTTCGTCGCCATGTTGCGGCGGATCGATGGGATCGTGCTGGGTGATGCGGGATGAGGAGCGGAGGGGGAGATGCTCCTTAAATCCCGTCGATCCGCCCCGAAATGTCCCGCGCCACGGCCAGTACCGCCTGGGCTAGCGGCCCCAGCGGCGCACGGTCCGAGACGATCACGCCGATGCGGCTGCCGTCCTCCGCGTCGGGCAGGGCGAAGGTGCGTACCCAGTCCAGCCCGTCCAGCAGCATCGCATGGCTGTCGGGCACGATCGAGCAGAGCCGCCCCTGCCGGACCAGCGCGAACAGGGCGACATAACTGTCCGCCGTTACCACCGGACGCAGCGCGAGGCCCCGCTCGCCCAGGCGCGCGTCCAATATGCGCCGGTTCTGCATGCCCTGGTGCAGCAGGCACAGCGGCAGGGCGGCCACATCCTCCCATTCGGGCGGATGCTTTTCATCCAGCACGCCCCGCGCCGCCACGAGCATGTAGCGTTCGACATAAAGCGGAGCGGCCAGCATGTGGGAGGGCGGCTCGAAATCCAGATAGGTGAGGCCCGCATCCAGTTCGAAGGCGGACAGTTCCCGCTCGATCTGGCGCGAGGTCAGCGCCCGCACTGAGATGTTGAGGCCGGGATGCCGTTCCAGCAGCGACTCGACCAGCGGGCCGACGGCCGGCATCGCTGCGGGGATCGCGCCCAGCCGCAATTCGCCCTGCAACGGCCCCTTGGCGACGGCGGCCGCCTGCATCAGATTGTCGGTCGCCGCGACAAGCTGCTGCGCCCAGGGGAGGATCGCCCGGCCTTCCTCCGTCAGGCCCGCATAGCGGCGGTTGCGCAGGATCAGCCTTTTGCCCAGTTGCGCCTCCAGCGCGGAAATGCCGGCGGAAAGCGTGGGTTGCGACACATGGCATGCGGCCGCCGCCCGCGCGAAATGCCCCTCCCTCTCCAGAGCCAGGAAATATTGAAGGAGACGGGTCTGCATGCGTTTTACTCGCTGTTTTCCGGCTGATAGGACAAAGTGGCGCGCGGTAGAAGCCGGGTCTGGACGATGGGCGCCATCCGCACTATATACCGCTCGGTATGGAAACACAGACTCAGACAGCGAGGGGAAGGCCGAGGGAGTTCGATCCCGAACAGGCGCTTAGCGCTGCGCTCACCGTTTTCTGGCGGCGCGGCTATGAAGGCGCGTCCATGGCCGAGCTGACCGAGGCGATGGGCATCACCAAGCCCAGCCTCTACGCCTGTTTCGGCAACAAGGAGTCGCTGTTCCGCAAGGCGCTCGACCTCTATGAGCGCGACAAGCTGTGCTACATCAGGTCGGCGCTGGACGAACCCACGGCGAAGGGCGTGGTCGAGCGGCTGCTGCGCGGTTCGCTGGCGATCCAGACCGGGGCGACCGATCCGCATGGCTGCCTGGGCGTGATCAGCGCGGTCGCCTGCGCCACCCAGGCCGAGTCGATCCGCGACGAGGTCATTGCGCGGCGCGCCTCATCCGATGCGGCCCTGGTCGCCCGGCTGGAACGAGCACGCGAGGAAGGCGACTTCCCCGAGACGATCGAGCCGCAGGCGCTGGCCACCTATCTGACCGCCGTGATGCAGGGCATGGCCGTGCATGCCAGCGCCGGAATGTCGCGGGAGCTGCTGGAGCAGCTTGTGGAGACGACCCTGGCCGTCTGGCCAGGCAAGTGACGGAAAAGCAAGCCTTTCGGAATTAGATACCGAAAAATTACCAATCGGTATAAAAGTCCCTTGACCCTGCTGCTGCAGTGCATTATATACCATTCAGTATTGAATGGGCCTGCCACCGCAAAGGGGTCATAGGATGCGGACATTTCTGAAACTCTGTCGTCGCTGACGACCTGACGCGTGCAGCCCACCGGGGCAGCGCGACCTGACCATCATTTCATCGTTCGACGCGTGGCCCGACGGTCGCGCGGCGGAGAGGTTTTTTCCACGTTCGGCCGGGATGGCTCGCAGCGGACGACGACTTGTCGGCCCGGACATCCCGCCCTTGCGTCCTTTACAGGGGAATTGCCATGGCATTTCTGCAACTTGCCACGCTTGGCGAAGATGGCGGGACGATCGGTGCGGCAGCGGCGCCGAATGCCGGTTTCGCGCCCGTCGAATGGCAGATCATCCAGCTTGCACGGCGGGACGGGCTGGCGTCGCTGCGCGCGCCGAACCGTTGGGACCGGCTGATAAGCTGGATATTCGGAGAGCGGGCCAATCCGCGCCTTGCCAACGGGCGGCTGGAAAGCCTGCGCCGCCTGGCGGTCGACGCCTGGCATCGCGGCTATACGGTGCGCCCGTCCTTCCTGAAGGCGTTTCTCAAGGCTGGCTTCAGCGAAGGCCAGCTTGAGACGCTGCTCGCCAATATCAGCGCGCAAAGACGCGCCGCCTTTTGATCAGGGCGCCTGCCGCCCCAAGGTTCCCGGAGTTGACACTATGAACATGCACAGCCCCATCGACATCGACACCCGGTCGGCAAGCCCCCTTGTCCGCTGGCGAAAGCGTCATGTTTCGCTGGGCGTCATCGCGCTGGCCCTGGTCGGGGGCGTGACGTGGAAGCTGCTCGACAGGCCGGAGGCGCAGGCCGCCGCCACCCCGCTGGTCACCGTGGGCATATCCGCCCCGCTGACCCGCGCGGTGACGCAATGGGACGAATATGTCGGTCGCTTCGCCCCCAGCCAGACGGTGGAGATCCGCCCGCGCGTCTCGGGGTCGGTGACCGCCATTCATTTCAGGGACGGCGACTATGTGAAGGCCGGGCAACTGCTCTTCACCATCGACCAGCGGCCCTTCCTGGCGGCCCTGGCGGAAGCGAAGGCCAGCACCGCCAGCGCCCGCAGCGCGCTGCTGCTGGCGCAGAATGACTATAGCCGCGTCCAGCGCCTGACCGGGGACGAGGCGGTTTCGGCCAGCGAGGTGGATTCGCTGAGGTCCCGCCTGCAGGCGGCGCAGGCCGCGCTGGCGGGCGCGCAGGCGCGCGAGCGGCAGCGGGCGCTGGACGTCGAGTTCACGCAGGTCCGCGCGCCGATTTCGGGGCGCGTTTCGGACCGGCGGGTGGATATCGGCAATCTGGTCTCGGCGGGCGAAGGCACCGGCGCGACGCTGCTGACGACGGTCAACAAGCTGGACCCCATCTACTTCAACTTCGACGCGTCGGAGGCGCTGTACCTGAAGTCGCAGCGTGACAAGGGCGCGGGCGGCGCGGTCGAGGTCCGGTTGCAGGACGAAGCCGACTACCGGCACAAGGGCCGGCTCGACTTCACCGACAATGGGCTGGACCCGCGTTCGGGGACGATCCGGGTGCGCGCCGTGTTCGACAATGCGGACATGTTCCTGACGCCGGGGATGTTCGGCAATATGCGGCTGGCCAATGGCGGCAAGGTCAATGCCCTGCTGGTGCCTGACGAGGCCATCCAATCCGATCAGGCGCGCAAGACCGTGCTGGTGGTCGGGCGGGACGACAGCGTCGCGGCCAAGCCGGTGGAACTGGGGCCCGTGGTCGACGGGCTGCGCATCATCCGGTCGGGGCTGACGCCCGGCGACCGGGTCATCGTGTCGAACATCCAGGCAGCCATGCCCGGCGCGAAGGTCGCGACCAGGCCGGTGGTCATCAAGGCCAGCCCGGCGCCGGTTGCGCCGACGGATAGCGCCGCGCCGATAGCTGCCCAGGCAACCTTCGCGCGATAGCCCCCGGAACAGCGTGCTCCTGCCTTCGCAGGGGCACCGAGAATATGCCGATCCGCCCCCCGGATCGCGAACCCCTTTTCACGCCATCGAGGAATTCGTCCGATGCGCCTCTCCCGTTTCTTCATCGACCGGCCGATCTTCGCCGCCGTGATCGCGGTGGTCATCACCGTGATCGGCGGACTCGCCTTTGTCGGCCTGCCCGTTTCGCAATATCCCGACATCGTGCCGCCCACGGTCACGGTTTCGGCCCAATATCCCGGCGCCTCCGCCGAAACCGTCGCGTCGACCGTTGCCGCGCCGATCGAGCAGGAGATCAACGGCGTCGACGACATGCTTTACCAGAGCAGCCAGTCGACCGGCGACGGCAAGGTCACGATCACCGTCACCTTCAAGGTCGGCACCGACCTGGACGCCGCGCAGGTGCTGGTCCAGAACCGCGTCGCCGTCGCCATTCCCCGCCTGCCGGAAGAGGTGCAGCGGCTGGGCGTCGTCACCCGCAAGACGACGCCGGAATTCCTGATGGTCGTCAACCTGCAGTCGCCCGACGGGACGTTCGACCGCAATTATATCTCCAACTATGCGCTGACGCAGGTGCGCGACCGGCTGGCGCGGCTGGACGGCGTGGGCGATGTGCAGCTTTTCGGATCGCGCGACTATGCCATGCGCATCTGGATCGACCCCGATCGCGCCGCCGCGCTCAACCTGACGGCGGGCGAGATCGTGCAGGCCCTGCGCGCCCAGAATGTGCAGGTCTCCGCCGGGGCCATCGGCCAGCCCCCCTATGACGCCGGTTCGCATGGGAGTGAAGCCTTCCAGCTTGGCGTCGAGATGCAGGGCCGCCTGACCGAGCCACAGCAATTTGCCGACATCGTCATCCGCAGTGATGCGGACGGCCGCCAGGTGCGCGTGGGCGACGTCGCCCGCGTCGAGCTGGGCGCGCAGGATTATGGCATCAACACCTATCTGTCGAACAAGCCCACCGTCGTCATCGCGGCGATGCAGCGTCCCGGCTCCAACGCGCTGGACGCGGCGGAGAAGGTGAAGGCGGAGATGGAGCAGCTGTCCAGGCGCTTCCCCAAGGGGCTGGAATACAGCGTCATCTACAATCCGACCGAATTCATCAGCCAGTCCATCGACGCCGTCTATCACACGCTGTTCGAAGCCGTGATCCTGGTCGTCATCGTCATCCTGGTCTTCCTCCAGAACTGGCGCGCCGCGGTCATCCCGATCATCGCCATTCCGGTTTCGCTGATCGGGACGGCGGCGGTCCTGGCCGCCCTGGGCTATTCGCTGAACAACCTCTCCCTGTTCGGGCTGGTGCTGGCCATCGGCATCGTCGTCGACGACGCCATCGTCGTGGTGGAGAATGTGGAGCGCAATATCGAGCGGGGCATGTCGCCGCTGGAGGCCGCCCGCATCTCCATGGACGAGGTTTCCACCGCCCTGATCGCCATCGTCCTCGTCCTGTGCGCGGTGTTCGTGCCCACGCTGTTCATCACCGGCATTTCGGGCGCCTTCTACAAGCAGTTCGCCGTCACCATTTCGACCGCGACGATCATTTCGCTGATCCTGTCGCTGACGCTGTCTCCGGCGGCGGCCGCGCTGCTGCTGAAGTCGAAGCATGACGGACATGACCTGCGCGATGCGCCGCGCTGGCGCCGGCTGGCGGCGCAGGCCGCCGACCGCTTCAATCGCGGCTTCGACCGGCTGAGCGCGGGCTATGGGCGGCTGACCCGCTTCCTCGTCGCGCGGCCCAAGAAGATGCTGCTGACCTATTCGGGGCTGATCGCCGCCACCATCGCCCTGTTCTGGGTGACGCCCGGCGGCTTCATCCCGGCGCAGGACCAGGGCTATTTCCTGGCGGTGGTGCAGCTTCCCTCCGGCGCGTCGCTGGAGCGCACCGACAAGGTGACGCGGGACGTCGCGGCGAGGATCCTGCCCATCAAGGGGCTGCGCGGCGCGGTGATGTTCGCCGGGTTCCACGGGCCGTCCCAGACGCAGGCGCCCAACAGCGCCGCCATCTACTTCCCGTTCAAGACCTTCGCCGAGCGGAAGGCGGAAGGCGTCACCTATGCCGGGATCATGGAGCAGGCGAGCAAGGCAGTCGCCGGTTATGACAAGGCCCGCATCCTGTTGCTGCCGCCGCCGACCATCACCGGCCTGGTGCCGCCGGGCGGTTTCCGCATGATGATCCAGGACCGCGAGGATCATGGCTACGCCGAACTGAACAGGCAGGCGCAGGACTTCATCGCCAAGGCCAACCAGACCCCCGGACTCAAGATGGTCTACACCCTGTTCGACGTCGGCACGCCCCGCATCTATGCCGATGTGGATCGCCGCAAGGCCGACCTGCTGGGCGTACCGCCGGAACGCGTGTTCGAAGCGATGCAGGTCTATCTGGGTTCGGCCTTCGTCAACGACTTCAACCTGCTGGGCCGCACCTATCGCGTCACGGCGCAGGCCGATGCCGGCCATCGCGACACGGTGGCGGACATCGCCAACCTGAAGACCCGGTCGAACAGCGGGCAGATGGTGCCGATCGGTTCGGTCTCGACCTTCAGGGACAAGACCGGCCCCTATCGCGTGGTCCGCTACAACCTGCTTCCCGCGGTGGAGATCGACGGCGATACGGCGCCCGGCTACAGCAGCGGCCAGTCACTGACGACGATGGAGAAGCTCGCCTCCACCACCCTTCCCGCCGGTTATGGCAGGGAGTGGACGGGCGTCGCCTATCAGCAGGTGATCGCCGGCAACACCGCCGGGATCGTCTTCGCCATGGCGGTCTTCTTCGTCTTCCTGGTGCTGGCGGCGCAATATGAAAGCCTGACCCTGCCACTGTCGATCATCCTGATCGTGCCGATGTGCCTGTTCGCGGCCATGCTGGGCGTGAACCTGCGCGGAATGGACAACAACATCCTGACGCAGATCGGGCTGGTCGTGCTGATCGCGCTGGCGGCGAAGAACGCCATCCTGGTGGTCGAGTTCGCAAAGCAGGCCGAGGAGGAACAGGGGCTGTCGCCCGTCGACGCCGCGGTGCAGGCCGCCCAGACCCGCCTGCGGCCGATCCTGATGACCAGCTTCGCCTTCATCCTGGGCGCGGTGCCGCTGGTGATCGCGAGCGGGGCCGGCGCGGAACTGCGGCAGGCCTTGGGTACGGCGGTCTTCTTCGGCATGACCGGCGTGACGGCGTTCGGCCTGCTCTTCACCCCCACTTTCTATGTCGTGTGCCGCGCATTGGGCGACCGCTTTTCCCGCAAGGGCAAGGGTCAGGCCCCCGCCGCGCTACAACCCGCCGAATAAGGAACGGCACGATGATCAAGACTCTCCTCCCCCTCCTGCTGGGCGCGTCCGCCCTGACGGCCTGCGCCGCGGGGCCGGACTACAAGGCCCCGGCAACACCCACCGCCGCTGCGGGCGCGTTCATCGGCGCGACCGGCCCGGCAGTCAGCACGGCGCAGGCCGACGACCATTGGTGGCGGCTCTACAGCGATCCGGTGCTGGACGGGCTGGTGCAGGATGCGCTGAAGGCCAACACCGACATCCGCGTGGCGGTCGCCCGGCTGGAAAAGGCCCGCGCCCAGTTGCGCGGCGCCCGTTCCGACAGATTGCCGCAGACGAGGTTGAGCGGTTCGCCCAGCTATGGCCGGGCGTCGGCCGCACAGACGCTGCCTGGTGCGGACCGCGAGAACTGGACCATCGATGCGGGGATGAACGTCGCCTATGAGGTCGATCTGTTCGGGCGCGTGAAGCGCAGCATCGAGGCGGCCAGGGGCGACGTCAACGCCGCGTCGGCCGATGCCGACGCCGTGCGCGTGGCGGTGGTCGCCGACACGGTGCGCGCCTATGTCGACGCCACCAGCTCGGCCGAGCGCATCGCCGTGGCGCGGCACACGGTCGCCCTGCTCGACAACAGCATCCGCATCACCAACGCCCGGTTCGAGGTCGGCCGGTCGGACCGGCTGGACGTGATCCGCGTGACGGCGCTGCGCGACCAGCAGGCGGCGATCATCCCCAGCCTGATCGCGGACCGGGACGGCGCGCTGTTCCGGCTGGCGACGCTGACGGGCCGGGCGCCGCAGCAATTGCCCGCCCCCATCCGCGACCAGGAGAAGACGCCCGACCTCAGCCAGCCCATCCCGGTCGGCGACGGCCGCGCATTGCTGGCCCGCCGGCCGGACGTGCGCGCGGCGGAACAGAGGCTGGCCGCCGATACCGCACGGATCGGCGTGGCGACGGCGGATCTCTATCCGCGCATCACGCTGGGTGGATCGATCGGCACGACGGCCATTGGCGGCGGCGATATTCTGGGCGGCGGCCCCTTTCGCTGGCTACTGGGGCCGCTGATCAACTGGGCCTTTCCCAACCAGGAAGCCAATCGCGCCCGGATCGCGGCGGCCAGGGCCGATGCCGACGGATCGCTGGCGAGCTTTGACGGGACAGTCCTGCAGGCGCTGGAGGAAACGGAAACGGCGCTGTCGGTCTATGCCCATGCGCTGGAGCGCCGCGATACGTTGAAGGCGGCGCGGGAGGCGGCGGACAGGGCCGCGCGCATCAGCCTCGCCCGGCAGCGGGAGGGGCAGATCGACTTTCTGACCGTGCTGGATGCGCAGCGGACGCTGGCGGCGGCGGAAGGCGACCTTGCGGCGGCCAACCGCGCCGTGGCCTTCGCGCAGGTCGACCTGTTCAGGGCATTGGGCGGAGGGTGGACGACAGGCTGACCGTTTGGGACTTGGCGGGGACGCTCTATGCCGGCTCCACCCGCCAATAGGTCGCATAGCGTTCATGCGCGATGCGGTGATAGGGGATGAGCCGGACCGGCGTGCCGTCCTTCGCCGCGATGGTGAATTCCAGCGGGGCTGCGCCGGACCTGATCTGTTGCGCCAGCGCCTTCGGATCGCCGGCAAGGGTCGGCACGGCGACGTCGCCCCCATTATATTCGCCATATTTGCGTTCGTTGACGATGATGTCGGCGCCCGGGGCCAGGCCCTGCCTGCCAAGCGCGCCCGCCAGGACGATCGGTCCATAGGTGAAGGCGATGATGTCCGGCGCGGCGGGTGCGCTTTCGACCGCAGCTTCCATGGCGAGGCGCAGCTCCACCCGGTCGCCGTCCTGCCACAGGCGGTCGACCTCGACATAGCTGCCGGGCGTCGAGGAGCCCAGCACCTCCTGTCCGTTGACCGACACCGTGGCGGTGCGGCTCCAGCGGGGATGGCGCAGGCGCAGCGCGATCTGCGCTGGGCCGCGGAGTTTCCATTGCAGGCTGGTCACGGGTGCGTCGGGGAAGGCGGTGCGCTGGACCAGTTCCGCGCCCTTTTCCCGCCACAGCACCGAGGATGGCAGGAACAGATTGACATAGAGCGCGCGGTCATCGTGAAAATAGATGGAATCCCGGTATTTCACGTGATTTTCCATGCCGGTCCCGGTACAGCACCAGAAGCTGTCCTCCGGCGTGTGGTAGAGCTTCATATAGCCGGGCCGTGCGCCCTGGAAATAGGTCGTCATGCCGCTGTCCGGATCCTGCGAGGCGAGGATGCCGTTATAGAGCGTGCGTTCATGATAATCGGCGTAATCCGCCTGCGGATCCTGCATGAAGAGCAGCCGCGCCAGTTTCAGCATATTGTGCTGGCAGCAGGTTTCCGATCCCTTGGCCGAGAAGACGTGCCGGTCGAAATCCGCCATGGCGAAGAAATGTTCATTGTCGCCATGGCCGCCCGTCGCGAAGGAACGGGTGTGGGCGACCGTGCGGAAGAAGAAGGCGGCCGCCCTGGCGTAGCGATCGTCGCCGGTTACTTCATAGACGCGCTGGAAGCCGACGACCTTGGGCACATTGGTGTTGGCGTGCATGCCGTCCAGCAGGTCGCGGCCCTCCGCCAGGGGTTCCATCACCGCCTGATGGGAGAAGCGCCGGGAGAGATGCCGATATTCCTCCCTGCCGGTCATGGCGAAAAGGTCGGCATAGATTTCGTTCATGCCGCCATGTTCGGTGGCCAGCATCGCTTCGAACTGCGCGGCGGAAAGCGGGCGGGTGGCGGCCACGCCCCAGTCGGCCAGCCGGATCAGCACGTCGCGCGCCGCTGCGCTGTCGGCCAGCAGCGCGCCGTCGCGAAGGCCCGCATAAACCTTGTGCAGCGTGTACCAGGGAACGCCGGTGATCCTTTCCCCGCGGATGTGCGCAGCCACCAGCGCCGGGCCGTCGGGAAAGGCACAGACCAGCCCCGATCCCGCCGCCTTCTGGCAGGCCGCCAGTTCGCCCGCTATATAATCGACGCGCTGCCTGAAGCGCCGGTCCTTGGTGGAGCGATAGGCAAGCGCGCAGGCGGAAAGATAATGGCCCAGCGTGTGGCCGTGGCAGTTTATGTCAGCCCAGGTCGGTTCCGATTCCCATCCGCCATAGACCGGCGCCTTTGGCTTCAGCCCCGCATTGACGCGGAAATTATGCAGCATCCGGTCGGGCTGGAGCCGCAGCAGATAGGCCTCCGTCATTCGCTGGGCGTGGAGGAACGGCCCCTCCCCCAGGGTCACGTCCGCCATGTCGAAGGCTTTGAGCCGGGGCGGCCGCGCCACGCTGTCCGCCGCACCCGCCTGCGCCGCGAAGGATGGCTGCACGCCGCCGAAGCCGGCGGCGATCGCGGCCGCACCCGCGCTGCCGAGCAGCCCCCGACGCGTGGGTTGGATGCTGGGCAGTTGGTGGGACACGCGCTTCTCTCCTGGCCGGGCATGGGTCGCCATGCCGCTGCCGAGATTTGGTAGCGCTATACTCCGACAAAATAGAAGGCCGATGATCGGCAGGAGCGGTGACGACGGCGCCGACCGGACCAGCCGTCGCAGCGCGATCGGGCGGCGGTCAGGATGCGATCGCGGCGTGCCGGAAAAGATGGGATCGCTCCTTCTCCATCCACTCCGCTGTCTGGGACGCGCCCTCCGTCTGTCGATCGAATGTGAAATCAGGCAGGTGGATGTCGATGGCGAAGCGCAACCGGCAGCGCCTGCCTCCCACCCGCCGCGAGAGCAGGACGCTGCCGTCCGGCTGAAGCGCGAACGTCCCCGACGCGATCTGCCGGCCGACCCTGCCGCCTTGCGTACTGTGCGTGATGGTCCGGCCATCCAGCGCCACCGACACCTCATAGCTTTCGATCTCTTCCGGCGTGAGCAGCCGGTCCGTCAGCGCCTGGTCCAGACCGGTGGCATTGCGCAGGGCCGCGTCCAGTCGCGGCAATCGGGATTGCGCATAGGCGACATGGTTTCCCGCGATGATCAACCCGCCGTCCATCGGCAGGTCCTGCCCCATATCCTCGTCATGCAGGCTCAGGAGCCGCAGGCCAAGGAGAGGGCCGCGAAAGGATTGTTGCCGCCAATCCTCGACATAGGCGCCCGATGGGGCGAATTCGAGCACGCTGTTGCCCATGAAGCGCAGCTCCGCCGGTTCCGGCCACTGGTTGCGCGGCTGGTAGCTTCTGGCGATCGACCAGGACATTTGCTGCCTTTCCTCATCCCACAGCGTGTCGCCGACCCAGCCCTGCCGGTCGGACACCGATGTGGCGGCGCCGTCGGGCAGCCGCAGGTCGAGCGTGAAGCTGCGCGACTGGAACCAGTAGACCACGGTCGCCTCATCCGTCACGCCGGTGCAGAAGGTGATGCTCTTGCGCCGGAAAGCCCCCAGCAGGCGGCGCGGAAAGGCCGGCTGGGCCGGAACCACCGGGGGCAGCGCATGAGGCAAGTCGGCCAGCCTCATGCGCCCGGCTTTCCCGCACGCCGCCCGAAGGAATCGAGCGGCATGGCGTTGGCCAGCACCAGTTCCCCCTTCGCGATCCGGCGCTTGAGATAGGCGAAGGTCTGCGCCGTCTGGTTGAACAGGTGTTCACCACCCCTGAGCGGCGGATAGCGGGGTGTTTCGCCCGGCACCAGCGGGGCCACGACATAGTCATAGTCGCAGGCGTGGAAGAAGGGGAAGGAGTAGCGCTGCTGCGCCACTTTCTTCACGCGATGGGTCGTCGCGACATAGCGCCCGTTGGACAGGATCTCCATCATGTCGCCAATGTTCATGATCATCGCGCCATCCATCAGCGGCACGTCCACCCAGTCGCCGTTCCGGTCGAGAATCTGCAGGCCCGCCGCCGTGGCGAAAAGCAGGGTGAAGCATTCATAGTCGGTATGGGCGCCTATGCCCGGCCTGTCCTGCGCGCTGGAATCGAACGGATAGTGGATGAGCCGCAACTGGCTGGGCGGGTTCCGGCGATGCGCGTCGAAATGATCCTCCTCCAGCCCCAGCGCCAGCGCGAAGGCGCGGAAAATCTGGCCGCCAATGTCCGACAGGTGCCGGTAATATGCCGACACGTCCTCGCGAAATCCGGGCATTTCGGGCCAGTTGTTCGGGCCCAGCAGCGGCCGGCGATCGTCAGGCCGCAGATAGTCGCGGTTGATGTCATAGGCTTCCTTGAGATCGCTGGTGCCCGTGCCGAACTGCTCCTCTCCCACGGGCACATAGCCGCTGTGGTTCTGCGAATGGCCGATATAGCTGGCCATCTTCGCCTCATGGTCCAGCGCGAAATACGCCTTGGCCCGCGCGACAAGGCGGCGAAACAGCGCCCAGTCCAACTGCGCCCCGCCAATATAGAGAAAGCCCGCATCGGTGCAGGCGCGGTCCAGCGCGCGGGCTACGTCAAGCCTGTCCTCGCGGGAAGCGCTTGCCAGCCTGGATATGTCGACAAAGGGAAGGACAGCCATGGCGCCACGCTAGGCCAAGCGGGGCATAGGCATAGATGGGACGATTCGATGATTTCCATTGATTTGATCTATGACCACGTCATTCTGGCGAAGGAGGCGGAACATGAGTGATCGATCGATCCTAGTCGACAAGAGGTTCGCAAGCCGTGTCGACTGGAACCTGATGCGCACCTTCGTCGACATCGTCCGCGCCGGCGGGATCGGTGCGGCGGCGCGGCAGCTCAACCGGCAGCAGCCGAGCATCAGCGCCGCGCTCAAGCGGCTGGAGGATCATGTCGGCGTGACGCTGCTCCACCGCACGGCGACCGGCGTGGAGATGACGGCGGCCGGCAAGGCGATGATGGCGCTTTGCGAGGACATGCTCGAATCGGCGCAGATGATGCCGCACCAGATCGCCCAGGCGACCAAGCGGGTCGAGGGGATCGTTCGCATCCAGATCATATCCGGTCTGGTTTCGCCGGAATTCGACGAGGCGATCGCAAGCCTGCACCGGCGCAACCCGGCCATCCACATCGAGATCCGGGTGTCGCCCTGGCGTCAGGTGCTCGACGCGCTGGAACAGGGGGAGGTCGAGATCGGCGTCGGCTATGACAGCAGCGTTCGCGGCAGCCTGATGTACGAGCCGCTGCTGGTGGAGCGCCAGCAGCTCTATTGTTCCCGCTACAGCCCCTATTTCGGATATCGGCTGAACCGCCTCCACGACCTCAGGGACGAGGGATTCGTCCTTACCGGAGACGATGAGATCGAGTTGATCACCCATCTGCGCCGCCGATACCGGCTGGGAACGAAGGTGAACGGCCTGGCCGAGGACATCAACGAGGCGAAGCGGCTGATCGTCCAGGGTGTCGGCATCGGCTTCCTGCCGGTGCTGGCGGCCGAGGATGATGTGGCGCGCGAAAGGCTGTGGCCGATCCTGGATGTGGATGCCGAGCCGTCCTACGACATCTTCCTCCTGTCCCGTTCCGAACGCGCCCGCGACACGGCCACGCAGCTTTTCTGGGACGAGGTGATCCGCAGGTTGCGGGCAAAGACCAGGACATAGATCTGATCTATGCATTGCATCAAAACTTTGCGTCTGCCCGATTGACGCAGCGCAGCACAGCCTTCCCATCCGAATGAAAGCCACGCCTGTCCGACGGAATCGCCTGTCGGCGCAAGCGGGCGGGAAACGGCCGGGGAACGGGAAGCGCGATGAAGGACAGGATCTTCAATTCCATGCCGCCCGCGATGATCGCTGCGGTGTTGCTGTTCTGGGCCTATGGTCCGAAGGCATTGCTGGATCACCCGTGGACGTTCGTGGTGATGTCGCCCCTGATCACCATCATCGTCCTGCTCCTGGAGCTGGTCCATGAACGCCATTCGGGCTGGCGGATGAACAGGCAGGAATTCTTCACCGACCTGTTCTACAATATTCTGAGCGCAACCGTCATATCCTGGGTTTCGACGAAGCTTGCCGAGGATCCGCTCAAGGCGGCCAAGGCTTCGCTGGGCATCACCACGGAATGGGCCATGCACATGCCATGGCTGCTGCAGGTGGCGCTGGTGGTGTTCCTGATCGAATTCGGCCAATATTGGATGCATCGGTTGATGCACAACAGCACGCCCTTCTGGCTGACGCATGCCCCGCATCACCACCTGACCCAGTTGAACGCCGCGAAGGGCGCGGTGGGCAACCCCATAGAGCTGGTGCTGATCAGCCTGAGCGTGGTGGCGCTGTTCGACCTCGACAACAGCGCCGTGTTCGCGGCGATCAACGTGCTGGGGGTGATCTCCACCTTCGCCCACGCCAATGTCCGCGCCGATCCGCCGATCTGGTACGCCTTCTTCTTCACGACGATCCGCCACCACAGTCTGCACCATTCGACGGATTATGAGAGCACGCGCTGCAATTACGGCAATTCGCTGATCCTGCTGGACCGCATCTTCGGCACCTATCGGGAAGGCGAGTCCGCGCTGGTCGGCCAGGATGACCGCCGCCGCCTGTCGATCTGGGAACAGACCCTATTCCCCTTCCAGCCCCTGATCGACAGGGTCCGGGCCGGCAAGGGCGCGGCGCGGGTCCGGGGAAGCATGGCCGACGGCCAGATCGAGGCCGACACTGCCGTCCAGAACGCCGTGGAAGGCGCGGCACCGGCATGACGACGATGTTCGCCCGGCAGGTCAGCGCCGCGCGAAACGCGCTGATGCGGGGCGACATCCAGGCGACGCGCCAGATTGCCGCCACAATGGTGGCGAACAATCCCACGGAGGCCGAAGGCCATTTCCTGCTTGGCGTCGCGGAGTCGAATGCCGGGCACATCCAGGCCGGGCTCCGCCATCTGGATCAGGCGGTGGCGATCGACCCCAGGGGGGAATATCGCGCGCAGCTCGCCAGGCTGCTGATCATGACCCGCCGGGACGGCGATGCCGCAGCGACGCTGCGGGAGGCCGAAGCGGCGCCGCCCGCCGATGCGTTCAGCCGCGATACCATCGGTTGCGTCTATGCCCGGCTGGGGAACCATGCCGCCGCGCTGGCGCATTTCGACGAAGCGGTCCGGCTGGAGCCACAGAACGGCAATTATCGCTACAATCAGGCCGTAACGCTCAACTTCCTGGGCCGGGCGGAAGAGGCCGATGCCGCGCTGGAGGCGCTGATTGCCCTCGCGCCCGGCGATGCCCGCGCCCACCATCTGCTGGCCGGCATCCGCAAGCAGACGCCGGCATGCAATCATGTCGAGCGGCTGGAACGGACGCTGGGCGGCGCCGGCGACGGTCGAGGGCGGCTGCTGCTCAGCTATGCGCTGGCGAAGGAGCTGGAGGACATCGGGCGGCCGGACGACGCGCTGGCGCGGCTTTGCGTCGCGAACGCCGAACATCGCCGGACCTTGCCCTATGCCTTCGCGCGTGACGCCGCGCTGTTCGACGCGATCGAGGCAGCCTGGCCGCTGCCGCAGGCGATCGGGCCATCCACGGCCGACCCGATCTTCATCATCGGCATGCCGCGCACCGGCACGACGCTGGTCGACCGCATCCTCTCCTCCCATCCGCAGGTCGAAAGCGCGGGCGAACTGCAGGCCATGCCGCTGGCCGTGAAGAAGGCTGGCGGCACGCGCACGTCCACGGTGATGGATGCGGAAACGATCGCAGCCGCGGCGCAGGCCGACATGGCGGCGATCGGGCGCGACTATCTGGAACGGGCCAGCCACCATCGGCGCGACGCAACCCTTCGGTTCATCGACAAGTTTCCCGGCAATTTCTTCTACGCCGGTTTCATTGCGCGGGCGCTGCCCTCGGCCAGGATCATCTGCCTGCGCCGCGATCCCATGGATACGGTGCTCAGCAATTTCCGGAACCTGTTCGCCGTCGGCTCTCCCTATTATGATTATAGCTACGACCTTCTGGATACCGCCGCTTATCATGCCCGCTTCGATCGGCTGATGGCCCGGTGGCGCCAGGCCCTGCCCGGCCAGCTGATCGAGCTGCGCTACGAGGATCTCGTTGCCGACCTGGAGGGTGAGACGCGCCGGCTGCTCACTCATTGCGGGCTGGACTGGTCGGAGGATTGCCTGTCCTTCCACAGCAATAATGCCCCGGTTTCCACCCCCAGCGCCGCCCAGGTGCGACAGCCGATCTACACCGGATCGGTCGGGCGGTGGAAACGGCATGCGGCGGTGCTGGAGCCGGTGCGCCGCTATTTCGAGCAGGCCGGGATCGACATCCCATGAAGCGAGGGACACCAATGCCATGACCCCTTTCGGCAAATTGATGCTGGGCGCGGTGCTTGCCGCTGCCACAACGCCCGCCCTCGCGACCGAAGAGGCGGGCACCCGGCTGGTCCATTGCCGATCCGGCAGTTGCCTGCTGGTGTCGGGCCGTCGCGATGACGCGGGCGCCCCGGTCATGATCAACGGCCATGCGGTATCGGTGGACGGCGGGCGCAAATGGCGAGTGCGGCTGCCCGTCGATACTGTCCGCCAATGGTCGCTTCCCCATGCCCGGACGATCACGGTTGCCGTTGGCGGTGGCGAGAGCGAGGTCCGCCTGCCAACAGGCCTGTTGGGCCGGAGTGAAAGGCTGACGATGCTGGTCGTTCACGCCAAGTAATAAAACACTTCGCCATCAGTAATAAAATAACGATTTGAAGTCTTGTATTGAAAGTTTCATCTCCCGGAACTATGTGATCCGCAGTCGCCGGAGAGCGGCATTGGTTCAAGACACAGGAGATGATGATGAAGATTGGCCTTGCCGCCCTTGCCGCTGTCGCATGCGCCATCCCGGCGATTGCCAGCGCCGCCGACAATCCCTTTGCGCAGGATCAGGCGATATTGGACCTGAGGGGTCTGGACCTGTCGTCCGCGCAGGGACAGCAGCGTCTTGCCATCCGCATGGAGCAGGCGGCCAATGCGGTCTGCGGTGACCGGCTGGCTGGCATCCACCTCGCCCTGGAAGCCAAGGCCCGCGCCTGCCGCGCATCCGTGGTGGCCGACATCCACGCCCAGGTCGAAGCGCAACTGGCAATGGCTCCGGCACCGGTGCGCGTCGCGGCGCTCCGCTAGAGCATTTCCACCATGAGCGGAAACGCTCTGGTCTTTTGATACCGCATTTTCAAGCGATCGGAACCGATCGCTGGTCAAGAAATCGCGGAAAACAAGGAATCCAGAGCGGTGATCTGATTCAATCAGATCGAAATCCAGAAGGACGGTCTGGAAATGCGCCTTTGACGCATTTCCAGACAAATTCCGGAAGAACAAGTACGCGACATGATCAGAGCAGCGCCCCGGTCATTTCGCCAGCCTGGCCGGATGGGGCCACCAGCTCAGCGTATGCACGTCATGCGCCGATGTCCAAAGGCCCTTGCGGGTATAGCGCAGCGCGCCGCTGCCTTCGACCTTGCCGACGCGGGCCTTGATCGCCAGCGTTTCGGGATCAATCGCCACGAAGGTCTGCCCTTCGGTCGTGCGCAGCCATATGACGCCGCCGCCCGTGTCGATATCGCCATATTGCAGCACCTCGCCCACCTTGACGCGGCCGGTCACCTCGCCGCTGACCGGATCGACGCGGGCCACCGTCCCGTCGCCCTGTTCTTGAACCCAGACGGCGCCTTCGCCGGCCGCCAGAAAACCCGGCTGCTTGCCCAGCACCGTGGTCTTGACCACGCTGTTGGTCGCCGGGTCGATGCGCTGGATCGTCGCGCCGTCGCTGCTCACCGCCCAGACCGAGCCGAATCCGGAGGCGAGATAATAGGTTCCCGCATTGACCGGGACGGTCGCCGTCACCTGGTTGCTCGCGGGATCGACGCGTGAGACGACGCCCTTCTGGTCGCTGGCGACCCAGATCGATCCGGCTTCGGCGACGATGTTGAGTTCGCCCTTCGGATTGGCGATGCCGGTGGCTATGGTCGCCGTCTTTTCGGCGGTGGCGGTGTCGATCCGGACCAGTGCATTTTGCGCGCAATCGGCCACCCATAAGGATCCGGCCAATATCGCCATGGCGCCGCAGGGGCGCCCCATGGCGACTTCCGCCTTCTTGCCCTTCCGGGTCCAGCGTTCGACGCGGCCGGCGTTGGTCACCCAGACGCCGTCGCCATCGACCGCCAGGAAATCAGCAAAGCCCGGCACCTGGATCACCTGCTCGGCGCTTGCGGGGGAAGCGAACAGGAAGGTGGCGCAGCTTGCCGTCAGCGCGGCGGCCAGCGCGGATTTCCTGGCCAGCGATCGGCGCCGATCGCCGGGAAATCGCGCCATGATGCGGAGCTTCGGCATCGCTAGGCCCTTCCGTCCATATAGGCGCGCCAGCCGCCCAGCGCCGTAATGTCCTCCGCGCCCGTCAGCGCGCGCGGCTCTGCGACAAAGCCCTTGACGCTGCTGCCGTCCGCCAGCGTCACCGTGCCGATCGCCAGCGGCGCAGGCACTTCGGCCACGAAACTTCCGAACTCCGCCACACCCAGCTCGTAAACCTCAAGCGCGATCGGGCCGCCATCCTCGCTGTGCACGAGCGCCGGCTTGGGCGGGACGCTGTTCGCCATGGCATAGAGCCGGTAGGTCGGCGCCGTTTCAAAGGCGCCGACGAACTTCGCCTCGCGCGATGTCAGTTGCCAGTGAAGCGGCATGTCCTTGAGATGAGCGCCCACGACGGCGAGTTTCACGGTCTGCATTTTGCCCTCCAGATCAAGCGGGGGTGGGGAAGGAAGATCAGCCTTGGCGAGATAGGCGTCCGCCGCGTCGAGCAGGGCGCGGTCGCTGTCGGCGGGGCCGATCAGGGTGATGCCGAACCCGGTGCCATTGGCCCTGATGCCGGCTGGAACAGCCACGGCAGCCATGTCGAGCAGGTTCACGAAATTGGTGTAATAGCCAAGCGCGCTGTTGAGCGCGACCGGCGCGGCGAGCAGTTCGGCAACGCGGAAGGTGGTGCCTGTGGTCGGGAAGGCCATCAGGTCGATATCGGCCCATTGCTGGTCGGAATGCCGCTTGAGTTCGGCCAGGCAATAGATGCCGTTGAACAATTCCACCGCGCCAATCGTCAGCCCGGGTTCCACGACCTCCCGCACGGTGGGGTCGATCGCGTCGGGATCGTCGGCGAGCAGCGTCGCCATGGCCGCGGCCCGCTCCGCCACCCAGGGTCCGCCGTAGAGAAGTTGCGCCGCTTCGAGGAGCGGTGCGATGTCGATCTCCACAATATCGGCCAGCCCTGCCAGCCGCTGCAATGCGCGATCATAGAGATATTCGGATTCCGCGTCGCCGAACCAGGCGCGCTGGTCCCGGCGGGGCACGCCGATAGTCCTGCACCGGCGCGGGAGGTCCGACAGCGGCTTCGAATAGGGGTCCGCCGGATCGAAGCCGGCAATGATCCCGTCGAGCAAGCCGGCGTCAGCGGTATCGCCGGTGAAGACGGTGATGCAATCCAGCGTGCGGCAAGCGGGCACCAGTCCGCGATTGCTCCATCTCCCCTTGCTCGGCTTGAACCCGACCAGATGCTGGAAGGTGGCGGGCACGCGGCCCGAACCGGCCGTGTCCGTCCCCAGCGCGAAGGGGACCAGCCCGGCCGCCACCGCCACCGAGGAACCCGAACTGGACCCGCCACTGACATAGGCGAGATTATAGGCGTTGCGCGGACTGCCATAGGGGCTGCGCGTGCCGTTGAGGCCGGTGGCGAACTGGTCGAGATTGGTCTTGCCGACGCAGATCGCGCCGGCCGCGGCCAGGCGTTCGACGACCGTCGCCGACCGTCCCGGACGATAGGCGAAGGCCGGGCAGGCGGCGGTCGTGTCGAACCCGGCGGCGTCGATATTGTCCTTGACCGCGAACGGAACGCCGGCCAGCGGCAGGTCCTCTCCCGCGGCGAGGCGGGCGTCGATGGCCCGCGCGGCCGCGATCAGGTCGTCGGGCCTTGCCCGGCTGATCCAGATCTGCGGCTGCACGGCGTCATAGGCGGCGATCCGGGCAACCGTCTCCTCCATCACGGCAACCGCACTGGCATGGCCCGCCCTGATGTCTCCCGCGATTGCCGCAGCGCTGCGCCGGTCGAACGCGGTCATGCCCCGGCCCTCAACGCCAGCACCGGTGCGCCGGGCTGCAATGCCTGCCGCTCCTGCACATAGATGGCCGCGACCGTGCCGGTGATGGGGCTCTGCACCGCGCATTCCATCTTCATGGCCTCGATGACGGCAATCGTATCGCCCGCCTTCACTTCGTCGCCGACCGCAACCAGCAATTTCCAGATACTGCCGCCAAAGGGCGTTTCGACCAGATCGGCCCCCTCCGGCACGTCGATCACGTCCGGCTCGGCCGCGTCGGCCTCCGTCAGGCTGGTGATGCGGTCGAACTCGCCGCTGCGCTGCCATTCGGCACGCTCCTCATCGAAGGCGTCCTGCCGGTGCGCCTCGAAGGCGGCGATGGCATCGGCATTTTCAGCCAGGAAGGCGCGATAGTCGGCCAGCCGGAACTCCGACGGCTCGATCCGGATGGAACGCCGCCCGCTCGGGAAATCGCGGCGCCATTCGGCCAGTTCCTCCGCGCTGACCGGATAGAATCGGATCTGATCGAAGAAGCGCAGCAGCCAGGGCTTCCCCTCGACAAAGACATCGGTCTGGCGATGCGTGTTCCACACCTGGATGGTCCGGCCGAACAGTTGATAGCCGCCCGGTCCTTCCATCCCGTAGATGCACATATAGGCGCCGCCGATGCCCACGACATTGGGCGGCGTCCAGGTGCGGGCGGGGTTGTATTTGGTGGTGACGAGCCGGTGCCGCGGATCGACCGGGGTCGCGACCGGCGCGCCCAGATAGACGTCGCCCAGCCCCAGGACGAGGTAATTCGCCTCGAAGATCAGTTGCTCCACCGCCGCCGCGTCGGGAAGGCCGTTGACGCGACGGATGAATTCGATGTTATCCGGGCACCAGGGCGCGTCGGCGCGCACGCCGCCCATATATTTCTCGATCGTCTCGATCGTCGCCGGATCGCGCCAGCTGAGCGGCATATGGACCACGCGGGAAGGAATGGTGAAATCCTCAAGGTCGCCCAGGCGCTCCTCCGCAGAGATCAGCGCTGCCAGCGCGGCACGCTGATCCAGTTGTTCGCCGTCGAAATGCAGTTGCAGCGAACGGATGCCCGGAACGACATCGATTATGCCGGGCAGGGCGATCCGTTCCAGCTCCGTCATCAGTGCGTGGACCCGGATCCGCAATTCGATGTCGAGTATGATGGGACCATATTCGACCAGGATGTTGCGATCACCCTGCTGGCGATAGACGGTCCGTGGACGGCCGGGCTGCTCCGGCATCTCTGCAAGGATGGGCGAGAGCATTTCGATCGGCCGCACCGGCGCGGCATCCTCCACCGATCCGGAGGCGAGCAGCCGCCGCTGCAACGCATCCGCCACGGCCGCATCGTCGATGTTGACGGGGGCGAAACGCAGCTTGTCGCCGGGCGCAAGCTGGCCGATTTTCCACCGATCGGCCGCGATCACCACGAAGGGGCAGACGAAACCCCCAAGCGAAGGGCCGTCGGGGCCCAGGATGATCGGCATGTCGCCGGTAAAGTCGACGGCGCCGATGGCATAGGGATTGTCGTGAATGTTGGATGGGTGCAACCCGGCCTCTCCGCCGTCGGCGCGGGCCCATTGCGGCTTGGGTCCGATCAGGCGGACGCCGGTGCGATTGCTGTTGTAATGGACCTGCCATTCGGCGGCGATGATGGCCTCTATATCGGCATCGGTGAAGAAATCCGGCGCGCCGTGGGGACCATAGAGGACGCGCAACGTCCATTGCGTCGAAAGAGCCGGCAGGTCGGCGGAAGCAAGCGGCGCGCCTGTTCGATCGCGCGCGAGGTGCAGGGTATCGCCCGCCAGCAGCCGGCGAGCGGCGTGCCCGCCGAACTGGCCGAGTTCGAAGGTGCTGCGGCTGCCGAGATAAGGCGCGATGTCGAGACCGCCGGCGAACAGGATATAGGCCCGCAGGCCGCCGCCGGACGCGCGGCCAAGGGCAAGCGTCTGGCCGGCCACCACGTCGATCGCGACGCCCCGTGCCACGGCCTGGCCATCCAGCGTCGCCCCGAAATCAGCGCCCATGAGGCAGATGCGCGCCGGCGCGGTGAAGTCCAGCGTCGGGCCGGTCACCGTGACTTCCAGTCCGGCGGTCCCTTCGGGATTGCCCAGCAGCCGGTTGCCCATGCGGAAGGACTGATCGTCCATCGGCCCCGAAGGAGGGACGCCGACCGCCCATAATTTCTGCCGACCCGGCCAGTCCTGAACGGTGGTGGCGGTGCCGCCGCTGATCACGCGGATGCTGCTGGGATGGGAAACGACGCCGTCAAGAGCGCGGGTGGACACCTCGCCGCTGACGAAGGCGTCGGACCGGACCACATCGCGCAGCCAGCGCAGATTTGTCTCTATGCCATCGACGCGGCTCTGGTCGAGCGCGGCCTGCATCTTTGCGATCGCCTCATCACGCGTCGGGGCATGAACGATCAGCTTGGCCAGCATCGGATCGTACCAGATGCTGACGTCGCTGCCTGCCATGCACCAGGTTTCGGCGCGGATGTCGGGGGGGAACTGAACCGCCGTCAGCGTTCCGGAAGTCGGACGATAATCGAGCGTCGGATCTTCGGCATAGAGCCGCACCTCCACCGAATGGCCGCGCGGCTGGGGCGGCGGCGCGTCGAGAAAGGCAAAGTCGCCCGCGCCGCCGCGGATCATCCATTCGACCAGATCAATGCCCATCACCTCTTCGGTGACGCCATGTTCGACCTGCAGGCGCGTGTTCATCTCAAGAAAGAAGAATTGCTGGCGTTCGGCGTCGTAGAGGAATTCCACCGTCCCGGCGGAGCGGTAGACGGCGGCCTGGCCCAGGCGGGTGGCGGCGGCGATCAACTCGCGGCGGACGGCGGGCGGCAACAGGGGCGCGGGCGATTCCTCTACCACCTTCTGGTTGCGGCGCTGGAGCGAACAGTCGCGCTCTCCCAGCGGCATGACCCGGCCTTCGCCATCGCCGAAAAGCTGCACTTCAATGTGCCGCGCCCTGCGGATATAGCGTTCAAGGAATATGCCCGCGTCGCCGAAATTGCTCTGGCCCTGGCGCGCCACGGCGGCAAAGCCCTCCCGAACGTCGCTTTCCTCCTCGCAGATGCGCATGCCGATGCCACCGCCGCCGGCCGTTGCCTTCAGGATGACGGGGAACCCGATATCCCGCGCCGCCGCCACGGCCTCCTCCTCGTCGGTCAGCAGGCCGGTGCCCGGCGCCAGCGGCACGCCATGGGCCGCCGCCAGGGCGCGCGCGCTGTGCTTCAGGCCAAAGGTGCGGATATTGTCGGTCGTCGGGCCGATGAAGACGATGCCGGCTGCGGCGCAGGCTTCGGCAAACTCCACATTTTCGGCAAGGAAGCCATAGCCCGGATGGATCGCGCCGGCGCCCGTGGCGCGGGCGGCGCTCAATATGGCATCGATGTCGAGATAGCTGTCCGACGCCCGCGCCGGGCCGATGCAGACCGCCTCGTCCGCCTGCGCGACGTGCAGGGAATTTTCGTCCGCTTCGGAATAGACCGCGACCGAGCGCAGGCCCATGCGCCGCAAGGTGCGAATGATGCGCGTGGCGATAGCGCCGCGATTGGCGATGAGGACCGTATCGAAGCTCATGCGGTCACGATCATGCGGACGGGGGTTGGGTTGAAGCCGTTGCAGGGATTGTTGATCTGCGGGCAGTTCGACACGACGACGATCACGTCCATTTCCGCCTTCAGGTCCACGGTCAGGCCGGGCGCGGAGATCCCGTCGACGATGCCGAGCGAACCATCTTCCTCGACCGGCACGTTCATGAAGAAGTTGATGTTGGAAACGATGTCGCGCTTGCCGCGCCCTTCCAGCAGATTGGCCTCCAGGAAGTTTTCCACGCAGGCATGTTCGGCCTTGGTGTGGTGGCCGTAGCGCAGCGTGTTGGATTCGCACGAACAGGCGCCGCCGATGGTATCGTGATAGTCGACCGACGTCGCCGCGATGGTCATCATCGCGCGCCCCTCATTGGATCGCAGCACCGTGCCCTCGCGCAGGAACAGATTGCCCTGCGCGGCCACGGTATCCTGCGCGCTGTACCGTTCAGCGTCGTCCGCCGCCGAATAGAGGAGGAAGTCGACGGCCTGATTGCCTTCCAGGTCGACGATGCGCAGCGTCTGGCCGGCATAGACATGATGCAGCCACGGCGCCCGTGCGGGCACCACGACATCATGGACAATGGCCCCCGAAAGGCCCGTCAAATGGGGATCAAAGTTCATGCGGAAACCCGTTCTTTCCTGGGCATTTTTCCAGTTGGCCCCTGATGGTCGACAATCCGGAAGATGCGGGATCAAAAGACAGAGCGTTTTCGCTCGACGGCAAAGGCGCTCTAGCGGCGATAATAATCTTCGACATTCAGGAAGGCGCGCAGTCCCTCTGGCGTGGCATTGCGGATGACGTCGTCCTCCGGCGTCACGGGGCCGCGCCAGGCGCTGACCCGCAGCGGCGTCACGGTCCACCGCTCCCGCGGGTCCAGGACATGGGGGCAGTTGGCGATGACCAGTGTCACGTCCATCTCGGCGCGCAGCACGACGCTACGGCCGGCGGGAAAGGGTCCGATCAGCGGCGTGATCGCGCCGTCCGCCTCGATCTTCGCACCCTTGAACAGCGTCACGCAGGGATGGACGTCGCGCCGCTGCAACCCGTGCTTCGCCGCGCCCAGCAGGAAACGGTCGCGTCCGTTGGGACAAGGCCCGCTATTGGCGCCATTGCCGTAGCGGGCGGCATTGGTCGCGGCGTTGGAAGTCCCGCAGAAGCTGTCATGCGTGCCCGCGCTGTCCTCCAGGAAGCTCATGAGCACCCTGCCCATGTCCGACAGCAGCAGCTTGCCCTGGCCCAGATAGGCGTTCCATTGCACCTTCACCGTATCGGCCACGTTGAGCCGCTCGGTCGGCATGTCCGCGTTGAACAGCAGCATCGATGCGCAGGCATCGCCCCTGAGGTCGATCAGGCGCAGGCGCGCGCCGCGCGGCAGGCGGCGCGTGGCATAGCCGCCGGCCGCGATCGTTTCTTCCCACAACAGGTCCTGGGCAGGCACGTCGGCCGGAAGGTCATCCGCCGCCGGCGGCAACAGCGGCATCGCCTCCACCACCGTCCCCGCCATGCTGCGGGCGTGATCACGGGCGGCCAAGGGATTGGCGAGAGATCCGGTCATGCGGCATTCCCCTTCTGGCTGCCGTTTTCCTGCTCATAGAGCGGCGGCAGCAGCGCGGTGGTCGTGACGAGCTGGAGCTGGTGGACCCCCCGGACCCGGCGCAGCGCGTCGCACAATTCCTTCAACAGGGACGCAGGCCCCTGCACCAGCAGCACTTCAAGCGACTGGTCCCCTTCCAGGAACACATGCTGGGACGAGATCACCTCCTTGAGATAATCCGCCTGCGTCTGGGCAAGCTGATGCCGCACCCGCCCCCGATCGCCGCGATAGACGATCGTGATGGTACCCGCGAGCATCTCGTCCGGGCGGGTGAAGGCCTCATGCTCGGCCAGCGCGTGGCGGATCAGTTCGGCAATGAGCTGGGACCGCGACGGCAGCCCGCGTTCCTCCACCATGGCGTCGAGTTGCCGGAACAGATCGCCCGGCAGGCTCATGCTGAGCCGCGCCAGAGTTCCGGTGTCGCTACTCATGATCCGTCCTTTCCTCTTCATTCCGTTCGCTCTCGTCCGGAGCGTCGGATTCTTCGCTCGCCGCCGGTTCTGACCGGTCGCGCAGCGGCAGGTCGTAAACCGCGGTCGCGCCGAACCGATGGGGCGCGTGCGGGTCATGGCGGCGCTTGTCGAGCGCAAGCACCCGCGTGCCGAGCGAAAAGGCTTCCCTGATGTCGTGGGTCACCATGATGATCGTCAGCGAATAGTCCCGCCAAAGCCGCGTGATCAGCACATGCATGTCCGCGCGGATGCCGGGATCCAGGGCGCCGAACGGCTCGTCGAGAAGCAGGATGCGAGGCTGTTTGATGAGGGCCTGGGCGATGGCAAGACGTTGCTGCATGCCGCCCGACATCTGCGCGGGATAGAGATGCATCGAATCGCGCAAGCCGACTGCGTCCAGCATCTCCTCCGCCTCCGCCCTGGCTGCGCGGCGCGCATGGCCGAACAGCCGGCCCGCGAAGGGAGCCTTGGCGCATTCCAGCCCGAAGATCGTGTTCTGCAGGGCGGAAAGGTGCGGGAACACCGAATAGCGCTGGAACACGACGCCGCGATCGGGCCCGCATTCCGGCGTCAGCGGCGTTCCGTCCAGCAATATGGTCCCGCGGCTGGGCACTTCCTGGCCCAGGACGACGCGCAGCAGGCTGCTCTTTCCGGCGCCGGAGGGCCCTATGATCGAGACGAAGGAACCCGTTTCGATGTCGAGGTTCACCTTCTCCAGGACGATCTTGTCGCCATATTCGACCCAGATGTCGCGAAGGGACAGCAGCGCGCTCAATGCCGCTCTCCATGTGCCCAGGGGTAAAGCCATTGGCTGGCGAAGGTCAGCGCCACGTCCATCAGGATCGCAAGGATCGCGATCCAGGCGACATAGGGAATGATCACGTCCATCGAGAGATAGCGGCGGACAAGGAATATCCGGTAGCCAAGACCCACATCAGACGCGATCGCCTCCGCTGAGATCAGGAACACCCAGGCCGGACCTAGCGACAGGCGGACCGCGTGCAGCAGGCGCGGCATGGCCTGCGGCAGGGCGACGCGGATCATGATCTGCCAGGAACTGGCGCCCAGCGTCTGCGCCTTGATGATCTGCTCCCGCGGGAGGGCTGCCACATGGGCGGCGATGTCGCGCATCATGACCGGCGCGATGCCGATCACGATGAGCGCAACCTTCGCCGTCTCCCCCAGGCCCAGCGCGATGAACAATATCGGCAGCAGCGCAATGGGGGGGATGACCGCGACCGCCGTCACCAGGGGTCCGAAGGTCGCGCGCACCGGCGGCAGGACGCCGAGCACAAGCCCCACCACCAACGCCGAGAGCGTGGCGATGCCCAGGCCCAGCCCCAGGCGCTGAAGGCTGGCCAGCGTGTCGGCCCAGAAGACAAGCTGGCCGGTCAGCGGGTCCGGCTGAAAGAGCAGCGCGGCCATCGCCGTTGCCATGCTGCCGGGAAGCGGCAGGATCTTGTCCAGCGGATTGGCGGCATGGCGCTGCGCCGCGATGAACAGGTAAAGCAGCACCAGCAGCAGGATCGGCAACGAACCCCAGAAGATCCGTTCGCTTCGGCGCGCATGTCGATTCACCCAACGCATCGTCTCATCACCTTCGGCAGGATCGAATGAACGCGATCAGAGTTTTCCGTCCGCCGCCAGCTTCATGAAGCTGTCGTCGAACCGCAGCGTCACCCGCTGCGGATCGCCAAGCGTCTTTCCGCCGGGAAAGGCGATGCCCACGGCGTCGGCCGACGACGCGCCCTTGAACAGCCCCTTGGAAAAGCTGAAGTCGCGAACCTGGGTCATGGTCTTGACCAGCGCCGGAGCAACGGTCGCGGCCACCGCTGCCTTGGGATCGGCATAGAGATGCGTGGTCGACAACTGGCCGTCGAAACTTTCCGGCGTGGCGCCCGACAATTTGGCCATGGCGGCGCGCGCCGCCTTGCCCTGCGCGTCCTGCCGCTGCATCAACGCGACGGTTTCATACCAGATGCCTGTCAGCGCCCTGCCGAGATTGGGGTTCGCCTTGAGCGTGGCGGTATCGACGGCGAGCAGGTCCAGTATTTCGCCCGGGATCTGGGCCGAGCTGAACACCTGCTTCACGCCCGGCTGCGCCTTCATGACCGAAAGCTGCGGATTCCAGGCCACCGCCGCATTGGCCGCTGGGCTGCCAAAGGCGCCCACTATGTCCGCGTCGGACGTGTTCACCGTCCGGACGTCGGTGGGCTTGAGGCCCGCCGTCTGGAGCCCGCGCGCCAGCAGATAATGCGACACGGAAAGCTCCACCAGATACACCTGCCGCCCCTTGATCGCGGCGAGCTGATCCGCGCCCTTCAGCAGGATGCCATCATTGCCGTTCGAATAATCGCCCACGATGATCGCGCTCGTATCCTTTCCGCCGGCAGCGGGAATGGTGAGCGCATCCATGTTCGTGACGGTCACGCCGTCGAACTTGCCCGCAGTATATTGATTGATCGATTCCACATAGTCGTTGACCTGCACGACATTGATCTTGATGCCGTATTTATCGGCCCACTTCTTCACGATGCCCGCCTGTTGCGCATAGGGCCACGGCATCCATCCGGCGTAGATTGACCAGCCGATGCTGAACTCTTTCCGCTGCCCGGTCGCGGGATCGGGCGCCTGTGAACAGGAGGCGAGCATGAAAGCCCCGGCGAGCGCTGCGATCATGCCTGCCTTGCCAACCGTCCTGATCATGATTCGATCCCCTTTCGCAATGCAGCATCGCCTTGCTGCATGGCCTTGTCCATAGAAAATATTACGACATTCATAAAATGTAATAACGTCGGAACCAGACATGGGCCGGCCCGGCGCTGTCGGAAAATCGTCACCGTGCGAGGACACCGTCGAGATCCTTCTCTCATCCTGCTACATTCAGCGGATTATCGGACGATTCGGAACACGCTCGCCATCGGGGCGATTCGCCGGGTCGAAGCCTTTCCATCCTTGGGCGGCACACGGGTCTGACGAGGTGTTGCGAGAGATGCCATCTTGTCGGACAAGATGCTCATCCCGCCAAAATCCGCCATTTAATGCAATGCAACACATTCCGTCCTTCATACTGAGCAGGTGCGGAATTATTACGCTTGACGCGATAGGTAATATCCATACCGTGTCCAGTGTCGTTCATGCGAGCGGCGGAACGGGAAAGGGCGATCTGCCGCAAAGTGAGGGCATGTGGATCGAACAGGGGTCAGCGATGCAGCAGTGCCGGGCGAGATACCGGCTGTCGCCCGCATAGCGCGCGCGGCATTCAAGCGCGGGACTCCATGTGATTTGCGCGATGTTCGGAAACTTATCGTCACCTTTCCGCTTCGCCATGACAGGTTATTCAGAAACGGCTGCAGTGTAAGCCATTATAAAAATGATCGGTCCTGCGGCGGGCAAATTATGTGACAAGACGCCGGCTCGTCCAGAGCGTCAAGAGGAAGGATGTCACTCAAGGCTCAACGGCAAGGGGGTCGGAGAGACTATGAAATTGCTACGCAATACGCTAATGGGCGCGACCATTTTGATGGGCGTCGGCACCAATACGGTTTTCGCGCAGGATGCCGCGGAAAATGACGGATCGAGCGGCGACCGGAACGAGATCGTGGTCACGGCCACCCGCCGCGCAGCCACCATCCAGGACGTTCCGATCAACATCAGCGCCGTGGGCGCGGAGCAGATTGCCAAGCAGCGGATCGACGATGTGCGCGATCTCGCTGACTTCACGCCCGGCATGACCATTTCCGACACTGGCCCCGGTTCGACCGGCACGATCGTGCTGCGCGGCCTCAACGCGTCGGACACGGACAGCTCGGGCAATTCCTATGACGATGCGATCGGCGTATATCTGGGCGAAGTTCCGCTCTATTACGACTTCAAGATGCTGGACATCGCGCGGGTGGAAACGCTGCTGGGCCCGCAGGGCACGCTTTACGGCCTTGGCACGCTGGCGGGCGCGATCCGCAACATCCCGAACCGGCCCAACCTGACGACCTTCGGCAGCGAGGCGCATGGCCGCCTTTATGGCAAGGATCATAGCGGCAATACCGGCTTCCAGCTGGACGGGGTCATCAACATACCGATCTTCCAGGATCATGTCGCCTTCCGGTCGGCGACGGGCTATTATTACGATCCCGGCTTCATCGATTCCCCCCTGCTGTTGCAGCAGCCTGGCGTGTCCCTGCCGCAGCCGAGCGGTCCTGACGCCGTCACCCCCGCGGATTATGCCGCGAATCTGAAAAGGCGGGACGACGTCAACTTCGAAAAGACCTTCACCACGCGCAACCAGTTGCTGGTGCAGTTCAGCGAGGATCTGCAGGCCAATTTCACTTATGCCTATCAGCAGACCAGGACCGACGGCGGCCAATATAACAGCAATGGCGTTCTGGGGACGGGCCGATATGAAAATGCCGCCCGTTATCTCGAACCTGTGAAGCGTCGGGCGCACCTTGGCAGCATGGAAATCAACGCGAACCTGGCGGACTTCGCCGATCTCGTCGCGACGACTGCCTATACCGACGTCAGGAACCAGAGGCGGAGCGACAATACCGACCTGCTGCTCGACCTCGATTATGGCTATGAGACGTTTCCGGCCTTCTCCAGCTGGAACGAGTCCGTCGATCGACGCAAGCAGTTCAACCAGGAGGTCCGCTTCGTTTCACGGCATGGCGGGCCGTTCAGCTGGGTGCTGGGTGGATTCTTCAACCGTCAGAAGCTGCATCGCGACTATGTCGAGCATGTGCCGAACCATCCCTGGGTTGAATTCGGAACGCAGCCCAATCCGGACGAAGTCGAATATGCATCCTATGTGAGCTCGAAAGTCACCGAAAAGGCGGTCTTCGGCGAAGGCACGTTCAGGGTGACGCCGAACTGGCAACTTACCGCAGGTGCACGATACTTCGGATATACTTCGAAGATCGCCGGCGCGCTTGTGGTGCCGCTGATCGGTGATCCGGTCAGTCCCTATGACATGCCGCCGGCCGGGGGCAAGGCGAAGAAGAGCGGCTGGGTGTGGAAGTTCAACAGCTCCTATAATTTCACGCCCGACATCATGCTCTATGGGACATATAGCAAGGGCTATCGCATCGGCGGTCCGAACAGTGTCGCCCCCTGCCCCAATCCGCTGCCCAACGATCCGGACGGCGACAATATCAACAATACCCAGCTGCCCTGCGGCCTGCCCAATGAAGTCCAATATGGCCCGGATACCACCAAGAATGCGGAGATCGGCATCCGCACCCAATGGTTCGACCGCAAGCTGACGTTCAATTTCAACGTTTTCCATATCAAATGGGATGGTATTCAGCTTGATTCGGCCACGCTGAACGGAATTGTCGGCATCACGGTGAACGGCGGCAAGGCGAAGTCGGAAGGCTTTGAAACCTCTTTCCAGGTAAAGCCTGTCGACGGCCTGTCGATCCAGGGCACCTATTCCTACACGAATGCCAAATTGACCCAGAATGTGCCGGACAACATACCCGTCAACGATCCGGCGGGAACCTATCCCAGCGTTCCGATCAAGCTCGACGCGCTATCCGGCGACCGCCTGCCCGGTTCGGCGAAGAACAGCGGCAGCCTGGGCGCGACCTACACCCTGCCGTTCAAGGAGGGCAACATCGTCGCAGACTGGACGGCGACCTATCGCGGCAGCGTCGTGACGCGGCTCGGCTGGGATCGCGCCTTTGGCGACAAGCTGCCCGGCTATGTGCTCCATCGCGCCTCGCTGGCCTATGAAACCGAAAGATACAGCCTGGGCATCTTTGCCAACAACATCCTTCGACAAATATGCGGTGTCTTCGGTCGCCAACGACCGATCCCGCGTCGGCCTGAACGATGGAGTGGTCCTGCGTTACTACAAGCGGGCAGTCATCAGCCCACGAATCTTCGGTATTGAAGCACGGTTCAAATATTGAATCACATCCGGAACGGGGAGTATCCATGACGGATCGCTCCCCGCTTTCCATATATCGATCATTTTGAAGTCGATCTCCTGCATCCGATGCTACCGAGGATTCGACATCTACGGAAAGCTTGCTTTCCTTCCAATGAGAATGTTCCGGAAGATACTGTAAGGAAAGGGAGGCGAGACATGACAGCGCGCGGCACTGCGGTCGTTCGATCGGCTAGGCTGGCCGGGATCATGCTGGCGATCATGGTCCCTTGCGGCCAGCCATCCCTGTCAGCCAAGGGGGGTGCGGCGCCCCGACTGTTTGCCGAACGTTGGATCGACGGGACGTTGTCGCAGGAACCGGAAGTCCAGGTGCAGGCGCTGGACAACGACAGTTTCGTCATCCGCCAGTCGGTGAAGACCAATTTCGAGGCGCCTTTTCTCTACCTGCTCTTCGGCCGCGACAAGGCGCTGCTGATCGACACCGGCGCGGAGGGCGGCCGCATCCGACCCGCGGTGGACCGGCTGGTGGCGCAATGGTCGGCGGCGCATGGACGCCCCACGGTGCCGCTGGTCGTGGCGCACAGCCACAGCCATGGCGATCATGTAGCCGGCGACAGCGCCTTTCGCGACCGGCCCGACACGACGGTCATCGGGCTTGAGCCCCAGGACGTGGCCCGCTTCTTCGGCATTGCGCGCTGGCCCGACAGCCTGGCCACATTCGACCTTGGCGGCCGCGCGCTCACCATCATTCCGGCGCCCGGCCACCAGGCCGCGGCGATCATGGTCTATGATCCAAGGCTGAAGATCCTGCTGTCAGGCGACACGCTTTATCCCGGCCGTCTCTATGTGCCCGTCAATTTCCTGCCTGACGATCGCGCCAGCGTCGATCGGGTGGCGGCGTTCGCGGCCCGGCATCCCGTCCGCGCCGTGCTGGGCGCGCATATCGAAATGACGCGGTCGCCCGGCCGGGATTATCCCCACGAAGCAAAGGCGCATCCTGACGAACACCTGCTGGAATTGCCGGCAGCAAGCATCACGGAGCTTCAGACCGGGCTCAAGGCCGCCCTGAATGTACCGGAGCAGCCGCAGGTGCATGACGATTTCATCATATATCCGGTCGCCCCACGTCCCAATTGAGGATGCATGGCCGGAGCGTTTTCGCTAGAGCGCGTTGCGTTAAATCCGAGTCAAGCAGCGCGCGCTATGCTTTTGATGTCGCATCGTGCGCAAAACCGGTTCTCACTTTTGCGTACGATGCTCCAGGCGGACGGAAAGACGCTATGCGCCTAGCAGGCTCTTTCGAAACAGCGACCTGACCAGCCTGCCTTCCAGAACGCGCCCGACGACATAGAGGCAGGCGAAGATCGCGGCGAAGATATAGGCGGCCCTGGGGGAAGGTTTCTTGTCATCCTCCTCCGACTTCGCCTTGTCCTTCTTCGGCTTTTCGGGCGCGGGCGCACCCAGAAACTTGTCGATCGGATGCAGATGCAGGATCGCATCCTTTTTCTCGGGCTTTTTCGCCGTCGCATGGGCGGTTGCCTTCTCGATCTTCCCGGCGGCGATGGTCAATTGGGCAAAGCCCAGGAAAAGCAGGGGCGCCAGAAAGCAGAACAGCAAGGCCCGGCTGCTGAGATGATAGTGCAGCACAAGTCCCGCCGCACCCTTCCTGATCTGAAGCACGCCGCCGTCGAAGATCGACATCCTGTCCTGCGCCCCCTGCCCCTTTTTGCGGAAGGTCAGGGTATCGTCCGTCCGGTCGTGGCTGGTGCCCGCCTCGCGGAACAGGGGGTCAAGCCTGCCAAAGGCGTCGTCACGCGATTGCCCCGGCGCGAGCGGCAGGCTGCCCCGGACGTGCCAGAGCCAATCGATGAAGCGACGGTTCACAGGATGTCCCCTTGCAGGCAACGGGTGTCGATCATTCGGCCGGCTGGGCGATCACCGGGGCGGAACGCGCCTTGCCAAAACGCTCTTTCAGCGATTTCCAGCCCTCGGTGAAGGGATAGGTCATCGTTTCGGCGATCGACATCTTGCGCCCGCCCTCCATGCCCAACAGTTCCGCCTCGCCATCCACGCAGGTGCCGAAAAGGCGGTCGATGACGATCCAGGTGCTCGCATAGTTGCTGCGCGTGGCTTCATAATCCTGCGAATGGTGCATGCTGTGATGTTCCGTCGTATTGAACAGGAAACGCCACCAGCGCGGCGAGTTGAAGCGGACATTGATATGCTGGTAGGTGCCGACGGCCAGGCCCAATGTACCCGCGAGCAGGGCGGCGCGGGGCAGGAAGTCGAAGAAACCGCCTATGCCGAGGCCGATCAGGAACAGTTCAACCGGATTGCCGACCGCGCCCTTGTTGATGTTCAACTGGGTGATGTAATGATGCGGCGCATGGGTCAGCCACAGCGGATACCAGTTGTGCATCCCGCGATGCATCCAATATTGGCCGAAATCGAAGATGAACGAGATCAGCAACGCCTGCAGCAGCAGGGGCAGGCCCGTGAACCAGGCCAGCTTGTCCCAGTCGAAATCATGCTGCACCGCTTCGATCACGACATCGCTGCCGATATAGCGTTCCACCAGGTTCAGCAGCGTATAGCCAAGCCCCACATAGAAAAGATCGCTGGCGAGTTCCTTCCATGTCAGGCGCCAGCTTGCGTGGCGCGGGTTCACCCACTCAAGCGCGAGCAACAGGATTCTGACGCCGATGCCGATACCGATGGCGGTCGATGCCTTGGCGATCGAATTGGGCGCATAATACCAGAAGGCGATCAGCGCGAACAGCAAGCTGGGCTGGAACCAGGTGAAGACGAACCGCTTCAACGGTCCTCCTTCCACGCGCGGTATGTTTTCCCACCCCACGACGACGGGCGCCTGCGCGCCTATGATCCTTTTACCTACCCGAACTCCGTCCATACCGTCCTCACATCGCTGCCCGGCCGTTGCGGGTCCTGTACGGCGCGCTCCAGGACGAGGACCATGTCCCGCCCCCGTGCGCATGACGTCGATGCAGGTTCGCGAAACCGCCCCCATCACGCCAGAGGTCATTCCGCTATATATCCCATAGATGGGGTCTATGCCTTTGGCCGGTCCTGCTGATGGGTAGGGCGTGGTGCAGATGCCCGACCCTCCTCTTGTCCCGGCGTCAACCGGCGCCCGCCGTCCACTCCAGAAGAACGCGCCGGTTGAGGGGCTCTTTCGCCGGACCGTCGGATGATCGGGCCGGGGATCGCTCCCCGGCTCCGGAAATTTGCAGCTTCGACA
>Ga0207639_10000269_pt1 | contig 37143 bp, 40 predicted proteins | sample KBSCornC32_FD_184299 | JGI IMG/M metagenome (GOLD analysis project Ga0207639, IMG submission 184299) | Corn rhizosphere microbial communities from Kellogg Biological Station, Michigan, USA - KBS Corn C3-2 (SPAdes) (version 2) | ecosystem: Host-associated > Plants > Roots > Rhizosphere > Soil ... | reverse complement strand
GCCCCGCGCTTGTCGAAGGGCTTCATTTTCCTTGAAGAACCAGGCTTCGACAAGCTCAGCCGAACGGAAGGAGGGGGTTTATCGCCCCGGCTCGTCCAGGCTGTAGCCCAGGCCCCGGATGGTCGTGATGACATCCGCGCCCAGCTTCTTGCGGATGCGGGTCACGAATACCTCGATCGTGTTGGAATCGCGGTCGAAATCCTGGTCGTAGATATGCTCGATCAGCTCGGTGCGGCTGACCACCTTGCCCTTGTGGTGGAGGAGGTAGGACAGCAGCTTATATTCCTGCGCGGTGAGCTTCACCGGCTCGCCCTTCAGCGTCACCTTGCCCGATCGCGTGTCCAGCCGCACGTCGCCCGCCGTCAGCTCGCTCGACGCATTGCCCGACGCGCGACGGATCAGCGCGCGCAGCCGGGCGATCAGTTCCTCGCTCTGGAACGGCTTGGCCAGATAATCGTCGGCGCCTGCGTCCAGTCCGGCCACCTTGTCGGACCAGCTGTCCCGCGCCGTCAGCACCAGTACCGGAAAGCTGCGCCCTTCCTTGCGCCAGCGGTCCAGCACGGTAAGGCCGTCGATGGTGGGCAGGCCCAGGTCCAGGACGACCGCATCATAGCTTTCGGTCGCGCCCAGGAAATGCCCGTCCTCGCCATCGTCGGCCAGATCCACGGCATAGCCCGCGCCCTCCAGCGTGTTCCGGAGCTGTTGCCCCAGGCTAGGTTCATCTTCGACGATCAGCAGACGCATATGGCCCCGTTTCTGTTGTTATGTCCAAAGGACAAGGCGGCACGCGCCTGTCAGCGCGCCCAGCCGATTATATCGCCCGTGCGACCGTCCGCATCAACCCATACCACCTTGCCGTCCTTCACATATTTGAGGCGGTATCGATTGGTGGACGGGTTGAATTCGCTGCCCAGATAGGTGGCGCCGCCCATGGCGGCATCCACCCGGCGCTTGATGACGGAAAACGGCATGACCTGCCCGTCCAGCATCGCGCGGCGCGCGGCATCCTGCTCGTCGCGCTGGCTGCTGGCCTGGGCAGGCGGATTGGCGGCGAAAAGCGCCGCCATGATCCCCATGGCTGCTATCAGTCTTAACCGCTTCATTTCCATGACCTTGGCATAGCGGGCAGCCATTGAACAGGTGGTGAATGACGATGAGGGGGGTCGGCTTCCGGTATATGCCCCCTCCCGCAGGGTGGGAGGGGGCAGGGGGCGGGCGCTACATCAGCGATGATCTTCCAGGATGATCTTCGGCGATGAGGCTATCCCGCGCTTATTTCTCCAGCGCATATTGCACGGTCAGCGTCACCGATGACCCGACCTGTCCGGGTTCCACGGGCGTGGCAGGCGCTGAATCCGCCTTGAACCGCGCCGCCGCCATCATCGGCACGGGCGGCTGCCCGCCGCTGTTGCTCTCCGTCAGCGAAACCAGCCGTGCCGAGCGGTATCCGGCCGCCTGCGCGTAGAAATCCGCCTGCGCCCTGGCGCTCTTGAGTGCGGCCGAGCGTGCCTGCGCCAGCATCGGCGCCGGATCGCTGATCGAGAAGCTGGGCCCGCTCACATTGGTCGCGCCCGCATCGACCATGGTATCGAGCAGCCCGCCCACCTTCCGGATGTCGCGCAGTTTCACCGATAGCTGGTTCGACGCCTCATATCCGATGAAGCGCGGCGCGGAAGCCTGACCGTCGCGGTTGCTATAGTCATATTGGGCGCTCAGATTGATCCCGCTGGTCTGGATGTCCTTCTTCGGAATGCCCGCCTTCACCAGCGTCGCGATCAGCTTGTCCATCTGCGCCGCATTGTCGCGCATCGCCTGCGCCGCGGTCTGGGCGCGGGTCTGGACCCCGGTGCCCACCGTCGCCATGTCGGGCGCCGCCTCCACGGTTTCGGTGACGTTCAACGTCACCACCGGCGCGGTTTCTGCAATGGTCACGCTGGTCTGCGCAGCGGCCGCGACGGGCAGGGCAGCGGCGGCAACGACAGCAGAGGCCATCAGGGCGAACATGGATTTCACAGGGCTTTCTCCTCAAAAAGCGATGCAGCGACATTGTGACGGCTGCGATGAATGGACGCTGACATGCGCTGAAAGCCGTCAGACAGCTTCCGGTTCCCCCTCTTGCCCCGGCTTTCCAGAACGCCTAGCTGCACGGCCATGGCGGCTCCCATTCTCTCCTTCGAAAATCTTGGCCTCTCACAGGGCACCCATTGGCTTTTTCGGAATCTCGACATTTTCGTCGGGGAACGGGACCGGCTGGCGCTGATCGGCCGCAACGGGGCGGGAAAGACCACGCTGCTCAAGCTGATCGCCGGTCAGATCGAACCGGACGAGGGCACCCGATCCTTCCGGCCCGGCGCCCGCGTCATCATGCTGGAGCAGGATCCGGATGTTTCCGGCTTCGCCACGCTGCGGGACTTCGCGCTGGCCGGCCAGTTTGCCCCGCCCGCCCATGAGGTCGACGCCATCGCCAGCCAGCTCGGCACCGATCTCAACCGTGAAGCCGCCACCGCATCGGGGGGCGAACGCCGCCGCGCCGCCATTGCCCGCGCCCTGGCGAGCGAGCCGGACCTGCTGCTGCTCGACGAACCGACCAACCATCTCGACATCGACGCCATCGACTGGCTGGAAGGATGGCTCGGCCGCTATAACGGCGCCTTCATCGTCATCAGCCATGACCGCGCCTTCCTCACCCGCCTGACGCGCCAGACGCTCTGGCTCGACAGGGGCGGCATCCGCCGCAATGAAATCGGCTTTGGCGGTTTCGATGAGTGGATGGAGGCCGTCTATGCCGAGGAAGCCCGCGCCGCCGAAAAGCTGGACGCCAAGCTGAAGATCGAGGCGCACTGGCTGGAACGCGGCGTCACCGCCCGGCGCAAGCGCAACCAGGGCCGCCTTGCCAAATTATGGGAAATGCGCGCCCAGCGCGCCGCCATGGTGGGTCCGCAGGGCGTCGCGAAAATTGCCGTCGCCAGCGACGACAACAAGACGAAAAGCGTCATCACCGCCGAACATGTCACCAAGCAATTCGGGGATCGCACAGTCATCAAGGACTTCTCGCTGCGCATCCAGCGCGGCGACCGCATCGGCATCGTTGGCGGCAACGGCGCGGGCAAGACCACGCTCCTGAAACTGCTGACCGGCGAACTCGCACCCGACAGCGGCGAGGTCCGCCAGGCCAGGTCGCTCGACATGATCTTCATCGACCAGCAGCGCAGCCTGATGCAGCCCGACCGGCGGGTCCGCGACGTCCTGGCCGAAGGCGGCGACTGGATCGACGTGCGCGGCACGCGCAAGCATGTCCACGGCTATCTCAAGGAATTCCTCTTCGACCCCTCCCTGGCGGAGGCGCGGGTCGGCACCTTGTCGGGCGGCGAACGCTCGCGCCTGCTGTTCGCGCGCGAATTCGCCCGCGAATCGAACCTGCTTGTGCTGGACGAGCCGACCAACGACCTCGACCTCGAGACGCTCGACCTGCTTCAGGAGGTCATTGCCGATTATGAAGGCACCGTGCTGATTGTCAGCCACGATCGCGACTTTCTCGACCGCACCGTGACGGTCACGCTCGGGCTGGACGGTTCCGGCACCATCGACGTGATCGTCGGCGGTTATGCGGACTGGGTCGCCAAGCGCCAGCCGAAGAACGCGCCGAGGACGGAGAAGAAGAGTGCCGCGCCGCCCCCGCCGAAAAGCGCATCGACCAAGCTCAGCTACAAGGACCAGCGCGACTTGGACCTGCTGCCAAAGCGGATCGAGGAGATAGAGGCGGCCATTGCGCGGGACGAGGACGCGCTGGCCGATCCCAATCTCTACGGCCGCGACCCCGGCAGGTTCGACCTGCTCACCAGGGCGATCGAAAAGGCCCGCGCCGAAAAGGAAGCGGCGGAGGAACGCTGGTTGGAACTGGCGGAAAAGGCTGAAGGGCTGGGCGCCTGAAGCGATTTCCAGGAAGCCCTTGCGCCGATCGCCTCATCTGTTAGCCAAGGGCAGCCAGAGGGGAAAGGCGCATGGAACAATCCGCGACGATGCAGGACGAAGACGTGATCGACGGCCATCATGCGGTCCATTATGTCAATCGCGTCGGCTGGCTGCGCGCTGCCGTTCTGGGGGCCAATGACGGCATCGTCTCCACCGCCAGCCTGCTCACCGGCATCGCGGCGTCGGGGGCGGCGCGGGACACCATCCTTCTGTCGGGCATTGCCGCGCTGGTTGCGGGCGCCATGTCGATGGCGGCGGGCGAATATGTGTCCGTCAGCGCCCAGTCCGATACGGAGCGCGCCGACCTGGCCAAGGAGAAGAAGGCGCTGGCCCAGCAGCCCCATGTGGAATGGCAGGAATTGCGCGACATCTATGTCGATCGCGGCCTGACTGCGGAGCTTGCGGGCCAGGTGGCGACGCAGTTGATGAATGTCGACGCGCTCGCCGCCCATGCGCGGGACGAACTGGGCATTTCCGACATCAGCACAGCGCGCCCGGTTCAGGCGGCGCTGACCTCTGCCGCGACTTTCTCCGTCGGCGCGATCGCCCCTGTGCTGGCCGCCGTCGCCAGTCCGGGGCACGCGATCGCCGCTGTCGCCCTCGTATCGCTGCTGTGCCTGGCGGTGCTGGGCTATGTCGGCGCGCGCCTGGGCGGTGGCGGAATAGCGCGGGCAGTGGCGCGCGTCGTCTTCTGGGGTGTTTTCGCGATGCTTGCGACATCCGGGGTAGGCAAGCTTTTCGGCGCGGCCATATGATGGGGGCAAGCCATCCGGTCCGAAGGAGAATATGACATGACAGATATCCAGCAGATTCCGCTCAAGACCATCAAGGGCGCCGACGCCAGCCTGGCCGACTATGCGGGGAAGGTGGTTCTGGTGGTCAACGTCGCCTCCAAATGCGGCCTGACCCCGCAATATGAAGGGCTGGAACAGCTTTATCGCGACTATAAGGACAAGGGGCTGGTCGTCGCCGGATTCCCCGCCAATGATTTCGGCGCCCAGGAACCGGGCAGCAACGAAGAGATCGCGACCTTCTGCACCACCAATTTCGGCGTCGATTTCCCGATGTTCGAAAAGATCGTCGTCACCGGACCGGAAAAGCACCCGCTCTACGCGGCGCTGACCGGCGCGCAGCCCGCGGCGCGGGGGGAAGGCGCCCAGTTTCGCGAAAAGCTGGTCGGCTATGGCATCACGCCCAATCCCGAACCTGAAGTGCTCTGGAATTTCGAGAAATTCCTGATCGCGAAGGACGGCAGCGTGGCGGCCCGCTTCGCACCCACGACCGCGCCCGATGATGCGGATCTGGTGGCGGCGGTAGAGGCCGAACTCGCGAAATAACGCCCAGCGCCGCCCCATGAACCAGACGCTGCTGCCGCAGATCGGCCCGGTGCTTGAGACGCTCAGCATCGTCGGCACTTTCGTCTTCGCGGCATCCGGCGCGCTGGCGGCGGCGCGCCTGCGGCAGACGCTGGTCACCTTCGCCTTCTTCGCACTGGTGACGGGGGTAGGGGGCGGAACGGTTCGCGACCTGTTGATCGGCGCGCCGGTCTTCTGGGTCCGCGACGCCGTGCCCGCGATCGCATGCATGTTGGCCGCGCTGCTCGTCTGGTGCACGCCGCGCCGCTGGTGGAGCGACAGCGCGCTCGACTGGCTGGACGCGGTCGGGCTCGCCGCCTTCGCCGTCTATGGCGCGGCCAAGGCGATGAGCTATGGCGTGCCGCCGCTGGTGGCGGCGATGATGGGCGTCGTTACCGGCTGCGTCGGCGGCATCATGCGCGACCTGCTGGCGGGGGAGCCGTCCATAGTGCTGCGTCCGGAACTTTATGTGACGGCCGCGGCGCTTGCATCGGGGCTGTTCGTCTTCCTGCGCTGGCTGGGGCTCGACGTTCCCGTGGCCGGTTTGATCGCCGCCTGCCTTGGTTTCCTGTTGCGGGCCGTTGCGATGCGCAGGGGGTTGGCGCTGCCGCACTATCGGTCTCAGGACTGAACCGGCGCCGGCGGGTTCATCCGCCGCGCGCCGGACAGCCATCCTCCGGCCAGGTCAGCCATGCGCCTTCCTGCGCCGGGTTTCCCAACCCTTTCTGGCGGCTGCGGAGCGATCGGCCGCCGGTCGCCGCGCCGATGCCGCGCCGCCCTTCTTCCCGCCCTTGCGCGAAGAGACATGGCTGTCGGGCTTCCCCCGGCCGGATCCGGATTTGTTGCCGCCGCCCGATTCCTTGTTGACGGTGGCCCAGGCGCGCCGTTCCGCTTCCTTGCGGGATACGCCGCGATCCTCATAACCCTGTTCGATATGCTCCGCCTTGCGCATCTGCTTGCCGGTATAGCTGCTCTTGTCACCCTGGGGCATGATCTTCTCCTTCTCCTTGCAACTGTTCCTTGCATGCGGCGTCAACGATCGATGCGGCGCGACGTTCACTTCGCTGCACAGGCGTCACGATAAGGGAACAGAGCGGTTCGGCCGGCGTTCATCAGCACATGGAGCAGCGCAATCTTCTGGAACGGCTGGCGCGGCATCTGGCGGCCGCCAATCCCGCTTTCGGCCCCGATCACTGGCAGGAGCAGGTGGAGGCCGCCGCTGGTCTGCTCGCCATCATCAAGGATCCCGACGATGTCATGTCGCAGGCGGGCGACGACCACGTCTGGCGGGCGATGATCGATGCGGCACTGCGGCAGCGCTGGGCGATCGCATCCGCCCCGGCCGCGGAACCGCCGGGCGGCACCGATGAGGAAGGCGACATCCCGCTGACGCCCGACATCGTCAGCGGCAATCGGGCCGAATGGGTCCATCTGCATGAACCACAGGAGAAGCCGAAATGAAGGGGTTATTGAAACTGGCATTTCTCACCGGGCTGGGCACCGTGGCCTGGCGGGGTTGGAAGGAATGGCAGGCCGGCCGCAACGCATATGACCATCGCGGGACGGGCTTCTCTTCCGGCCCGGTGCGCGACGCCGGCCCGCACGAACAGCATATCGACGCGCGCGATTGGGATATGGTGGACGAGCAGGTGGATGAAAGCTTCCCCGCCAGCGACCCGCCGGGCAATTATCGCGGACTGCATTGAGGCGCGATTGAGGCGCGGGGCCGCCGCCCTGTTCGGTCCGCCTATATCGATCCGACCCTTTGCCAATCCATTGCGCCAGGCATGCCCCGCCTCTATTGAGGCGGCTGCCGGTCCCACGCCGGGGCCAACAGGGGAATAACATCAATGCCTTCGGGTCTGATCGCGCTGCTCGATGACGTAGCGGGGATTGCCAAGCTTGCGGCCAGTTCGCTGGATGATGTCGCCGCTGCCGCGGGCAAGGCCGGGTCGAAGGCGGCGGGCGTGGTGATCGACGATACGGCAGTCACGCCGCGCTATGTCATGGGCCTGACGGCGGACCGCGAACTCCCCATCATCTGGAAGATCGCCAAGGGTTCGCTGCGCAACAAGCTGCTGTTCCTGCTTCCCGCCGCCCTGGTGCTGAGCGCCTTCGCGCCCTGGCTGCTGCCTCCCCTGCTGATGCTGGGCGGTGCCTTTCTCTGTTTCGAAGCGGCGGAAAAGCTGCTCGAAGCGGTGCAGGGCGGTCATGACCTGGTCGAAGAAGCGCTGGAAACGCACAGCTCCAGCGAACTGGAGGAGCAGAAGGTTTCCGGCGCGATCCGCACCGACTTCATTCTGTCGGGCGAAATCATGGCCATCGCCCTCGGCACCGTCGCGGCGGAACCGATCTGGGAACAGGCGATCATCCTGATCGTCGTCGCCTTCCTGATCACCGCGGGCGTCTATGGCGTTGTCGGCTTCATCGTGAAGATGGACGATATCGGCCTGCATCTGGCGGAGCGGCGTTCGGCTGGCGCGCGGGTGCTGGGGCGGGCGATGGTGAAGGCCATGCCGGTGCTGATGCGGATGTTGGGCGTTGTCGGCACCGCGGCCATGCTCTGGGTCGGCGGCGGGCTGATCGTCCATGGGCTTCACGAATTTCATTGGGATCTCGTTCCCGGCGCCATCCACCATGTCGCGCAAGGCGCGGCCCACGGCCTGCCCGCCATCGCTCCGGTGGTGGAATGGGTGGTGAACGCTGTGGGCGCCGGCATTGTCGGGCTGATCGTTGGCGGCATCGTCGTCGCCCTGTTGCACCTCTTCAAAAAGCACTGACCGATGCGTTCACCCTGGCGCCTGGAGGCCGGGGCGCTGACGGCGCTCGCACTGCCGATGATCGCGGGCAACATCGCCTGGGCCGGCATCGCCGCGACCGACCTGCTGCTGCTGGGCCGGCTGGGTGCGGGCGCGGTGGCGTCTGGCGCGCTGGCGATCAACCTGTTCAATGCCTTGCTGATCTTCGGCATGGGGCTGGTGACCGCCGCCGCGCCGCTGATCGCCACGGAGCGGGGGCGTCGGCGGCATTCGGTGCGCGACGTCCGGCGGACCGTGCATCAGACGCTGCGCGCGGCCGCCCTGTTCGTGCTGCCCGCCTGGGCGCTGCTGTGGGAAAGCCGATCCATCCTGCTGCTGATGGGGCAGGATGCGGAACTGGCGGCCCAGGCGGGCGAACTGATGCGCGGCCTGCAATGGGCGCTGCTGCCCTTTCTGGGATTCACCACGCTGCGCAACTTCATCTCCGCGCTGGAACGGCCCGTCTGGGGCCTGATCATCATGGTCTGCGCGATCCCGTTCAATGTGCTGGTTGGCTGGACGCTGATCTTCGGCCATTTCGGTTTCCCCGCGCTGGGGATCTTCGGTGCGGGAATCGCCAGCAGCCTGTCCTCCTCCTTCCTGTTCATCGGGCTGCTTGCGGTCATACTGATCGACCGGCGGTTCCGTCGCTACCGCCTGCTGGGGCGATTCTGGACCCGTGACCGGGAACGGCACCGGGCCGTCTGGGCGCTGGGCCTGCCGATCGCGATCACCCTGGGGCTGGAGACGACGGTGTTCAACGCCTCCGCCTTCCTGATGGGATTGATCGACCGCGACTCGCTGGCGGCACACGCCGTCGCGATCCAGATCGCCGCGCTGGTCTTCATGGTGCCCATGGGCATTGGCCAGGCGGCGACCGTGCGCGTGGGCCTCGCTTATGGGAAGGGCGACCTGGCGGGGGTCGGTCGTGCGGGCTGGCTGGCGCTGGCGATCGGGACGGGGTTCGCCCTGATCGCGGCGGCGATGCTCATCGCCTTTCCGCGCCTTTTGATATCCGCTTTCCTGGACCTTGCCGATCCCGCCAACCGGCGGACCGCGACGCTTGCGGTCAGCTTCCTGGGCGTCGCGGCGCTGTTCCAGCTGGTGGACGCGGCCCAGGCCGTGGGGGCAGGGGTGCTAAGGGGCATTCGGGATACGCGCGTGCCGATGATCTTTGCCCTGATCGGCTATTGGGTGATCGGCATCGGAGTCGGCGTCGTCCTGGCCTTTCCGCTGGGGTTGCAGGGCCTTGGCATCTGGCTGGGCCTTGCAAGCGGGCTGGGCGTGGTCGCGCTGTTGCTGGTGGCGCGCTGGGTCTTGCGGGAGAGGCTGCACCTTGTGTCGCACAGGCGAAACGCCTGATCCCGCCTGGCGTGCAAGTTGTATGGCAAGTTGCACGGCGAGGTGATGGTGCGACGCACAAAGCAATTGAACCGGCGCGTCAAATCGGTAATGAAAAGCAGATTATGACCGCTCCTACCATGTTCTTCGAGGCGATTGCGCTTCAGAAATGTCTGATGGCGACCTACAACAAGATGGTCGTGAAGCTGGCCCCGCATATCCTCTATACGCGCCATGACGAGATGTTCATCGACGCGGTCACGATCGAGCGTGACGGCCGCCCCCCCAGGGAACTGAAGCTGGGCACGTTCAAGCTCGCCGGATTGAACGACGTCAGCCTGATCGACGAAAAGTTCGAGGCGATGCACGGCCTCTATGATCAGGGCGACAGCAAATATAAGGGCGTGACCCTGTTCGCTGTCGAGCCGGAGAGCGCAGCGGCCTGAAGCCGCGACGCGGGCATGAAAACGGAAAATGGGGCGGTCCTGCGGGACTGCCCCATTTCCGTTCGGGCCCATTTTCGTTCAGGCCATTTTCGTTCACTGGCATGCGGTAACAGGTTTACAGCGCATAGGGGCCTTCACCGCCGGTGCTTGCCCCGCTTCGCCCCCATGTGCCGTATGTTGGCCGGCCGCCCGCGCCGGACGCTGCCGGGCCTGACGCGATCCTTCTTGAAGCTCGGACGCTGGGGCAGGGCATCGGGCAGTTCGAAGCGCAAGGCCCCGTTGATCGGGTCCGCTTCGGCCAGCCGCAATTGCAGCCGCTGGCCGATCGTATATCGGTCCCCGCTCTCCACGCCCTCCAGCGCCCGCCCCGCCTCGTCAAAGAAGAAGCGCTCGTCGCCCAGGGTCGATACCGGCACCAGCCCGTCGCCGCCCAGCCCCTCGACCGTGGCGAAGAAACCGAAGCTCTGCACCCCGGTGATCCGCGCTTCCACCAGGTCGCCGACATGCGCCGCCAGGAATGCCGCGACATAGCGATCGATCGTCTCGCGTTCCGCCTCCATGGCGCGGCGCTCATGCTGGCTGATCATCTCGCCGACGCGGGCCATATTCTCCATATCCTCCCCGCTCAACGAGGATCGGTCGGGTATATCCCCCTTGGGCGCGGGCAGCTCCAGCCCATAGGCGCCCACCAGCGCCCGATGCACCAGCAGGTCCGCATAGCGCCGGATCGGTGAGGTGAAATGCGCATAGGACCCCAGGGCCAGCCCGAAATGCCCCTGATTGGCGGGTGCATAATAGGCCTGCGTCTGGGTGCGCAGGATCTGCTCCATGATCTGGGGCTTCTCCTCCGCTTCGCCGACCCGGGCGATCAGCCGGTTGAAGGTGGCGGGCTTCACCACCTGGCCCAGGGCGAATTCGATGTCGAAGGTCGCAAGATAGTCCTTCAGCGCCACCAGCTTGTCCCGGCTCGGCGGTTCATGGACGCGGTACATGACCGGCGCCTTCTTCGCCTCCAGCGCCTTTGCCGCCGCGACATTGGCGGCGACCATATAATCCTCGATCAGCATATGCGCGTCGAGCCGCTCGCGCACCGCGACGCTGACGATCTTGCCATATTCGTCCAGCACCACCCGCCGCTCCGGCAGGTCCAGCGCCAGCGGCTCGCGCTTGTCCCGCGCCTTGCGCAGCAGCGCCCAGCAGGCCCAGAGCGGCTTCAGCGCCGTTTCCAGAAGCGGCTCATCCCGCGTGCCGTCCATCGCCGCCTGCGCGTCCTCATAGGCCAGCACCGCCGCCACCCGGATCACCGCGCGGGAAAAGCGCCAGCTCTTCATCTTGCCCGCGGCATCCAGCACAAAATGACAGGCCAGCGCCGCCCGGTCCTCCCCCGCGCGCAGCGAACACATGTCGGAGGAAAGCTGGTGCGGCAGCATGGGCACCACCAGATCGGGGAAATAGACGCTGTTGCCGCGCTTCCGCGCCTCCCGGTCCAGCGCGCTGCCCGGCCGCACATAATAGCTGACGTCCGCGATCGCGACGATGGCCTTGTAGCCGCCCTCATTGGCCGGATCATCGTCCGGCGCGGCCCAGACCGCATCATCATGGTCCCGCGCGTCGACCGGGTCTATGGCGACGATGGGCAGGTGCCGCAGATCCTCCCGCTTCTCCTCATGCAGGGGGAGTCTGGAAGCCGCCACCGCCTCTTCCTCGACCCGCTCGGAAAAGACGTGGGGAATGCCGTGCTTGTGGATGGCGATCAGGCTGAAGCTGCGCGGCGCGAAGGGATCGCCCAATATGTCCGTCACCCGCGCCGTGATCCGGGGCGGGCGCCCCACCGGCTCGGCGAGCACCAGATCGCCCTTCTTCGCCGTGCCGGGGTCCGATATCGGCGTGTCCCGCCGAATGCGCTTGTCGACCGGGCGCAGCCACAGCTTGCCGCCGTCCGCCTCCTCGACCACGCCCAGCAATTCCTCGCTCGCCTTGGCAAGCTTCTTCATCGGATGCGCGACCCAGCCGCGCCCCGCTTCCTCGGTTCGCGCCAGGATCCGGTCGCCGATCGTCAGCGCGCCCCTCTTGCCCCGCTCCACGATGCGCAGCCGGGGCGCGGGCCGCCCCTCCGCCTCCCAGCGTTCCGGCGTGGCGATCAGGGTGGTGTCGTCGACATCGACGATGCGCAGCACGGTGACCTTCGGCACGCCGCCCATCTTGTGGAAGGCCCGCGCCGGACCGATGTCGATCAGCCCTTCGTCCGCCATGTCCTTCAGCAGCGCCTTGAGCGCGATCTTCTCCTGCCCCTTGAGACCGAACGCCTTTGCGATCTCCCGCTTTCCGGCCGGCTGGTCGGACGTGGCGATGAAATCCATCACCTGCTCGCGCGTCGGGAAACCGGCGGGCCGGACCTTGGTCCGGGCGGGATCGGATTTCTTCTTCTTTTCGGTGGATGCCATGGACCAGCTATAGGGAGAGCGGTTCCGCCGCGCCAGTGCGGACCGCTTCAAAGTGTGGACCGCTTCAAATCGGGGCGGCAAGATCGGGAAGCGGATTTCGTGGAGTACCCGGCCGGGTGGACAGGGAAGGCCTGAAGGGCTGCCTTCTCTCAAGCGCACACCGTGCTCCTGCGCAGGCAGGAGCCCAGTCCTGCCCTTGGTGAATCATCGCAACAGTTGAACTGGACTCCTGCCTGCGCAGGAGCACAGGACGCTCAATGGCCAATAACGCCCATCACCGCCAAAGCCCCAGCAACAGCGCCGCCAGTCCGTGCTCGTCGGGTTTTGCGACCCGCGGCGCGCCATAGCCCCGGCACTCCAGGCAATCGGCCCGCACGCCCGCGCCGCTCACCAGCGCGCGCACATCGGCAATGGCCTGCAATGCCCAGTTCCGCTGCACGATCGCCTGCCGCCCCAGCAGGTCGCGTCCGACCATGGCAGACGACGTCCCGGCATCATCCTCATCCTCCCGATCGATGATCGACTGGACGAATTCGGCGAACTTGTCGGGTTCCTTGGCGATGCGATAGGGCTTGGCCTTGGCCGGATCGACCTTTGCCAGCTTCGCCGCCTCGGCAATCGCCTCCTCCAGCCCGCCGAAGCGATCCACCAGCCCGATCTGCCGCGCCGTGCCGCCGTCCCAGACGCGACCCTGCGCGATGGCGTCGATCTGCTGGGGGGTCTTGCGCCGCGATTGCGCGACCAGCCCGACGAAGCGGCCGTAAATATCCTCGACCCCCATCTGCATGATCCGGTCGAATTCCGGTGTCGTGCCGCCGGCAATGTCCGGCTGGCCCGACAGCGGCGTCGTCTTCACCCCGTCCGTGGTGACGCCCATCTTCGCCAGCGTTCCCTCGAAACTCGGTATGATGCCGAACACGCCGATCGATCCGGTGATCGTATCGGGCTCCGCAAAGATCACATCGGCAGGCGTCGACACCCAATAGCCGCCGCTCGCCGCCACATTGCCCATCGATACCACGACGGGCAGTCCCTCGGATTTCGCTTCCATGATGGCGCTGCGGATCTTCTCCGACGCCATGACCGATCCGCCGGGCGAATCGACCCGGACCACCAGCGCCTTCAGATCCTTTTCCGCCAGCGTCTTGCGCAGCAGCGCCGAAATCGTGTCGCCCGCCGCCGTGCCCGGCCCGGCCTCGCCATCGACGATGTCGCCGGCAATGGTCAGCACGCCGATATCCCCGCCATTGGCGGGCTTGTGCGCCTTCATGTAGTTGCCAAGGTTGATGGCCGCGAAGTCGCCCGCCTTGTCGTCCGGTGCATCGCCCACGATCTCGGCCACCCGCGCGCCGAACGCCGCTTCATCACCCATCCTGTCGACCAGCCCGGCGCCCATCGCCGCCTTCGCCAGATTGCCGCCAGCGGCCTCGGCCAGGCTCGCGGGATCACGCACATAGGCCGCCAGCCTGGCCTTGGGCCGGGCCTTTGCGACTTCCTGCTGCCAATCTTCCCAAAGCGCGTCCGCCAGCGCCTGGTTGGCCTGTTTCGCTTCGGGGGACTGATCGGTCCGCGTGAAGGGCTCGACGAAGCTCTTGTAGGTGCCGACGCGATAGACATGGGTGTTGACGCCCAGCTTGTCGATCAGCCCCTTGTAATAGAGCCCCGAACCGCCGCGCCCGACGATGGCGACGCCGCCCAGCGGGTCCACCCAGCTTTCGCTCGCATGCGCGGCCAGTTGATAGCTGTCGTCGCTGTAGATGGTCGCATAGGCGAAGACCGGCTTCTTCGCCGCGCGCACCGCGTCCAGCGCCTTGCCGACCCGCGCCAGTGCGACCTGGCCGCCGCCCATGAAGCCGTCCAGGTTCAGCACGACGGCCTTCACCTTCCGGTCGTCCCGCGCCGCATCCAGCGCGGCGACGATATCGGCCAGCCCATATTCCTTCGCCCGGTCGTTCCGGCCGGTCAGCAGCGCCATCGGATCGACTTCCGACGGCTGCTCGACGATGGTCCCGTCCAGTTTCAGCAGCAGCGCGCCGCTGCCGACGCTCTGCGCGGGTTTGGGCGACCAGGACAGGGCGGCATAGAGCGCCCCGAAGAACATCAGCAGGAACAGCAGCACCAACCCGTCCTTGATGGCGACCAATATGCGCCACATGCCCTTCACAAATGCCAAGTTGCCGGTTCCTTCCTTCAGCTCCTGCCTGGGCTATCCCATCGACGGACCGACTGCAATGTGGGGGCGTGCGGGGGCCGCGCAAGCTTGCGTCGGATATTTCCGGCGCTATGGGAGGGCGCAATTCTTCGCTTCTCGTGCAGGAGACACGCTTCATGCCCACGCTCGTCCTCATCCGTCATGGCCAGTCGGCCTGGAACCTTGAAAACCGCTTCACCGGCTGGTGGGACGTGGACGTGACCGAAAAGGGCGCGGAAGAAGCCCGCGCCGCGGGCCGCCTGCTCAGGGAAAAGGGGCTGGATTTCGACCAGTGCTACACCTCCGTCCAGACCCGCGCGATCAAGACGCTGAACCTGGTGCTGGAGGAAATGGGCCGCCTGTGGCTGCCGGTCGAGAAGGACTGGCGCCTCAACGAGCGTCATTATGGCGGCCTCACCGGCCTCAACAAGGCGGAGACGGCGGCCAGGCATGGCGACGATCAGGTGAAGATCTGGCGCCGCAGCTTCGACACGCCGCCGCCGCCGCTGGAGGCGGGCAGCGAATTCGACCTGTCGAAGGACCGCCGCTATGCCGGCATCGCCATTCCGTCCACGGAATCGCTGAAGGACACCATCGCCCGCGTCCTGCCCTATTGGGAGGAGCGCATCGCCCCCGACCTCAAGGCCGGCAAGCGCGTCGTCATCTCTGCCCATGGCAATTCGCTCCGCGCTCTGGTGAAGCACCTCTCCAACATTCCGGACGATGAGATCACCGAACTGGAAATCCCCACCGGCCAGCCCATCGTCTACGACCTCGACGACGACCTGGCGGCCAGGGACCGCTATTATCTTTCGGAGCGGTAAAAATCCGACCTGCTCCCGCGCGGGGCGGCTGATGGGGTGGAACGAACCAAAATCCCGCATTGCCCCCCGCCAGTCCTCCCGCTAAGGGGCTTTGCTTTCCGCATTGGCAGGGAAGTGCGAAGCGAATGACCGGGGCAGTCGAAGCCGTGCAAGTCGGTATCATCATGGGCAGCCGATCCGATTGGGAAACGATGCGGCACGCGTCGGAAACGCTCGATGCGCTCGGCGTAACCCATGAATGCAAGGTCGTCTCCGCCCACCGCACGCCCCAGCGTCTCTACGATTATGCCACGGGCGCGGTCGGCCGGGGGCTGAGGGTCATCATCGCCGGCGCGGGCGGCGCAGCGCATCTCCCCGGCATGACCGCCTCGATGACGCGCCTGCCCGTGCTGGGCGTGCCCGTGGAGTCCAAGGCGTTGAAGGGCATGGACAGCCTGCTGTCGATTGTCCAGATGCCGGGCGGCGTTCCCGTCGGCACGCTCGCCATCGGCAAGCCGGGCGCGATCAACGCCGCGCTGTTCGCCGCCTCCATCCTCGCCACGACGGATGCGGCGCTGGCGCAGCGTCTCGACGCCTGGCGCGAAAAGCAGACCAACGACGTAGCGGACACGCCCGAATAAGATGACCACCATCCCGCCCGGCTCCACCATCGGCATCCTCGGCGGCGGCCAGTTGGGCCGCATGATCGCCATCGCCGCCGCGCAGCTTGGCTATCGCACGCACATCTATGCGCCGGAAGGCAGCGGCCCGGCCGCCGATGTCTCGCCGCGCTGGACCCAGGGCGCCTATGAGGATGCCGCCGCGCTGGCGGCCTTCGCCGACAGCGTCGACGTCGTCACCTATGAGTTCGAGAATATCGATCCCTCGGCGGTCGAAGTCCTCGCCACCCACGGCCTCGTCCGCCCCGGCGCCCATGCGCTGCGCGTCGCGCAGGACCGCGTGGCGGAAAAGCGTTTCGTCTGCGACCTGGGCGGCCTGACGGCGCCCTTCGCCCCGGTCGACAGCCTCGACGACCTTGAAGAGGCGCTCGACCAGATCGGCAGCCGCGCGATCCTCAAGACCAACCGCATGGGCTATGACGGCAAGGGGCAGGCGCGCCTCTCCGATCCCGGCGACGCGGTCGGCGCATGGAACGCCATCGGCCGCCAGAGCGCCATATTGGAGGGCTTCGTTACCTTTGCCGAGGAATTCTCCGTCATCCTCGTCCGCAGCGCCCATGGCGACATCCGCTTCTGGGACAGCGCCGCCAATGTCCACAAGGACGGCATTTTGGACAGCTCCACGGTTCCTGCCGGTACGCTGATCGAGGGACAGCTTGCCGAAGCCCGCTCCCTGGCGTCGAAGGTCGCCGAAGCGCTCGACTATGTCGGCGTCCTGACGCTGGAATTCTTCGCCAGCGCCGACGGCCCGGTCTTCAACGAAATGGCCCCGCGCGTCCACAATAGCGGCCACTGGACCATCGAAGGCGCGGTGACCAGCCAGTTCGAAAACCACGTCCGCGCGATCTGCGGCCTGCCGCTGGGCGCCACCGGCCTTGCCGCGGCAAGGGTCGAGATGCGCAACCTGATCGGGGTCGAGGCCAATGACTGGCTTCAGATCCTGTCCGACCCGGCCAACCATCTGCACCTCTATGGCAAGCATGAGGCACGCCCTGGCCGCAAAATGGGCCATGTCACGCGCCTGACCCTCTGATCGACCAGCCGCTCTCACCCGTGTCTGGCGGGCAAATACCCGCTCCCGTCCCCCGTCAGGGCCCTTCTCTTCTTCCTGAAGGGCGTTAGGTAAGGCCCATGACCAGCTCATCCGAAATCGTCCTCATCCTTGCCCGCGCCGACAATGGCGTGATCGGCAAGGATGGCGACCTGCCCTGGCGCCTGCCCGCCGACCTCCGGCATTTCAAGGCGCTCACCCTCGGTCACCCGATGATCATGGGGCGCAAGACCTTCGACAGCCTGCCTGGCCTCCTTCCCGGCCGCCGCCATATCGTTCTCACCCGCGACCAAAGCTGGACGGGGGAAGGGGCGGAAACCGCCCATGGCCCGCACGAAGCCATCGCCATGGCCGGCGCCTCCACCGCCGCCGTCATCGGCGGCGCGGATATCTACGGTCTCTTCCTCCCGCTCGCGCACCGCATCGAACTTACCGAGGTTCATGTCGATGCGGACGGCGACACCCGCATCGCCTATCCCGACCCCGCTGAATGGCGGGAAAGCGCGCGGCAGGACCATCCGGCCGAAAATGGCCGCCCCGCCTACAGCTTCGTCACTTTCCATCGTGGGGCAGGGACCGCCGCGCATTGCCAGCGGCCGGACGCGCCCCTATAGCGCCCCCCATGGAGCGGCTGCACAGCAGCGCCCCGATGCCCGCCCATCTGCGCGGCAGCATCATGGCGCTGGGGAATTTCGACGGATTTCACGCTGGGCACCAGGCCGTGGCCCGCCGCGCCATGGAGCTTGCCCGCGCGCAGGGCCGCCCGGCGATCATCGCCACCTTCGATCCGCATCCGATGCGGCTCTTTCGCCCGGAAACACCCTGGTTCCGCCTGACCAGCCTGAACCAGCGCGAACGCCTCTTCGCCCGGGCCGGCGCCGACGCCATGCTGGTGTTCGACTTTACCCGCGAACTGGCCGCGCTGGACCCGCTGTCCTTCGTCCGCCTGCTGGTCGAATGGGGCGTGGCCGGCGTCGTCACCGGGGAGGATTTCACCTTCGGCAAGGATCGCGCCGGTTCCACCCAGACACTGGCGGAACTGGGCGGCCCGCTTGGCCTCGTCGCCCAGGCCGTGCCGCCCGTCACCGGCACGGACGGCGGGATCATCTCCTCCACCGGCATCCGCAAGGCGCTCCAGTCCGGCGACTGCGCGACCGCCACCCGCCTGCTGACGCGCCCCTTCGCGATTGAAGGCATGGTCCAGCATGGCGACAAGCTCGGGCGCACCATCGGCTTTCCCACGGCCAATATTGACCTCGGCCATTATCTGCGGCCCCGCTACGGCATCTACGCGGTGCGCGGGCTTCTCCCCGACGGCAGGGTGCTGGACGGCGCGGCCAATCTGGGCATCCGCCCCAGCTTCGATCCGCCCAAGGAACTGCTGGAGCCGCATTTCTTCGACTTCGCCGAAAACCTCTATGATCAGGTCATCGAGGTCCAGCTCATCCACTTCCTCCGACCCGAAGCCAGATATGACGGCCTCGACCCGCTGATGGCGGCGATCGCGAAGGATTGCGAGGACGCACGGCAAATCCTTGCGGGAACGCCACACCTCGCCTAATGCCGCGCGGTTGAATTAACGCGCGCGGACCCAAATGACCGACCAGCCTAGCCAAGAAACCAAAGATTATAAGAGCACCGTTTTCCTGCCCGTCACCGACTTTCCGATGAAAGCGGGTCTCGCGCAGAAGGAACCGGCCATTCTCGCGCGCTGGGAGGAAATGGACCTTTACGGCAAGCTGCGCGATCGGCGGAAGGGCCGGACGCGCTTCATCCTCCACGACGGCCCGCCCTATGCCAATGGCGACATTCATATGGGCCATGCGATGAACAAGGTGCTGAAGGACATCATCGTCCGCAGCCAGTCCTTGCTCGGCAAGGACGCGCCCTATGTCCCCGGCTGGGACTGCCACGGCCTTCCGATCGAATGGAAGATCGAGGAGGAATATCGCAAGAAGAAGCAGAACAAGGACGAGGTTCCTGCGCAGGAATTCCGCGCCCAGTGCCGCGCCTATGCGGACAAGTGGGTCGGCGTGCAGAAGGAGCAGTTCAAGCGCCTTGGCGTCATGGGCGATTGGGACGATCCCTATCTCACCATGAAGTTCGACGCCGAAGCTACCATCGTGTCTGAACTGTTGAAGTTCGCCGAAAGCGGCCAGCTCTACCGCGGAGCCAAGCCCGTCATGTGGTCCCCGGTCGAAAAGACCGCGCTGGCCGAGGCTGAGGTCGAGTATGAGGACATCGTCTCGACCCAGATCGACGTGGCGTTCGAGATCACGGAAGCACCGAACGCGCCGGAACTGGTCGGCGCCCATGCGGTGATCTGGACGACGACGCCCTGGACGATCCCGGTCAATCAGGCTTTGGCTTATGGGCCGGAGGTTGAGTATGTGGCGATCCGAGGGCGCCAGCTTATCCGCAAGGAGGGCGTTGGCACTGTTACGTCCGGCAATGACATGGAAACGCATTGGGACGGCGTTGTTCTCATTGCGGCCAAACTTTTCGATGAGTTTCGTGGTCGTTCGGCATTCTTGCCTGACAATGATCAGTTCAATGAACCCCTCTGGCGCGGCAAAGGCACCGACCTCGCCGGAGCCATCGCCCGCCACCCGATGCACGCCCTCGGCGGCTTCTTCGCGAAGCCGCGCCCGTTCCTCGCGGGCGATTTCGTCACCACCGATGCGGGCACCGGCCTCGTCCACATGGCGCCCGACCATGGCGAAGACGACTTCGCACTCTGCAAGGCGAACGGCATCAACCCGGTCTTCGCGGTCGAAAATGACGGCAAATATCGCGAGGACTGGCTCTGGCTCGGCGGCCAGGGCTCCGTCATCAACCCCAAATTCGTCAGCAAGGACGGCCCGATCTGCAACGACCTGCGCGAAGCAGGCGGGCTGCTGGCCGCGTCCGACGATTTCAAGCACAGCTATCCCCATAGCTGGCGCTCCAAGGCGAAGATCATCTTCCGCTGCACCCCGCAATGGTTCATCCCCATGGACCAGCGGCAGGCGGGCGCGGTGGTCGAAGCGGGCGAGGGCATCCTGCCCACCCCGATCGTCACCAACGACCCGACCCTGCGCGAACTGGCGCTCGACGCGATCGAACACACCCGCTGGGTGCCGGAACGCTCGACCAACCGCATCCGCTCGATGGTGGAGGGCCGCCCCGACTGGGTCATCAGCCGCCAGCGCGCATGGGGGGTACCCATCGCGCTCTATGTTCATCGCAAGACCGGTGAATATCTTGTTGATAAGGCAGTCAATGCCCGCATCATAGAGGCATTCAAGGGCGCTGGCGCGGACGCCTGGTTCGGCGCCGACCATCAGGCGCTGCTCGGCCCCGATTACGACCTCAACGACTATGAGGTGGTGAACGACATTCTCGACGTCTGGTTCGACAGCGGCTCCACCCACAGCTTCGTGGTGGAAGGCCGCTATGGCCCCGATGCTCGCGCCGACCTCTATCTCGAAGGCTCCGACCAGCATCGCGGCTGGTTCCAGTCCTCCCTTCTGGAAAGCAGCGGCACTCGCGGCCGCGCACCCTATGACGCCGTCCTCACCCACGGCTTCGCGCTGGACGGGCAGGGCCGCAAGATGTCGAAGAGCCTCGGCAATGTGGTCGACCCGCTGAAGATCATCGCCGAAAGCGGCTCCGACATTCTCCGCGTCTGGGTCGCCAGCACCGACTATTTCGACGACGTCCGCATCGGCAAGGAAGTGCTGGCCGGCTCCTCCGACGCCTATCGGAAATTACGAAATACTTTCCGTTACCTGCTCGGCGCTCTTTCCGATTTCTCCGAAGAGGAGAGGTTGCCCGTCGCTCAGATGCCGGAACTGGAGCGCTACATGCTCCATCTGCTGGCAAAGCTCGACGCCGATCTCCGCAGCGTGGTCGACAAGGCGGCCGACAGCGAGAACTGGCTGGAATTCAGCCGCTACACCCGCGCGCTGATGGATTTCGCGAACAGCGACCTTTCGGCCTTCTTCTTCGACATCCGCAAGGACTGCCTCTATTGCGACGCGAAGGCGGACCCGAAGCGCCGCGCCTACCGCACCGTGCTCGACACGCTGTTCCACGCACTGGTCCGCTACGCCGCGCCGATCATCCCCTTCACGGCTGAGGAAGTGTGGCAAAGTCGCTATTCAAACCCCGAAGAAAGCGTCCATTTCCTTGAATGGCCGGAGGTCGATGCCGCCTGGCTCGACCAGGGTCTGGATGACAAATGGGCCGAAATCCGCAACCAGCGCGATCAGGTCAACGAAGCCATAGAGCCGCTGCGCCGCGAAAAGATCATCCGCTCCAGCCTGGAGGCCGATGTCACCATGGGCCAGTTGGTCCCCAGTGACGGTGTGAACTTCGCCGAAATCGCCATCGTCGCCCGTATCGAAACGGGCAAGGGCGACGGCATCATCGTTCAGCCGAGCGAATGGCACAAATGCGGCCGCTGCTGGCGCCTGCTGCCCGAAGTCCAGGAAGACGGCACGCTTTGTCAGCGTTGTGACGAGGTGCTCGCCGGATAAAACTTCCTTCTGTCCTACAGCCGGATTCCTCGGCTATAGCCCTGACGACGCAGGCTGTGGCGAGTGAACAAGACAATAATGGCGTTTTTCTGGGGTTCTATCGTGTCACCTATGTCGCTCAAATCCGTGCCGGTTCAGCGCTGATGGCCGCCGTCAACCACCGCCCCCTGGGCCTGGCCGTCGCGATCGTCACGCTGGTGCTGGACCAGTTGGTCAAATATACGGTCACCTATCCGCTGGCGCTGAAAAGCCGGATGGACGAGGGCATAGAGATCCTGCCGATCTTCCGCCTGCGCTGGCTGGAAAATCGCGGCGTTTCCATGGGCTTCTTCCACGCCGACACCAACCTGATGCGCTGGATACTCGTCGGCATGACCATGCTGATCGCGGGCTTCGTGGCAGTGTGGATGTGGCGCGAAAAGGCGCGTCAGGACGTTGTCGCGCTTGGGCTGGTGCTGGGCGGCGCCATCGGCAATATCGTCGATCGCATGCGCCTTGGCTATGTGGTTGATTATGCCGACCTGCATTTCGGCGAGTGGCGACCTTTCCTGATTTTCAACCTGGCCGACGCGGCCATCACTTTCGGCGTGCTGATCCTGCTTGCGCGGGCGCTTCTGCTGCGCGAGAAGGGCGCAAAGACGGAGTCAATGAACTGATGCGTAAACTGATCCTCGCCGCTGGCCTGATTTCGATGCTGTCCGCTTGCGGCGGTGGCGGCGGCCTCTTCAACCGTTCACGTCCCGACGAATTCGCCGTTTCGCGTCAGGCTCCGCTGGTGATCCCGCCTGACTTCGCGCTGGTTCCGCCCGCGCCCGGCACGCCTGCCGCGGCCTCCGTCGATTCGAGCAAGGCTGCGATGGAGGCGATGTTCGGTGGTCCCGCCGCCCGCAGCCCGGGCGAAAGCGCCACGCTGAACGCCGCCGGGCGCGCCAACGCGGCTGCCGGCATCCGTTCTTCCGTCGGTGATCCTGCAACCGAAGTGGTCGACAAGGGCGCCACTACCCGCGACATCATCGCCGCTCCCGAAGGTGACGGCCAGGACGCGCGCGCGGCCACGCCGCAATAATCGGTCAGCGGGATTCAGGGCTGGTTCTCGACGAAATCCTTGAACCGGCCCAAAGTCCCGTCCCACTGGCTTTCGACCTTCGCGAGCCAATCCCTGGCCTCTGCAACGCCCTCGGGCCGCAAACGGAACAGCGCCTCCCGTCCCGACCTGGTCCGGTTGACCAGCCCGGCGCCGAGCAGGACGTCCAGATGCTTGGCCACCGCCTGACGGCTGATCGGCAATCCGTGGCCCAACTGACCGATCGAACGCTCTCCCCCATCGGAAAGGCGGCCGATCAGGTCCAGCCGCGTCGCATCGCCCAGGGCCGCAAACAGCCGGGCCGGCGCAGCGTCAACGTTCGGCATAATCGCGAATATTCTTCACCTGCTCAGCCCAGCCGCCGTCATTGTCCCGCATGACGTTGCTCCGGCGTGGTTCGGGTACCCCATCGAACCCACTTTCCCTGACGGTCAGCCGCGTGCCCGCCGCGACCGGCTCCAATATGAACTCGACCAGCGTCCATTCGGCCACGGCTACGCCGCTTTCCATCAATTGCTTGTCGCCTCCGGTCGCCGGCCATTCATAGGCGAATCGCGTCATCGGCTCGATCGCCACGACCCGCGCTTCCCAGCGATAATCCTCATATCCCGGATAGGTCATGTGCCCGGTCGATGCCTGACCCACGACAAAGGGCTGGTCCAGCGCAACCCGGAACCAGCTCCCGAACTTTTCATGATCGATCAGCGCATCCCACACCCTCTCGACGGGCGCAGCGATCTCTATCGTCTTGATGATGGAATCAGGCATATAGGCAACCTCCAGATTGCCTGTATAGACTTTCAAGCAGATCATGCAACCTTATGGTTGCTTATTACGCCCGAACTTCGCTCCCTATGCCAGCGCTGTTGTGACGCAGCGCGGTCAGCACGGTGTCGACAATGGCACTCGCGTCCAGCCGCGCGTCGGCATATTGCTTTTCCGGCTTGTCCTGGTCCTGGAAGACGTCAGGCAGCCGCATGGTCCGCAATTTGAGGCCGTTGTCGATCAGTCCCTGGTCGCTGGCCAGCGTCAGCACATGGGCACCAAGGCCGCCAACAGACCCTTCCTCGATGGTCACGGCGACCTCATGCGTGGTCAACAATCTGCGGATCAGCGCTTCGTCCAGCGGCTTGGCGAAGCGCAGATCCGCAACGGTGGCGGACAGCCCCTTGGCCTCCAGCGTTTCCGCGGCCTTCAGCGCTTCCTCCAGCCGGGTACCGAGCGACAGGATGGCCACCTGTCGCCCCTCCCGCACGATCCTGCCCTTGCCGATTTCCAGCCTTTCCGGCGTGGCGGGCAGGGCGACGCCCGTGCCGTTGCCGCGCGGATAGCGCACCGCAATCGGCCCCTCGTCGTACAGGGCGCAGCTATGCACCATATGGACCAGTTCCGCCTCGTCCGCTGCCGCCATCACGACGAAATTGGGCAGGCTGGCGAGATAGGTCACGTCAAAGCTGCCGGCATGGGTCGATCCGTCGGCGCCGACCAGGCCGGCGCGGTCGATCGCGAAGCGCACCGGCAGATTCTGGATCGCCACGTCATGCACGACCTGATCATAGGCGCGCTGCAGGAAGGTCGAATAAATGGCGCAGAAGGGCCGCATGCCCTGCGCGGCAAGCCCGGCTGCGAAGGTTACGGCATGCTGTTCGGCAATGCCGACGTCGAAGGTCCGGTCGGGAAAGGCGGCGCCGAACTTGTCCAGCCCGGTTCCCGAAGGCATGGCCGCCGTGATCGCGCATATCGTCGGGTCGCGTTGCGCCTCAGCGATCAGCGCCTGGGCGAAGACGCCGGTATAGCTCGGCGGGCCGGGGGGAGCCTTGTCCTGCGTGCCGGTGACGACGTCGAACTTCTGAACGCCATGATATTTGTCCGCCGCTGCTTCGGCCGGGGCATAGCCCTTGCCCTTCTGGGTCACGACATGGACGAGGCACGGCCCCTCCGCCGCGTCGCGGACATTTTCCAGCACCGGGATCAACTGGTCGAGATTATGCCCGTCGATCGGCCCGACATAATAGAATCCCAGTTCCTCGAACAGCGTGCCGCCCATCGCCATGCCGCGCGCAAATTCGTCGGTCTTGCGCGCCGCGTTGTGAAGCGGGCGCGGAAGGCGCCGCGCGAGCCGCTTGGCAAGGTCGCGCAGGCCCAAAAACTCCCGGCTGGACACCAGCCGCGCCAGATAGGCGGAAAGGCCGCCGACCGGCGGTGCGATCGACATGTCATTGTCGTTGAGGATCACGATCAGCCGGTTGCCGGCCTCCCGGGCGTTGTTCATCGCCTCATAGGCCATGCCCGCCGACATGGAGCCGTCGCCAATGACGGCGATCGCCTTGCCGGGCTGGCCCTTCATCCTGTTCGCCACGGCAAAGCCGAGGGCCGCGCTGATCGAGGTGGAGCTGTGCGCCGCGCCGAACGGATCGAATTCGCTCTCCGCCCGCTTGGTGAAGCCGCTGAGGCCGCCGCCCTGCCGCAGCGTGCGGATGCGGTCGCGCCGCCCGGTCAGGATCTTGTGCGGATAGCATTGATGGCCGACGTCCCACACCAGCCTGTCGTTCGGCGTGTCGAACACATAATGAATCGCCGTGGTCAGTTCCACCACGCCAAGGCCGGAGCCCAGATGACCGCCCGTCACGCCGACGGCGGAAATCATCTCCTGCCGCAATTCATCGGCCAGTTGCCGAAGCTGACCCGATTGCAGCTTTCGCAGGTCCGCGGGCCAGACGACCTGGTCGAGCAGCGGGGTGGAAGGACGATCGTTCATATAAGACATAGACTCCCGGCCGCGTTAAGCCGTTCCGATCCGAAGCGCAACGCCATCACGCGGCGCATCTGGCGCAGAGGCCCAATATCTCGATGACGGGTCGATCCGGGTGAAAACCCTCGCCGCGGGCGACGGCGCGGACCTTGTCCGTCACCTTGTCGTCGTCGACATGCGCCGCCTGCTTGCAGCGGGTGCAGACGAGGAAGATGCAGTCATGGTGACAGCCCGGATGCGCATTGGCGATATAGGCATTGGCGCTTTCCACCCGCATCGCGATGTTGTTGTTCACGAACAGGTCGAGGATGCGATAGACGCTGTTGGGGGCGACCCGCTTGCCACGCGCCTTGGATACGCTGTCGGCGATGTCATAGGCCGATGCCGGGGTATTTTGCGCCGCCAGAGCGTCGAAAATGGCTGCGCGCATCGGTGTCCATTGCTCCTGGCTCGCCTCCAGCGTGGCGCGGGCTGCATCCGCCAGGCTGTCGCCTGACGGTTCAAGATGGTCATGATGATGATCGGCCATGGGTTCAATCTAAGCCTGGGTTGGTGCGGGGGCAAGTGGCGGCCTGGATCTGTCATCCCCGCCAGTAGATCCAGGCTGTCCATATCCAGCCTGCGATCATCAGCGTTCCGCCGATGGGCGTGACTGCGCCCAGCCATTTCGGCGCGCCGAGTGCCATGGCATAGAGAGAGAACGCGAAGATCGCCGCTCCGCCCAGTTGCAGCGCCGCCGGACCCCGCGCCACCCCCATGATGGCAAGCGCGCCGATCGCATGGATCAGTTGATACAGCCCGCCGGTGCGCAACCATTCCGCTGCCTGCGGATTGGCCGCGCCATGCGCGCCAAAGGCGCCTGCCGCTATCGCCACGGCTGCCGACAATGCCGCCAGAACACCGATCATGCTTCTTCCTCCCCGTCGCCGCGCGCCAGCAGGCGCATTCGCCTGCCCGGCCGATACATTAATTCCTTCGCAGCCATCAGAGTGCCATGCTCGATCTGCAGTTCCATGCGCTGCTCGTCATTGCGGCGATACTGCCGCTCCACCTCCTCCACCTCACCGGCCGGAACGCCGAGCGCTTCCATCGCCTGCACGCCCATGCAGATGGCCGATTCGAACACCTCGCGCACGACCCCGGCCAGATCCATGTCCCTGAGCGCCAGCAATTGCCGGCGGTCGAAGGCGCGTACCAGCAAGGCCGCCTGGGGAAAGGCCTCGGCTATGGGTTCCAGCACCCGCGCGTCGAGCGAAGGATCATCGATGCAGAAGGCGATCAGTCGCGCCTCTTCCCCGCCCGAACGGCGCAGCAGGTCGATGCGCGTGCCGTCGCCATAATAGACCTTCATGTCGAAGCGGCTGGACACCTCGATCTGGGACGGCTTCTTGTCGATCAACACGACGCCGAAGCCATGGCCCATCAGCATCTGGGCGACCGTCTGCCCGAACCGGCCATAGCCCACGATGATCGCGGTGCCGCGCGGCGCGTCTTCGGGAACGGAAAAGTCCCCCTTCACCTTGGGTTTGGCGAATTCCAGCTTGCGCGCGAACAGCATCAGGAAGGGCGTCGTCGCCATGGAGAAGGTGACGATCGCACTGAACAGGCTGGCGGCCTGGGGCGCGATCAGCAGGGCGCCCTGCGCCTGTGCGAACAGCACGAAGCCGAATTCGCCGCCCTGGCTCAACAGCAGGCCCGAGCCGATGGCCTGGTTCCATTCCATGCCGAACAATCGGGCAAGGCCGGTGATCAACGCGGCCTTGGTCAGCACCAATATCACCGCCATGCCGATGACGAACAGGGGATTGGCCGCCACCGCATGCAGGTCGAGCACCATGCCGACTGCCAGGAAGAACAGACCGAGCAGGATGGAACGGAAGGGTTCGACATCCGCCTCTATCTCGTGCCGGTAGGGCGAATCCGCCAGCATCACGCCGGCCACGAAGGCGCCGAGCGCGGTGGAAAGGTGCAGCGCGTGCATCAGCGCCGCCGCCGCCAGCACGGTGAACAGGCCGACCACGACGAACAGTTCCCGCTCGCCCAGGCGCCCCACCAGGCGGAGCAGCGGGCGCAGGATGAACCGGCCGGCCAGCACCAGCCCGGCAATGGCGGCCACCGTATAGCCGGCCATCATCCATCCCGGCGGGCCGCCCACATCGGCCGGATTGCGGGACAGGGCCGCCACGATCGTGATCAGCGGGACGATCGAGAGATCCTGGAACAGCAGGATCGAGAACACCTTTTCACCAAAGGGCGAATTGATCCGCCCGCTGCTCTTGAGGCCCGGCAGCACCTGCGCCGTGGAGGACAGCGCCAGGGGCAGTCCCAGCGCGATGGCCGCGCCCCAGGTGAAGCCCGTGGTGTAGAAGATGATCGCCGTCAGCGCGCAGCCGCACAGCACCACCTGCGCCGCGCCCAGGGCAAAGATGTCGCGCTTCAGCCGCCATAGGCGGGCCGGATGCAATTCGAGCCCGACGAGGAACAACAGCAGCACGATGCCGATCTCGGCTATGGCGAGCTTCGATTCCGCTCCGCCGACAAGCCTCAGTCCCTGCGGCCCCACCAGCGCGCCCGCGACCAGATAACCGAGCACGGCGCCCAATCCCAGGCGGCGGAACAGGATGACGAACAGGACCGCCGCGCCGAGCAGGATAACGCCCTCGGACAATAATATGTCGGTAGCGGACACGGGAACCACGGCGGTCGACGCAAGCTGATCCTGCATCAGGCGTCGGCCATGCGCGCCGCTTCGGCAATGGCTTCGAAGCCCAGCCGGATGGAGGCGTGGCGAGCCGGATAGTCGCGGGCAGGGGCAAGGACAGCCAGCCCCGGCCAGAAATCCAGTTCATCGCTCTCCCCCGCCAGATAGGCGGTGAGCCGGTCCCGCGCGTCCGCCAGTTCATCGGCGGTAAGGCCGATCGCCTGCGCAGCCATCAGTGCCGCGGATGCCTGCCCCAGGGCGCAGGCCTTCACGTCCAGCCCGATGTCGGCGATCCGGCCATTTTCCATCCTGACGTCAGCGGTCACCCGCGACCCGCAGGTGGGCGACCGCTTCTCGACGCTCGCCTGCGCGTCGGGCAGCCGCCTGTGATGGGGTATGTTCGCGGCCAGCCGCAAAATGTCCTTGTTGTAGAGGGGGGCGCTCATGCCGATCCATGTAGGGCAGGAAGCGCGCCGGAGAAAGGGCGGATGGGGCCGCGAATGGCGCGGACGGTGAAAATAGTGTCGCGCGCCGGCGCAGGCAGAAGCGCATCATCGCCCGCCGCCATCAAGGTTGTTGATCGGCGGCGGCGGGCGCGGTCGGAACGATGATGCGCGGCGGGGGCGTGCCCGGCTGTGGTCCGGGCACGGCCGGCTGCGGCCCTTGCGGCTGGTCGATCGGAAGGCGGATCTGGCCGTTCCCGACGTTCACCGTCACCCCCTGCGTGTCCAGGCCCACGCTCATATTGCCCAGCCCCGCCTCCGTAGCGACATTGGCGATGGCGTTGACCAGGTCGCTGTCCTTGCTTTCCTCTGGCGCATCCTCGACCGGCTCGTTGATCGCTCCCGCCATGAAGTTGCGCCAGATGCGGGCCGGCACGCCGCCTCCCGCCGCGCCGCCGGGCAGGGGGCTGTTATCGTCATTGCCGATCCACACCGCCGTCACCAGCCCACCCGCATAGCCGACGAAGATCGCGTCGCGGCTGTCCTGGGTCGTGCCGGTCTTGCCGAAAGTGCTGGTGCGCAGGGCGGCCGCGCTGCCGGTGCCGCGATTGGCAGCGGAAGACAGCAGGTCGCGGATCATTTTGAGCTGGTCGTCGCTGAAATGCTTCTGGCGGCTCAGCAGCCGGTCGAACCAGCCCTGTTCTTCCGGAGGCAGGCCATGGGCCGGCACCGGATATGCGCCCGCCGCCACTGCCGCATAGGCTTCCGTCAATTCGACGAGCGGTATTTCCGACGTGCCGAGCGCCAGGCTCAGATCCTCCGTCAAGGGAGCGGTCACGCCCAGATCGCGCGCCGCCTTGATGACATTGTCGACGCCCACCTTCTGCGTCAGCCTGACCGCCGCGACATTGCTCGATGCGGCGAAGGCCTGCCGCAATGTGATGCGCCCGCGATATTTGCCGCCATGATTGGCCGGGCGATAGCTGCCCGTGGTGATCGGCGTGTCCTCGATGAAGTCATCGGGCGTCATGCCGGCGCGGAAGGCAGCCAGATAAACGAACAGCTTGAAGGTCGAACCCGGCTGCCTCCTGGCCTGAACGGCGCGGTTGAAGGCGCTTTCGCCATAGTTCCTGCCGCCGACCATCGCCACCACGCTGCCGTCCGGCTTCATCGCCACCAGCGCGGCCTGCGCCTTGCCCAGCGGCGCGCGGCGGATCGCGGCCTCCGCCAACCTCTGTATGCGCCAGTCCAGCGTAGTCGTCACATTCTGCGCACCATAGACCGCGCCGGCCCGGTCCCGCGCCTGCGGCAGCACCCAGTCCGCGAAATAGGTACCGCTGGTCGGATCGGGTGCATCTTGCACATTGAGCCGCGCCGGGGGCAGGGCGTCGCGTTCCGCCTTGCTGATATAGCCCGCCTCGACCATGGCCTGCGTCACCAGGGCGGCACGATCGCGCGCGCCCTTCAGGTTGGTGGTCGGGGCAAGCCGGGACGGCGCCTTCAGCAATCCCGCCAGCATCGCGGCCTGGGGGATCGTCAACCGTTCCGGCTGGCGGTTGAAATAGTGCAGCGATGCCGCGCGCAGGCCATAGACATTGTCCCCGAAATAGACGTTGGACAGGTATCGCTCCAATATCTGGTCCTTGGTCAGCCATGCCTCCAGCCAGAAGGCGATCAGCGCTTCGCGCGCCTTGCGTCCGAAGGTGCGGTCGCTGGAAAGGAACACCCCCTTGGCAAGCTGCTGCGTGATCGTGCTGCCGCCCTGAGAGGAACCGCTGGACCAGAGATTGTGCCAGGCCGCGCGCGCTATGCCGCGAGGGTCGACGCCCCAATGGTTATAGAATCGTCGGTCCTCGATCGCCATGAAGGCCTGCGGCACATGCTTGGGCAGGGCAGCGATGGTAACCGGCTTGTCGATGATCGCGCCGCGCCGCGCAATCAGATGGCCGTCCGCCGACATCAGGCTGATGCTGGGCGGCGCGATCGGCTTGAGCGATCGCGACATGGGCGCGGTGACCGCAAGCCAGGCGACAAGGATCATCAGCAGCGCCAGCAGCGCCGCGACGACCCACCCGGCTATCTGCACCCGGCGCTTCCACGGCCGGGGCGGCGCGAAGGCGCTGGGCGGGCCGGCGCCGAAGGCGCGCTCTGGCAGGGCATCCGGGTCGGGAGTCGTCAGGGGGTCGTTCATTGCTTCGGCCATGCTGTGTTATTTGCTTGATACAGTCAAGCATGTCCCGTGGCGGGACAGGCACGGATTAACCGTAAACAGCGGTCTTTCCGATGGTAAAGAATCCGTTAACCTGCTGCCCATGAGAAGAACTCTGGTCCTGACGAGCGAGTCGACCCGCCACCCGTTCCGCCAACGGTTGCCGCGCCATGTGCTGCGCCCAGCCGTTGCAGAGGCGAGCCGCGATCGCGCTCCGCCGTCCGACGACAATGACTGGAAGCTGTTCATGCTGAGCTTCGGCGCCTTCTTCACGGCTTTCTACAGCTTCATTTTCTAGTTTTTCGGCGATCTGCCACCGGGAAGAGCGTCTGCGCTTCCGCCCGAAGGCAGGAGATTCGCCGGTATCGCCGTCTCAATCGCACGCCTTGTGCAATGTCCATGCGATCCACGCGCAGGGCAGGCACAGCGCCGCCACCAGCAGCAACTGGTTCACCACCGACAGGCCGGCGATGCTGAGGCTGATCGTCAGCAGCGACCCCAGCACCATCGCTCCTGAATTGACGATGTTGTTGGCCGCGACGGTCCGTGCCGCCTCGCACTTCTCGACGGTCGTGGTGAGGAAGGCGTAGAGCGGCACCACGAACATCCCGCCGAACGTCGCCACGCAAAGCAGGCAGAGCGACAAGGGGATCGCCAGCGGATGATGGAGGAAACCGGACAGGCTGAGCATCCTGCCGTCCGACCCGGCCATCCATAGGTCGCATATGATGTGGAAGGCGATGATGCTGATGCCCATGCCGATGACGGACGCAGGCGCATATCGGGCCGAGACATGGCCGCTCAGCAAGCGATTGATCGCCACCGATCCAATGGCGATGCCGATCGAAAAAATGCCCAGGAACAGGCTGGCTACCGATTTGTCGGCGCTCAGCACATTCTTGACCAGCGGCGGAAACTGGATGAACAGCACGGTGCCGACCGCCCAGAAGAAGCTGATCGCCATGATGGCGAGATAGAGCCGCCGGATGTGCATCGTTCCCCGCACCAGCGTGATCGAGGATCGGATGATGTGGAAGTCGATCGGCTGCCGCTCCAGCAGGGATGGCGCCGCGGGCACGTTGCGCCCTGTCAGCCAGCCGATAATGGCCGTCAGGATGATGCAGGCCGCTGCCGCCTGAACCGGGATGATCCCGGCCAATATCGTTCCGGCAAGGATGGCGATGTAGGTTCCGGCCTCGACCAGTCCGGTTCCGCCCAGCACTTCCTCGTCATGCAGATGCTGGGGAAGGATCGCATATTTGATCGGACCGAAGAAGGTCGAATGGACCCCCATGGCGAACAGCGCGAGCAGAAGGAGAGGGATGGCGAGCAGATGCACGGCCACCCCGCTCCAGATGAGCGCCAGCCCGACCGCGCCGACCGTCATGATGACGATTTCGGCCGCCTTGACGATGCGGATGATCGCGGCCTTGTCGCGCTGGTCGGCAAGCTGGCCGGACAGGGCGGACATCAGGAAGAAGGGGAGGATGAACACGCCGGTCGCCAGCGCGCTGAACCAGGTTTCCGACTTCTCGTCATTGTAGACGGAATAGACGACGAACAGCACCATCGCATTCTTGAACAGGTTGTCGTTGAACGCGCCGAGGAGCTGAGTGATGAAAAGCGGCAGAAAACGTCGCTTGTTGAGGAGCCTTAGAGAGGCTTGCATGGGCGAGGGGGTCTTCTTCGCTGTGGATGAGCGTGGCGGGGTCTAGCGACAGAAGACGGGTAAGCACAAGCCCTCCGCGCCGAATGTCGACGCCCGATCATCCCGCCATGTTGCACGCCTGCTTGTGCGGCGGCCCCGACTGTGGCAGTTCGCCGCCATGCTGACGCTGCCTAATCTGCTGACGCTTTCGCGCATATTGACGGTGCCGCTGCTGGTCGCGCTGCTGTGGCCGGCGGAGGTCGGTGCGCGCTGGACGACCGGCTACATGCTGGCCTTCGCGCTTTACTGCCTGATGGGGATCACCGATTATTTCGACGGCTATCTGGCAAGGGCGCAGGGCGCCGTATCGAAACTGGGCATTTTTCTTGATCCCATAGCGGACAAGATCATGGTCGGCGCGGTGATCCTGATGCTGGCCGCCACCCGCGATATTTCCGGCATCCATATCGCTGCGGCGATGATCATCTTGCTGCGGGAGATCGCGGTGTCGGGCCTGCGCGAGTTTCTTGCCGGACTCCAGGTTTCCGTGCCGGTGTCGCGCCTCGCCAAATGGAAGACGACCTGCCAGCTCATCGCGCTGGGTGCCCTGATTCTCGCCGGCGCAGTGCCGCAATTCCCCTTTGTTCAACTGGTCGGCATCGCCACGCTCTGGGCGGCGGCGATCTTGACCCTCGTTACGGGTTGGGACTATCTGCGCGTCGGCATCAAGCATATGGATTGAACCGTGTCCGACCTGACGCTCGTCTATTTCGCCTGGGTTCGTGAGGCCATTGGCCGCGATGAGGAACAGGTCGAACGGCCTGCCGCCGATGTCACCATCGGTGCGCTCATCGCTACGCTGGCCACGCGGGGGGCAGGCTATGCCGAAGCCTTCGCCCGTCCGGAAAAGCTGCGCGCGGCGCTCGACCAGCATTTCGTGCCGCTGGACAGCGTGATTGGCGAAGCAAAGGAACTGGCCATCTTCCCCCCGGTAACGGGCGGATGAGCCGCATCTCCATCCAGCTTGGCGATTTCGATCCCGGCGCGGAACTCGCCGCGCTGGAGGCTTTTGGTGGTGGCGGCGTCGCCAGCTTCACCGGCATCGTCCGGGGGGATGGCGACCTGGTCGCGCTCGAACTTGAACATTATCCTGCGATGACGACGGTACAGGTCGAACGCATCGTGGCGGAAGCATGCGAGCGCTGGCCTCTGCTTGGCGTGCGAGTGATCCACCGTTTCGGACGGCTGGTTCCGGGCGAGAGGATCGTGTTCGTGGGCACGGCATCCCGTCACCGGACAGCGGCGCTGGAGGCTTGCGCCTTCCTCATCGACTGGCTGAAATCCCGTGCGCCCTTCTGGAAGAAGGAACATTTTGCCGAGCGCACCGCCTGGGTGGATGCCCGCGCCGAGGATGATGAGAAGGCGGAGAGCTGGCAGCGTTGAGCCTGTCATGCACCTGTCTTGTTTTCCGCTATTTCTCGACCAGCGATCGGTTCCGATCCCCTGGAAATCGCTCCAGGATCCGTCCTAGGCAGCCGCGCTGATCTCCTGCAGGTCCGCTGCGTCGCGCAGCAGTTCCGCCAACAGCCGAAACTCCTTGTCGCGCGGGCTGTTCTTCCGCCAAACCAGCGCGATGTCCCGATGCGCGCGTTCCGAACGAAGCGGGCGAGCGGTAATCTGCGTGTGGTTGAGCAAACCGCTGGCTATCGCCATTTCGGGCATGATGGTCATCCCCAGACCGTTGTCGACCATCTGGACCAGCGTATGCAGGGACGTTCCCATCATCATCGCGCTCGCGCGAATTTCCGGCCGGTTGCACGCCGCCAACGCATGGTCCTTCAGGCAGTGCCCGTCCTCCAGCAGCAACAGCTTGGTCTCGTCGATCATCTCGGGTGAGATCCATTCGGGCGGATCGCGCGGGTCGTCGCGGGGAAAGGCGACATAAAGCCGGTCCTGGAACAGAAATTCGCTGTCCAGTTCCCCAGTCGGAAAGGGCAGGGCGAGCAGCACGCAATCCACATTGCCGTGCCGCAGGGACTCGATGGCCGCCTGCGTCGTTTCCTCGCGCAGATAGAGTTTCAGTTCCGGTCGCTCGCCACGCAGCCGGGGCAGCAGCCGGGGGAGCAGGAAGGGGGCGATGGTGGGAATGACGCTCATCCGCAGTTCGCCCGTCAACGGCTTGCCCGACGCCTCGGCGATGGCGGCCAGTTCTTCGGCCTCGCGCAGCACCCGATGCGCCTTTTCAACGATACGATCGCCCAGAGCTGTGAAGCGGACGACCCGCCGCGTCCGCTCGACCAGCGTGATGCCGATCAGCGATTCCAGCTCGCGAATACCGGCGGACAGCGTCGACTGGGTGACGAAGCAGCTATCCGCGGCCTTGCCGAAATGGCCATGCTCCTTCAGCGCGACAAGATATTGAAGCTGCTTGAGGGTGGGCATGTAACTGGACATTGATCGCTTTCCTCGATTGGAAAGCCCAATATAATTAACTCAACCAATATATCCAAGCCATTTGGCCACGCCGAACAGCGATGTGAGGGTCAGGATCGATCCCACGGCGATGAAGAGGGTTCTGGGCGCGACATGCCGGGCCAGCATCGCGCCGAAAGGTGCGGCGATCACGCCACCGATCAAAAGGCCGACCGTGTAGGTGGTGAAGGTTTCCCAGCCCAGATGCAGCAGGAAGGTCAGGCTGATGGCGGTCGTCAGGATGAATTCGACGCTGTTCACCGTGCCGATGGTATGGCGCGGGCTGGATCCCTGGATCAGCAGGTTCGACGTCACCACAGGCCCCCATCCGCCGCCGCCCGTGGCATCCATGAAGCCCCCGACCAGGCCGAGCGGCGCCACCCATTTGGGATTGCGCGCCTGGGGCGGATAATGAAAACCGCGCCATATCAGGTAGACGCCGATCGCCGTCAGATAGGCCTGCACAAAGGGTTTGATCACCGCCCCGTCCACGTTGGACAGCAGATAGGCCCCGGCCACGCCCCCGACCACGCCCGGAATGATGAGGCGCGCGAACAGGCGCCAGTCGACATTTCTGTGAAGGATGTGGCTGATGGCCGACACGCCCGTCGTGAAGGTTTCGGCCGCATGGACGCTTGCCGACGCCCTGCTGGGCGGCACGCCCAGCGCCAGGAGGAGCGTGCTGGAAATGACGCCATAGGCCATGCCGAGGGCGCCGTCGATCATCTGGGCGCCGAAACCGATGAGAATGAAGGGCAGGACTTCGCCGAAACGGGCGATCAATATGTCGATCATTCACTGGTCCCTGTTACATTGTCTACCGCTTTGATTGGTATATCACGGGCCGCCAAGAAACTTTCTGTTTTATCGGACGAAGCCGAAATAGCCCACCATCTGGAAAATTCATCCTTTTGCGCTTATGTACCGCCTGGTCGGTTTTCATCAGGGGCGCTTCATGCTGCGCAATCTTATTGCCTATCTGGATTCGGTCAAAGCTCGCGATCCTGCTCCGCGTTCGCGCGCCGAAATTCTGCTCTATCCGGGTGTCTGGTCGCTGGCCTTTCACCGGGTCGCCCATCGGCTTTACCGGGCGCGCCTCTATTTCCTGGCCCGCGCGGTGAACCATTTTTCCCGGTTCCTGACCGGCAACGACATTCACCCCGGCGCGCGCATCGGCAAGCGCTTCTTCATCGATCATGGCTTCACCGTGATCGGGGAGACGGCCGAGATCGGGAATGACGTCACCCTCTACCAGAATGTGACATTGGGGGGGACGGACCCCGCCAATGGCATCGCCGGGAAGCGCCATCCGACGCTGGAAGACGGCGTGATCGTCGGTTCCGGTGCCCAGGTGCTGGGTCCGGTGCGCGTGGGCGCCCGCGCCCGCGTCGGCGCCAACGCCGTCGTGACCAAGGATGTGAAGGAGGGCGCGACCATGGTCGGCATTCCCGCGCGTCCCATGCTGGTCGACGTGACGGCCTATCAGCGGGAATTCCTGCCCTATGGCACGCCTTGCTCCGACTGCGTCGACCCGGACAAGCAGAAGCTGGAAATGCTCCAGCTTGAAATCGACCAGTTGCAGAAGCGCCTCGCCGACCTGCTGGCCGAACGGAGCAATGCGCCCGCGGATCATCTTGCCGAGCTCAGGGAGCGTGGCCGCGCCTGATGAGCAATGTGACGCCGTTTCCGTCGCAAGCGGCCCGGGGCGCGGCTGGCCCGGCCGGTCAGACCGGGTTCGATCGCCTCGAACTTCAGCGTATCATGGATCTTTACGGCCGCATGGTCGCGGCCGGGCATTGGCGCGATTACGCCATTGACATGGGGCGGGAAGCGGCGATCTTCTCCGCATTCCGCCGGTCCGCCGAGCGACCGGAATTCCGCATCGAAAAGCGGCCCTCGCTGCGTCATCGCCAGGGCATGTGGGCCTTGATCGGGGAGGCAGGCCATGTGTTGAAGCGCGGCGCCGAGCTTCAGGGCATACTCGCGCCCGTGGAACGCCGGCTGCTCAAGATCGTGGGGGATTGATCCGCTGCCTCGTGAAGGCGCGGATGGATCGTTCCCTATAATATGCGGCTTTTCCCTGGCCCGTCTCTCAGACCCGTTCATCTTTATCGAAACATACGCATCGTTGACGCTACGGCGTTCGACGGCCATGCGCCCGCCGCCGCAAGGTCGCCAAATTCGATCTTTTGTCGCGCTGTGCGAGGTGATAGCGCGTTTCCGTAAATCATGA